>Ga0073920_1000215_pt1 | contig 11598 bp, 12 predicted proteins | sample GWRWT4_2Sept14_2_FD_70953 | JGI IMG/M metagenome (GOLD analysis project Ga0073920, IMG submission 70953) | Sand microcosm microbial communities from a hyporheic zone in Columbia River, Washington, USA - GW-RW T4_23-Sept-14 | ecosystem: Engineered > Artificial ecosystem > Sand microcosm >...
TGCCGTTTTTTATCCGCCCAGCTGCGCATTCTCGCCGGATTCGACAAAAAAATCGAGCATTCCTGCGGGTTTCGGCGTGTTGGACGAAGCGGACTCAGTGTCAACTGTGTCAACTTCAGCGTCACGCTCCTCTCCGCGTCACCCCGGATCAGGTCCGGGGTGACGGAAATTGGAAAGGGGCCGGGTTAACTGCCCCCGATCTCCACCACCTGCTCACCCAGCCAGGCCATCGACTTCAGCAAGTGGTCAGGGCTCGATTGCTCGCCCACCTTGGCCATGATGTCGACCAGCGTGACGGCCTCCAGCGCGCCGCGCCAGGCGGCTTCGGCGCCCGCAAAAGCTGCGGCGATCGGGCAGGCTTGCTTGCACTCGGCTCGCGGGGTGGCGCAGGGGCCCTGCTGGCGGATCTCGGTGCAGCGGAAGGCGGGCTCCGGACCGTCGATCGCGCGGGCGATCTGCCACAGGTTGATCTCGGCCGGGGCGCGGGCCAGCGCATAGCCGCCGCTGCGCCCGCGGCTGGTGCGGACGAGGCCGGCCTTGCTCAGCAGCTGCATCTGCTTGGCCATATAGGGGCCGGGCACGCCGTGAAACTCGGCCAGCGCGGCCAGGCTCAGGCCGCGTTGCGGCCACAGCGGGGCGAGCAGCGCGCAGGCGTGGATTGCCCATTCGACCCCCTGGTTCATCCGCATGACTTGTCGGCCCTGTTAAATGTGGATATTAGATATCCGAATTGAGTCGCGAAGGAAAGCATCATGGGCAAGCCTGACCGTCTGGACCGTCTCGCGCAAGGGCTCGTCCTCCTTGCCGCGCTGTTTGCGCTGGGCAATGGCCTCAAGATGCTGGTCGACCCGTTTGGCTGGTATGAGATGATCGGCACGGTCAAGGCGACCGGCCCGGCCAATGGGCACTTCATCCGCGACATTGGCCTGGCCTTCCTGCTGAGCGCCGCGCTGCTGGGCTATGGCGGGGCCAACCTGGCGCTGCGCTGGGGTGCGGCACTGGCGGGCGCGGGGTGGCTGCTGGCGCATGGCCTGCTGCATGTCTGGGAAGTGCTGGCCGGGATCTGTTCGGCCAGCATCTTCTGGCAGGAAGCGCCCGGCACGCTCGGCCCGCCGCTGCTGGCGCTGGCCGGGATTGGCCTGATGCTGGCGCGCCAGCGGATTGCGCCGTTCCCGCTACCGGGGCGGCTGTTCGTGCGGACCATGGACCGGATCGCCCCGGGTGAGACCGAATACCTGCACCGCGTGGCGGCGCTGCCGGGCGATGCGCTGGAGCGGTTCCAGCACTTCATGCCGGTAACGAACCATCGCCGCGCCGCCCCGGCTGACCTGTTCGCCATGGCCCGGATCGGTGCGACGCGGGCTGAGGACTGCGGGCCTTGCACGCTGATCACCGCGCGCTGGGCGCTGGTCGATGGCGTGCCGCGCGATCTGGTCCAGGCGGCGCTCGACGATGCGCTGCCGGCGGGCGATCTGGCCGAGGCCTATGCCTTTGGCCGGGCCGTCGCGCTGGGCCAGCCGGAAGCCGGGCCGCTGGGTGAGGCGCTGGCAGCGCGCCACGGAACGGCGGTGCGCGACGAGCTGGCGCTGACCGTGGCGATGGTGCGGACCTACCCGGCGCTCAAGCGCGGGCTGGGGATTGCCCAGAGCTGTTCGCTGGTGCCGCTGACAGTCTGACTGCACGGGCTTTTTCGCAGTCGCAGCATTGCCCCTTGACTCCGCCCGCGCATCGGGCAGTCATGGCGGCCATGGGGCAAAGCACCGCAGCGTTTGATGAAATGCTTGGACCGGCCGGGGGCGTCCGCGCTGCCTATGGCGATTACCGCGAATGGTTCGATGCCCAGGATCCCGCCCTGCTGCGGCGCAAGGATGCCGAGGCGGAGAACTTCTTCCGCCGCACCGGGATCACCTTCAACGTCTATGGTGACAACGCCGGGGAAGAGCGGCTGATCCCGTTCGACATGGTGCCTCGGATCGTGACGCCCAACGAATGGCGCAAGCTTAGCCGCGGGATCGAGCAGCGGGTGCGGGCGCTCAATGCCTTCCTGCATGATATCTACCATCGCCAGGAGATTGTCCGCGCCGGGCGGCTGCCGCTGCGGCTGATTGCCGAGAACGCCGCCTTCCTGCCGCAGATGGTCGGCTTCGTGCCGCCGGGCGGGGTCTATACCCACATCGTCGGGGTCGATCTGGTGCGGACCGGGCCGGACGAGTTCATGGTGCTGGAAGACAATGCCCGCACCCCCTCGGGCGTGTCCTACATGCTCGAGAACCGCGAAACGATGATGGCGATGTTCCCGGAGCTGTTCACGCGGGTGAAGGTCGCCCCGGTGCAGGACTATCCGCGGCGACTGGCGCGCAGCCTGGCGGCCTGCGCCCCGGCGGCGGCGGGGGACCGGCCGACCGTGGCAGTGCTGACGCCGGGCATCTACAACTCGGCCTATTTCGAGCATGCCTTCCTGGCCGACCAGATGGGCGCCGAACTGGTCGAGGGCAGTGACCTCAGGGTAGTCGATGGCCGGGTCGCGATGCGCACCACCTGCGGCTATGAGCCGATCGACGTGCTCTATCGCCGGGTCGATGACGAGTACCTCGATCCGCTGACCTTCAACCCCAACTCGGCGCTGGGCGTGCCGGGGATCATGGACATCTACCGCGCCGGCGGGATCACCATCGCCAATGCGCCGGGCACCGGGATTGCCGATGACAAGGCGATCTACTCGTTCATGCCTGAAATCGTCGAGTTTTACACCGGCGAGAAGCCGCTGCTGCAGAACGTGCCGACCTGGCGCTGCGCGGAAAAGGACAGCCTGGCCTATGTGCTCGACAACCTGGCCGAACTGGTGGTCAAGGAAGTGCACGGTTCGGGCGGCTATGGCATGCTGATCGGGCCGACCAGCTCGAAGAAGGAAATTTCCGACTTTGCCGCCAAGCTGCGGGCCAAGCCGGACAATTACATCGCCCAGCCAACCTTGGCGCTGTCGACCGTGCCGATCTTCACCAAGGCCGGTCTGGCCCCGCGCCATGTCGACCTCAGGCCCTTCGTGCTGGTCAGCCCCAAGGGGATCGAGATCACGCCGGGCGGGCTGACCCGGGTGGCGCTGAAAAAGGGTTCGCTGGTAGTCAACTCGTCGCAAGGCGGCGGGACCAAGGACACCTGGGTCTTGGAGGACTAGGGGCGTGCTGGGCAGAACCGCCAACGGGGTGTTCTGGATGGCCCGCTACCTTGAGCGGGCGGAGAACACTGCGCGCCTGCTCGATGCGGGCTCACGCATGGCGCTGACCCGCGATGTGCTGACGGCCGAGGCGGAATGGCGCTCGGTCATCGCCACGACCGGGCAGACGGTGACCTTCGAGGCCGTCCACGGCCAAGCCTATACCGGCGACAAGGTCTGGAACTTCCTGCTGCGCGACAAGGCCAATCCCGGCTCGGTCCTGGCCATGCTGGAAGGCGCGCGGACCAATGCTCGCTCGGTCCGCACCGCGCTGACCCGCGAGGTCTGGGAGGCGATCAACGAAAGCTGGATGCTGCTGTCCGAATGGCTGAGCCGTCCGGTGAAGGAGGCTATGCTCGGCCAGGTCCTCGCCGCGATCCGCCGCCAGATGACGCTGGTGCGCGGGGCAATGGACGGCACCATGCTGCGCAACGAGATCCACAACTTCACCCGGATCGGCAACTTCATTGAACGCGCCGATAACACCGCGCGGATCCTCGATGTGAAGTATTACGTCCTGCTGCCCTCGATCGCCTGGGTCGGCTCAAGTCTGGACAATGTGCAGTGGGAATCGGTGCTGCGCTCGGTTGCGGGGGACCGGGCCTATCGCTGGCTTAACGCCGGGGCGATGGACCCGCGCGGGATCGCGCAGTTCCTGATCCTCGACCAGCGCTTCCCGCGCTCCCTGCATTTCTGCATCGACAAGATCCGCTCCAACCTGCGCGGGCTGGCCCATGAATACGGGCACGAAACCGGCGCGCACGAGCTGTTGCGCGGGCTTGGCACCCAGTTCCACGATGCGACGATCGAAGGCATTGTCGAGCGCGGTCTGCACGAGTTCATCACCGACTTCATCGCCTGCAACCAGCAGGTTGCCCAAGCGATCGAGCGCGATTACCGGTTTTACGTCTAATGCGCCTGAAGATCGCCCACACCACGCATTACCAGTTCGGCCAGCCGGTCAGCCACGGACTGCAGCGGCTGCGGCTCTCGCCCAAGACCACGCAGGGGCAGAAGGTGCTCGACTGGCGCATGATCTATGATGGCGCAGTCGAGGAAGTGCGGTTCGAGGATCACAACCACAACCATGTCGTGCTCGTCTCGGTCGTGCCCGGCGTGAGCGAGGTGACGATCCGCTGCCAAGGCACAGTGGCGACGGCGGATAATCACGGCGTTATCGGCCAGCATTCCGGCCATATGCCGCTCTGGGCTTTCCTCGCTCAGTCGGCGCTGACCCGGCCGGGGCCGAAGGTGCGGGCGATCATGAGCGGGCTCGACGTGCCACGTAGTGAACCGGTGCCGATGCTGCATCGCTTGTCAGACCTGGTGCGTGAAGCGATTGACTATATCCCGGGGGAAACCTCGGTCCAGACCACGGCCGAGGAGGCCGCGACGATCGGTGCCGGGGTCTGCCAGGACCACGCCCATGTCTTCATTGGTGGGGCCCGCGCGCTCGGGCTGCCGGCGCGCTATGTCTCGGGCTATCTGATGATGGATGACCGGATCGAGCAGGAGGCCAGTCACGCCTGGGCTGAGGCCCATGTCGAGGGGCTTGGCTGGGTCGGCTTCGATGTCGCCAACGGGATCAGCCCGGACGAACGCTACGTCCGCGTCGCCACGGGGCGGGACTATGCCGAGGCAGCGCCAGTCACCGGTCTGTCGTGGGGAGCGGGGGAAACTCGCCTTGCGGTGACGCTGGCAGTTGAACAACAGCACCAGGAACAGTAGGCGCGGCTGACCACCAGCCGGCTAAGGGGATCGCCGCGTGACCTATTGCGTCGGAATGCTGCTCGACAAGGGGCTGGTGCTGATGAGCGACACCCGCACCAATTCGGGCGTCGACAACATCTCCGTGTTTCGCAAGATGCATTGCTGGTCGGTGCCGGGCGAACGGATCATCACGATCATGACCGCCGGCAATCTGGCCACCACGCAAGGCGTGATCAGCCAGATCGAAGAACGCAACAAGACCCATGCCGAGCGGCACAATTCGCTGCTCGAAGTGGAAACGATGTTCCAGGCCGCGACGCTGGTGGGCAAGCTGTTGCGCGATACCATCGCGGCCAGCACCGAGCAAAATGGGGAAGAGGCGGCCAGCACATTCACCGCCTCGATCATCGTTGCCGGCCAGATCCGCGGCGGCAAACCGCGGCTGTTCCTGATCTATCCTGAAGGCAATTTCATCGAAGCGAGCTTCGACACGCCGTTCTTCCAGATCGGGGAAACCAAGTACGGCCGGCCGATCATCATTCGCGGTTACGATCGCGACATGAGCTTCGAGGATGCGGTCAAGCTGCTGATGGTCAGCTTCGATTCCACCATCAAGGCCAACCTCTCGGTCGGACTGCCGCTTGATCTGCTGGTGATCGAGCAGGACCGGTTTGAACCGGCCCACCAGCGCCGTATCACCGCCGACGATCCTTATTTCCGCGCCGTGTCCGCTGGCTGGAGCGAGGCATTGAAAAACGCCTTTCACGCACTACCTGATTATAGCTTCTATCAGGAGTAAATTGCGCGCGAGGTTCCCATTCTTGCGCCAGTACGGTATTTGGGCCACTGGATCAGGCTTGGTTGGGCTACGGGGCGGATAATGCGATTCGGTGAAATGGAGGCTCCGCTGCCAGCGCTGATCGAACTCAGCGCCATGGCAATGTGTGTCAGCAACCCTCGTCTGCCCGACAATCCGGTGGTTGCCTGCAATCAGGCATTCACCGACCTGACCGGCTATACGATCGAGGATATTGTCGGCCAGAACTGCCGGTTCCTTTCTCGCGCTGATCCACATCCGGAAATTGCCGAGAAGATCGGCCAATCGGTCCGCGAACGGCGCGGTGTGCTGTTTGAAGTGGTCAACTACAAAAAGGACGGCACCCCGTTCCGCAACGCGGTCATGGTCGCGCCGATGTTCGACGAGCACGGCGAGGTCTGCTTCTTCCTGGGCTCGCAGGTTGAAATTCCCGAACAGCAAATCGATCAGGCCATGGCCGAGCGGCGCGAGGCGGCGCAGCAGCGCATCGCCGGGCTGACGCCGCGCCAGCGTGAGATTCTTGAGCTGATGGCCAGCGGCCAGCTGAACAAGCAAATCGCCTATGCGCTCGACCTGTCTGAAAAGACGGTCAAGATGCACCGCGCATTGCTGCTCCAGCGGCTGGGAGTCGGGACTTCGGCCGACGCGGTGCGCCTGGCGGTTGAAGCCGGCCTCTGACCTTTCAGACCTGTCCTAAAGACCATAACCTTAAGTCCGTATGGTGACTTGAGGGCTGCTGAGGCAAAACGCTGATCGAGGCTCCTAGGGGTCTCCGCCTTGCTGCTGCGGCCTACCCAACCACCCCCTCCCAAGGGCCCGGTAGCAAGCGAGGAAGCAGGTCCGGCACTGGGTCGCGCCCAACTGCACTAGGGCCGGACCTGCTTCCCTCCAATCTCAGCGACAGAAGCCGGAACCCGATAGCTCCACGTGGAAATGGTCGCGGTGGGCGGCGTTATAGGCCGGGCCGAGCACTGTGCCGAAGCGCTTGCAGGCGCTTTGGTGCACCACCGTCAGGAACTGCCGTTCGGCGCGGTCGCCCGCATACCAGTCATCCAGCACGGAGATCCGGCGGCCGTCGGCCAGGATGAAGGCGGATATGTCGATCGCGTTGGCCGTCGCGTGGGCGCTGCGGCGGTCGCTGCCGGCAACATTGCGGCAGGCATAGCTGCCCATCGTCTCGATCTTGACCAGTGGGCTGCCCAGGATCTGGCGCGCGGCCCGATCAACCCCGAAGCGGGCCCAGCCAGCCAGCGTATCGGCCAGCGGACAGGCGACCGGGCCCAGGTTGGCGAGTTGCAGGTGGGCATCGTCGCTACGCAGGCTGGTCAGCCGGACGGTGCCAATCGTTGAGCAGCCGGCGCCGAAATACTGGTCGGGCAGCGGGATGAAGCTGGCGCGGGTCACGCTGAGATCGGCAAGGCACTGGCGCACTTCAGGCCGCGGGGTGAAGGCGGCGCTGACCGGACGGCGCACGGCATCGCGTTTGGGTGCCTGCGGAATGTCGATGCAGGCACTCAAGAAGGCCAGGGCGGGCAGCAAGGCAAAGGCTTTGCGCATACTGTAAACTTGCCGCGATATGGTTAACATGCGGTTACTCCTCGCTCCTTCAGAAGCGGGGTTGCCAGCAAGTTCCATTGAGGCTATCCGGATTTTAATGCGAACGATTATCAATAGCGTGAAGCTCTTCTGGCTGCTGCTTGCGCTGCCCGGCATGGCCATGCTGCACGGCTGGTGGACCGGTGCAATCGAGACGATGGACATGCTCCACCCGACCGGCGAAACCAGCGCGCGGCTGATGATCGCGGCCATGCTGATCGGCCCGCTGGCAGGCTGGCTTGGCCAACGCAAATGGCTGATGTGGCTGCTCACCCGTCGCCGCTCGCTGGGCGTCGCCGCCTTCGCCTATGCGGTGGCCCACTTGGTGTTCTACGCGATCGACATGGGCAGTCTGGAAGCGATCCTGGGCGAATTGCCGATTGCCTCGATCTGGACCGGCTGGCTCGCGCTGGCGCTGATGTTGCCGATGGCGCTGACCAGCAACCAGGCGGCAATGAAGCTATTGCGCGCCGCCTGGAAGCGCGTCCAGCAGCTGGCCTATCCGGCTGCCGTCCTGACCCTGCTGCACTGGTGGTGGGTCCACGATGGCGCGACCGCCGCGCTTGTCCATTTCGCCCCCCTGGCGCTGCTCTGGCTGTTGCTGGCGCTGCGCAAGCTCAACAAGTCCCAAACGTCCCCCCAAGCAGGAGTATAAGTCCATGCGTTCCCTGATCTTCGCCGCCGCCTTTGGCCTCGCCTCGGCCGCTGCCCTCTCCACCGCCACTCCCGCTGAAGCTACCGGCAAGGTCAAGTGCCAGGCCGGCCCGCAGTCTGGCTGGAAGAATGTCGAAGCGCTCAAGGCCCAGCTGACCAAGGACGGCTGGAAGGTGACCAAGGCCAAGGTCGATGGCGGCTGCTACGAAGTCTATGGCGTGCTGCCGACCGGTGAGAAGGTCGAAGCCTATTTCCACCCGGTCAGCTTCGAAAAGCTCTATGTCGCCCAGCGCGGCAAGGTGCTGTTCCGCAAGTCCGGATACTGATTTCGGCGACCTAGCCTAAAGGCACATCACACCAAGCGTCATTGACAAGCCCGGGGCCGCCCCTATGTGCGGCTCCGGGCCACGCGGTCCCAACGCCGCGCGAGCTCTCTGCGAGGAGAGACTACATGACTGCACCTACCCCGGCTCGCAAGCCTGCGCGCCCGTACTTTTCTTCCGGTCCCTGCGCCAAGCCGCCCGGATATGCCCCCGAAAAACTGGCTACCGAATCGCTTGGGCGCTCGCACCGCGCCAAGATCGGCAAGACGCGCCTGCAGTACTGCATCGACCTGATGCGCGAAGTGCTCGGCCTGCCCGATACCCACCACATCGGCATTGTCCCCGGCTCTGACACCGGCGCCTTCGAAATGGCGATGTGGACCATGCTCGGCGCGCGCGGCGTCACTTGCCTCGCCTGGGAAAGCTTTGGCGAAGGCTGGGTGACCGACGCGGTCAAGCAGCTCAAGCTCGAACCCAAGGTCCACCGCGCCGATTACGGCCAGCTGCCCGATCTCTCGAAGGTCGATTTCGCCGATGACGTGCTGTTTACCTGGAACGGCACCACCAGCGGCGTGCGCGTGCCGGACGGCGAATGGATCCCCGCCGATCGCGAGGGCCTGACCTTCGCCGATGCGACCAGCGCGGTCTTCGCTTACGACATTCCGTGGGACAAGATCGATGTCGCCACCTTCTCCTGGCAGAAGGTGCTGGGCGGCGAAGGCGGCCACGGCGTGCTGATCCTGGGGCCGCGCGCGGTCGAACGGCTGGAGGAATACACGCCCGCCTGGCCGCTGCCCAAGGTGTTCCGCCTGGTCTCTAAGGGCAAGCTGGCCGAAGGTGTGTTCAAGGGCGAAACCATCAACACGCCGTCGATGCTGGCGGTCGAAGACGCGATCTTCGCGCTCGAATGGGCCAAGTCGGTCGGCGGGCTGGAAGGTCTGAAGGCGCGCTGCACGGCCAATGCCGATGCGCTGAACAAGATCGTGGCGCACCGTGATTGGCTGGGCCACCTCGCGGTCGATCACGGGATCCGCTCGAAGACGTCGGTCTGCCTGACGGTCGAGGGTGCAGACGAGGCCTTCATCAAGGCCATGGCCGGTGCGCTCGAGAAGGAAGGCGCCGCCTATGACATCGCCGGTTACCGCGATGCCCCTCCGGGTCTGCGGATCTGGTGCGGCGCCACGGTCGAAACCGCCGATATCGAGGACCTCGGTCCCTGGCTCGACTGGGCTTACGCGACCGTCAAGGCTGCGGCCTGAACTTCAGGCGTAACCCCGGCCTCCGGGCCGGGGTCCCGCTTCCCCCATTTTCCCCGCGATTAAGCGGGACCCCGGATCAAGTCCGGGGTGACGAACCAAGGACAAGTTGAAATGACCAAGCCCCGCGTACTCATTTCCGACAAGATGGACCCCAACGCCGCGAAGATTTTCGAAGAGCGCGGCTGCGATGTTGACGTGATCACCGGCGAAACCCCGGAACAGCTGATCGCCCGCATCGGCGACTATGATGGCCTCGCCATCCGCAGCTCGACCAAGGTGACCAAGGCGATCCTCGATGCTGCCCCCCGCCTCAAGGTGATTGGCCGCGCCGGGATCGGCGTCGACAATGTCGATATCCCGGCCGCCTCGGCCCAGGGCGTCGTGGTGATGAACACCCCGTTCGGCAATTCGATCACAACGGCCGAACACGCCATCGCGCTAATGTTTGCGCTGGCCCGCCAGATCCCCGAAGCCAATGCCCAGACTCAGGCTGGCAAGTGGCCGAAGAACGATTTCATGGGCGTTGAAGTGACCGGCAAGACGCTCGGCCTGATCGGCGCTGGTAATATCGGTTCGATCGTTGCCAGCCGCGCGCTGGGTCTGCGGATGAAGGTCGTCGCCTTCGACCCGTTCCTGACGCCGGAGCGCGCCGTGGAAATGGGCGCTGAGAAGGTCGATCTCGATACGCTGCTCGGCCGCGCGGACTTCATCACGCTGCACACGCCGCTGACCGACCAGACCCGCAACATCCTCTCGGCCGAGAACATCGCCAAGACCAAGAAGGGCGTGCGGATCATCAACTGCGCGCGCGGCGGCCTGATCGATGAAGCGGCACTGAAGGAAGCGCTCGACTCTGGCCAGGTCGCCGGGGCCGCGCTCGACGTGTTCCAGACCGAACCGGCCAAGGAATCGCCGCTGTTCGGCACGCCGAACTTCATCTGCACCCCGCACCTTGGGGCGAGCACCAACGAAGCCCAGGTCAACGTGGCGCTGCAGGTGGCCGAGCAGATGGCCGATTACCTGGTCAACGGCGGCGTCACCAATGCGCTCAACATGCCCTCGCTCTCAGCTGAGGAAGCGCCGAAGCTGAAGCCCTATATGGCGCTGGCCGAACAGCTCGGCAGCCTGGTCGGGCAGCTCACCACTGGCGCAATTCCGCGCGTCTCGATCCACGCCGAAGGCGCTGCGGCAGAGCTCAACATCAAGCCGATCGTCGCCGCCGTGCTCGCCGGGTTCCTGCGGGTCCAGTCGGACACGGTCAACATGGTCAACGCCCCGTTCCTGGCCAAGGAGCGCGGGATCGAAGTGCGCGAGGTCAAGACCGAGAAGGCCGGCGATTACCACACCCTGATCCGCGTTTCGGTCAAGACCGATGCGGGTGAACGGTCGGTGGCCGGCACGCTGTTCTCGAACGCCGAGCCGCGGCTGGTCGAACTGTTCGGCATCAAGGTTGAAGCCGAACTCGCCGGCCACATGATGTACATCGTCAACGAGGACGCCCCCGGCTTCATCGGCCGGATCGGCACGCTGCTGGGCGAAGCCGGCATCAACATCGGCACCTTCAACCTCGGCCGCCGCGCGGCGGGCGGGGAAGCTGTGCTGCTGCTGAGCGTCGACAGCCCGGTCCCCGCCGATGTCATCGCCGCCGCGCGCGATGTTGCCGGCGTGAAGCGGGTCATGGCACTGGCGTTTTAAGGCACATTCGGGCAACGGGATCGCACGATGCAAGACACCGACCGCGACCTGTTGCCCGAAGGCCTGGAAGACCGCCTGCCGCGTGATGCGGCTGCCGCTGCGCGCGTAACCCGCGCCGTGCTCGATGTGCTGGACAGTCACGGCTACGACCGGGTCCAGCCGCCCACCATCGAGTTCGAAAAATCGATGGCCAGCCGGATGGCCGGGGTCCAGCCGCGGCGGATGTTCCGCTTCGTCGATCCGGCCAGCTTGCGCACCCTGGCGCTGCGCAGCGACATGACGGTGCAAGTGGGGCGGATTGCCGCCACGGCGCTGGCCCAGCACGCCCGG
>Ga0073920_1000222_pt1 | contig 11455 bp, 10 predicted proteins | sample GWRWT4_2Sept14_2_FD_70953 | JGI IMG/M metagenome (GOLD analysis project Ga0073920, IMG submission 70953) | Sand microcosm microbial communities from a hyporheic zone in Columbia River, Washington, USA - GW-RW T4_23-Sept-14 | ecosystem: Engineered > Artificial ecosystem > Sand microcosm >...
CGGCGGCGGCGTAGGCGAGGATCTGCCTGAGCTGGCGCTGCCGGCCGAAGGGCTCAGCCTGATCGACGCGCTCGTCGGGATCGGCTTTGCCGCTAGCCGGGGCGAGGCCAAGCGGCTGATCGCCGGCAGCGGCGCCCGGCTCGACGGGGATTCGGTTACCGATGAATTGCGCCACATCCCGGGTGGTGCCGAAGTGCGGATTTCAGCTGGCAAGAAGAAGCACGGGGTGCTGCGGCCAGCCTAAGGTACTGGCGCCTGTCAGTTTCTGCCTGGTTTACGGTTTGTTTGCCGATTGCCTTCATTATGGCGCCTGGATCAATTTGATGGAGGCGAGCGAAGCCCATGTCTTCGGGAGCGCAACTGACTGTTACCGACCTTCGCCGGGCCACCCGGCACCCGGTCGATCATAAGGTCATCGGCGAACACCGCCGCCTCGGTGATGTGCACCTGCACATCGTCAATATCTCGGCGCATGGTTTCATGACCGAGGGTGAGCTGGCCCTGGAACGCGGCGAGCGCGTGGTCATCCGCCTGCCGCAGGTTGGCCGGATCGAAGCCCACATGATCTGGGGGGCCGGTGATCGTGCTGGTTTCCAGTTCGAGCGGATCATCCGCCTCGAAGACTTCATGCAGATGATCGACACCCTGCAGCCCAATCCGCGCCTGCGCCCAACCCGCCGCTGAGCCAAGCCGATCAATTGCATTTCGTCATCGACGAGATGTTTAGAACCCGCTTGATATAGTATAACATGGCGTCTAGATGGCACGCCATGCTGAAGACCAGACTGAGCCTAACGGCCCTCGCCATCGCCCTCCTCCCCACTGCTGCCTTTGCCAATGAAGCGCAGGGCGACGATCCGCATGGCAAGGCCCATGCCGACGACGAAGGGATCGTCGTGGTCGGCCATCCTCCGGTCGATTTCAACCTGCTCAACAGCACCAGCACGCTTGAGGGCGACAAGCTTGAAGTCAGCTTGCGCGGTCAGCTGGGTGAGACGCTGGCGAGCCTGCCGGGGGTTTCCGCAACCTCCTTCACACCTGGTGCCTCGCGCCCGGTGCTGCGCGGCTTCGATGGTGACCGCATCCGGGTGCTGACCGACGGGATCGGCGCGATCGACGCTTCCAGCGTCTCGGCCGACCATGCCGTGGTCTTCGATGCGCTGACGGTTGACCATATCGACGTGCTGCATGGCCCGGCCGTGCTGCTGTTCGGCGGCCAGGCAATTGGCGGCGCGGTCAATGCGCTCGACAAGCGCATCCCCCGGTCTGTCCCGGACGGGATCAAGCTCGACGTGCTGGGCTCCTACGGCTCGGCCGCCAACGAGCGCGCCGCCTCGGGCGCAGCGCAGTTCCGCCTGGGCGAGCGCTGGGCTGCCAGCGTCGACGCCTCCTGGCGCAAGAGCGATGACCTGAAAGTCCCCGGATTCGTCAATTCCCCCAGCCTGCGCGCCGCCCTGCTGGATGAAGCCGCCGAGTACCGCGCCGATGGCGAACCGGCAGAGGCGGTAGAGTATGAGGAACTCGCGAGCCTCAGCGGCAAAGTCCCCAACACCGCCGCACGCAGCACCACCTTTGGGGCTGGCCTGGCCTTCATCGACGCCGGCGGCAACCTGGGTATTTCGGTGCAGCGCCAGGACATGCGCTATGGCCTGCCGACGCGTCCCGGTGCGGGGCATCACGATCATGGCGGCGGCGATCACGGCGAGGAACTGGTCTTGATCGACCTTGGCCAGACCCGGGTCGACCTGCGCGGCGCGGTCGAACTGGGCGAAGGCCTGTTCGATTCGATCCAGGTCCGCGGCGCCTTTGGCGATTACCAGCATATCGAGTTCGAAGGTGACGAGGTAGGCACCACCTTCACCGGCCGCGGTGTCGAAGCGCGCGCCGATCTGGTCCAGAACAACAAGGGCGGCTGGCGCGGCCGCAGCGGGATCCAGTATTTCACTCGCAATCTGTCGATCGTCGGCGCCGAAGCCTTCGCCCCCTCGAACGATGTAACCCGATTCGGGGTCTTCACGCTCCAGTCCTACCGCCTTGGCCAGATCGAACTGGAAGGGGCCGGACGCTATGAACGCGCTACGGTCCGCGCCAATTCCGTCGGCTTCCAGCAGGCCTATGACCTGTGGAGCGGCTCGGCCGGCTTGACCTGGCGCTTTGCGCCGGGCTGGAAGCTGGGCGCGAGTTACACCCGTGGCGCGCGCGCGCCGGCTCCGGAAGAATTGCTGTCCGATGGCCTCCACGTCGCCACCCAGTCGTACGAGCTGGGCAATGACACCTTCCGCCCCGAAACCAGCAACGGCGGCGAGGTCTTCCTGCGCTATGACGGCGGGCGCTATAACCTCTCGATCACCGGCTATCTGACCGACTTCAAGAGCTTCATCGCCGCGCTGCCCAACGGGGCAGAGATCGATGACTTCCCGGTGTTCGAATACAGCCAGGGTCCGGCCCGCTTCCAGGGCTTCGAAGCCGCAGCCAGCGCCAAGGTGCTGGACTGGACCGACGGCGGCCTGACGCTCGACGCCCAGGCCGATTACACCCATGCCGAGCTCAGGGGCGTCGGCCCGGTCCCGCGCATTCCGCCGCTGCGCCTGCGCGGCGGGGCCGAGTTCGAATTCGGCCCGCTGCATTTCCGCGGCGAGGTTGAATGGAACGACAAGCAGGACCGCGTCGCCGGCTTTGAAACCCCGGTCGCCGGCTTCACCCTGGTCAATATCTCGGCCGTCTGGCACCCGATGGGCGATGAAGGCCCGCTGACGCTGAGCCTGGCGGGCAACAACCTGTTCAACGTTTCGGCCCGCCGCGCAGCCTCGTTCACGCGCGATTTTGTGCCGCTGGCTGGCCGCGACGTGCGCGTGACCGCAAAGCTATCCTTCTGAGGAAAGAAGCAGCACTCGGCTTGGCAAGCGCCAATGGCGCTGCCATGCCGAGGGCGTGAGCACACCGACCCACCCGCTGCAGATCCGCGACTACCGGCTGGTCTGGCTCGCGCGGTTTGCGTCGGTGGCGGCAACCACGGCGATGGTCGTGGTGGTGGCCGCCCAGACTTACCAGATCGCGCGGACCGATTACGGTTACGATACCAAGCAGGCCGCTTTCCTGATCGGCACGCTGGGGCTGGCGCAGTTCATTCCGTTCCTGCTGCTGACCCCGCTCGCCGGACTGGTGGCCGACCGGATGGACCGGCGTTTCGTCGGCGCGGCCTCTTCGCTGCTCGACCTCACTGTCGCGCTCAGCCTGATTGCTGCCAACACGCTGGGCGTGATCAGCCTGCCGCTGCTGTTCGTGATGGCCGCGCTGCACGGCGCCGCGCGGGTCTTCATCGGCCCGGCTATCAGCTCGATCGTGCCCAATGTCGTCCCGGCCGAGATTCTGCCCAAGGCAGTCGCGACCGGGTCGATCGCCTGGCAAAGCGCTTCGGTGCTGGGTCCGGCTTTGGGGGGTTTCCTGCTCGCACGGAACGATGCCCTGCCCTACGTCTGGTCGGCGATCCTGCTGTCGATTGCCATCGTCGCCCTGCTGTTCATCAAGCCGCTGCCGATCAAACCCAAAAGCGCCGAACCTCCGTTGCGCCAGATTTCCGAAGGCGCACGGTTTGTCTGGCGTGAGCGATTCCTGCTCGGCTGCGTCTCGCTCGATCTGTTCGCGGTCCTGCTGGGCGGAGCCACCGCCATGCTGCCAGCCTTCGCCTATGACGTGCTGCACGTGGGGGATGAGGGCCTCGGCCTGCTCCGCGCCGCCCCGGCGCTCGGCGCGGCGCTGGTTGCCTTGTTCCTCGCCTTCTTCCCCTTGTCGCGCAATGTCGGGCCCAAGATGCTCTGGGCCGTGGCGATCTTTGGGGCTGCAACGCTGGCCTTTGCCCTGTCGAAGAGCTTTCCGATTTCGCTAGCCATGCTGGCACTGCTGGGTGCCGCCGATCAAGTCTCGGTCTTCGTACGCGGCACCCTGGTTCAGCTCAACACGCCAGACGAAATGCGCGGGCGAGTCTCCTCGATTTCGGGCCTTGCGATTTCGGCCTCGAACGAACTGGGCGAGATGCAGTCGGGCCTGGCCGCCGGGCTGTTCGGCGCAGTCTGGGCCGTCGCCTTGGGCGGCGTCGGCGCGATAGTGGTGACGGCCGCTTGGGCTGTGCTATTCCCCGAATTACGCCGAGCAAAGACCTTTGCCCCGCAATACCGCCAAGTCATTCCAAAAGAAGGATCCGCGCCATGAAGGCTGATTCCATTCTCGCCACGATCGGCAACACCCCGCACATCCGCCTGTCGCGGATGTTCCCGAACCATGAAGTCTGGATCAAGTCGGAACGCTCGAACCCCGGCGGTTCGATCAAGGACCGCATCGGCCTGGCCATGATCGAAGCGGCCGAAGCCGACGGCAGCCTGAAGCCCGGCGGCACGATCATTGAACCGACCAGTGGCAATACCGGGATCGGCCTGGCGATGACGGCCGCGGTCAAGGGCTACAAGCTGGTGCTGGTCATGCCCGAATCGATGTCGCTCGAACGGCGCCGGCTGATGCTGGCCTATGGCGCGACCTTCGATCTGACCCCGCGCGAAAAGGGCATGAAGGGCGCCATCGAACGCGCGCATGAACTGGTCGCCAGCACGCCCAATTCGTGGATGCCGCAGCAGTTCGAAAACCCGGCCAATATCGCGGTCCATGTCCGTACCACCGCGCAAGAGATCCTGGCCGATTTCGCCGATACCCCGATCGATGCCCTGATCACCGGCGTTGGCACCGGCGGACACCTGACCGGCTGCGCCGAGGCGCTCAAGGTCAAGTGGCCGAAAATGAAGGCCTGGGCGGTCGAACCGACCCTTTCGCCGGTCATCTCGGGCGGCCAGCCTGCACCGCACCCGATCCAGGGCATCGGCGCCGGCTTCATCCCGACCAACCTCCACACCCAGGCCATCGACGGGGCGATCCAGGTCGATCCGGCCGATGCCAAGGAAATGGCCCGCCGCTGTGCGCGCGAGGAAGGCATGCTGGTGGGGATCAGCTCCGGCGCGACGCTGGCCGCAATTGCACAAAAGCTGCCCGACCTGCCGGCCGGCAGCCGGGTGCTGGGCTTCAACTACGATACGGGCGAGCGTTACCTTTCGGTGCCGGACTTCCTGCCCGAATGAGCGAGCTCGAACGGATTGCTTATGCAGACGGCGAGACAGCCCTGACCGGCTGGCTCGTCCGTCCCGCGGGCACCCCGCGCGCGGCGGTGGCGGTCTATCCGACCTTCATGAACAAGACCCCGGGTGTGGAAGCCAAGGCCCGCGCTTTGGCGGCAGAAGGCTACACCGCCTTTATCGCCGATTTCTATGGCCCGGACTCGCCGCACGACTTCGACAGCGCCAATGCGGCGATGACCCGCCTGCGCGCCGATCCGGTGGCCATGCGCACCCGTCTCAAGGCCACGCTGGCCAAACTGGCAGAACTCGAACCCGGCGTCCCGCAAGCCGCAATCGGGTTCTGCTTGGGCGGCATGGCCGTGCTCGAACTGGCGCGCGATGGCGCGGACCTGGCGCTGGTCACCAGCTTCCACGGCCTGCTGCAAAGCCCGCTCCCGGCCGCCCAGCCCATCACGCCGCGCATCCTCGTCTGTCACGGCGATGTCGATTTCCTGGTCCCGCGCAGCCATGTAACCGCGTTCTGGGAAGAAATGGACGGCGTCGGCGCCAACTGGCATTTCCACAGCTACGCCGGGGTCGATCACGGCTTCACCAACCCGTTGACACCAGCGGGCGCGCCCAACCCCAGCTACAACGCCAGCGCTGATCGCCAATCGTGGGCGGCGCTGCTCGGCTTGCTGGATGAGGTTTTGAACTAGCGCCAAGGCAGCTGGCGGCAGGCTGGAACGACCCAAGACCCGCCGGTTTTCCTACATTGTGGCCGCCTGCTAAATACCGGGGGCTCTTTGAAATCGTAGATCCCTCTTTGTGCTCGTGGCATCGCGGCGAAGTGGTTTTTATTTTGTCCAACTTCCGCATTGGCGCAAAAAGCAGCACGAAACAGCCGAAATCCGCCTCTTCCAGCCTGTTGGAAGAAGCGGACTCGGTGTCAACTGTGTCAACTTCAGCGTAACGCTGCTTGCCCGGATCAGGCGGTGGCGAAGGCCTCAACCGGCAGCGCCATGATGGCTTCGCTCCCCGCCTCGATCTTGCGGCGCAGCGCGGCGGCATCGGGGCAGAACCGCTCGCCGTAGTAGCGCGCGGTGGTCAGCTTGGCGGCGTAGAAGGCCTGGTCGCCCGTGCCGCTGGCCAGGGCCCCCAGCGCCGCTTGACCCATTCGCAGCCACTGCGAGCCGAGCGCGACGATGCCCATGATGTGCATGTAGTGATGCGCGCCGGCACCGACCTGGTTGGGGTTGGCCATGCCATTGGCCATGAACCACATGGTCGCGGCCTTGAGCTCGCCATTGGCGGCCTCAACCGCAGCGGCCAGGCTGGCGAGTTCGGGCTTGTCCTTGGCCGCGGCGCAATCAGCGTCGACCAGGGCAAAGAAGGCCTGAACCGCGCGGCCACCGTTTTGCGCCAGCTTGCGACCGACCAGGTCCATCGCCTGGACGCCGTTGGCGCCTTCATAGATCATGGCAATGCGGGCATCGCGGACGAACTGGCTCATGCCCCATTCCTCGATGTAGCCGTGGCCGCCGAAGACCTGCTGCATGTTGGTGGCGACATCATAGCCCTTGTCGGTGCCATAACCCTTGATCACCGGGGTCAGCAGGCTGATCAGGTCATCGGCCAGCTGGCGCTCTTCCTCGGCCTCCGCCTTGTGGCTGAGATCGACCTGGAGCGCGCCCCACAGGCAGAGCGAGCGCATGCCTTCGGTAAAGGCCTTGGCGTCCATCAGCATGCGGCGGATATCGGGATGGACGAACAGCGTGTCGGCCTTCTCGGTCGGTTCCGCCGCGCCGGTCAGCGCCCGACCCTGGCGGCGATCGCCGGCATATTTTACCGCGTTCTGGTAGGCCGCCTCGGCCTGGGCCAGGCCCTGGATGCCGACGCCAAGCCGCGCCGCGTTCATCATGATGAACATGGCGGCGAGGCCCTTGTTCTCTTCGCCCACCAGGTAGCCGGTCGCCCCGTCGTAGTTCATCACGCAGGTGGCATTGCCGTGGATGCCCATCTTGTGCTCGATCGACCCGCACGACACGGCGTTGCGCGCACCGAGCGAGCCGTCCTCGTTCACCAGCACCTTGGGGACGATGAACAGCGAGATGCCCTTGGTCGAATCCGGCGCATCGGGCAGCTTGGCCAGGACCAGGTGAATAATATTCTCGGTCAGGTCGTGCTCGCCCGAGGAGATGAAGATTTTGGTCCCCGTGATGGCATAGCTGCCATCAGCCTGCGGCACCGCCCGGGTGCGGATCAGGCCCAGGTCAGTGCCGCACTGCGGCTCGGTAAGGTTCATCGTGCCGAGCCACTCGCAAGTGACCATCTTGGGCACGTACTTGGCCTTCTGCTCGGGCGAACCCTTGGCCAGGATTGCCGAGATCGCCCCAGCGGTGAGGCCCGGATACATCCCGAACGCCTGGTTGGCCGACGACATGAATTCTTCCATCAGCATGCCGAGCACGTGCGGCAGGCCCTGCCCGCCAAACTCTTCAGGCACCGACAGGGTCGACCAGCCCGCCGCGCGGAACTGGGCAAAGGCCTCCTTGTAGACCGACGGAACGGTTACCGAGCCATCGGGATGCCGGGTGCAACCTTCCTGGTCGCCGGCCAGGTTGATCGGGGCGAGGACTTCCGAACAGAACTTGCCGGCTTCCTCAACCACCGCCTCGACCATGTCGGGCGTGGCGCCGGCGAAGCCCGGCAGCGCTGCATAGTCTTGCAGGCGCAGCACTTCATTGATCAGGAAGCGGGCGTCACCGGTCGGTGCCTTGTAAGTCGGCATGAAGTTCCTCGTTGCATTAAGGGGGATCAGGCGCGGGGCGCGCGATCGATGTTTTCAACAAGCGTGATGAAGTCAGTTAGTTCCGTGATCGCCGCATCAATATCGGCGCGCTGGGCCTGCATCCGCTCAACCTGCTGCTTGCAGCGCGCGACAGTGACGCGGCGCTGCTCGACCCGACCATCCCCCAGGTCGTACAGGTCGATCATTTCCTTGATCTCGGTCAGGCTGAAGCCAACGTTCTTGGCCCGCATGATCCAGGCGAGCCGCGCACGGTCGCGCTTGGAGTAGATCCGGCTGAGCCCCTGCCGGGCCGGAGCGATCAGGCCTTCGTCCTCATAGAATCGCAGGGCTCGAGCCGTCAGCCCGAACTCGGCAGTCAGATCCGAAATGGTGAAATGCTCACGCGCCAAGGCATCGGGCCGCTCAAGGTGAGCCCCGTCATGGGCAGGAGGTGTGGAAACCGACGAGTCCATCGCCGTTTCCTCTAGGTTCCCTTTACGTAAGCGTCAATCACCGATGCGGATTAGCGAATCACCATCGAGCGCACGATAGAAGCAGCTGGTCGCACCGGTGTGGCAGGCCGGGCCCGCTGGACGGACGATCAGCACTAGCGCATCCTGATCGCAATCGACCCGGATCTGCTCAACCTTGAGGAGGTGGCCCGAGCTCTCGCCCTTCATCCACAATCGGCCACGCGAACGCGAGTGAAAATGCGCCAGCCCTGTCTCGCGAGTCTTGGCCAGAGCCTCGGCATCCATATGAGCAAGCATCAAGATTTCGCGGCTTTCGGCATCGACCGCGACTGCTGTCAGCAGGCCATTGGCATCAAAACGGGGCTGGAAGCTGGTCCCCTGCTCGCGGTCGTCAGTCTGGGTCATGGCGCTTCCTTGTTGCACGATAACCACATGTGTCGACCAAAATCTGCATGGCTCCCGCTTCGCACTTTCCAGCGCGGCCAAGTTCGGAGAAAGAGGCGCTGCGGAAAGAACGCGGCCAAGGTTCAGGGACCAGGCCGGCTCCCCGAAAAGGTGAGCCACCGCATGAGGGTTTGGCGAGGCGGTCAAAGGGGGACTGCCTAATCGCGCAAGCGACGCCTAACAGTTTCGTCACGAGGACGCCCGGAGCCCAGCTCCGGGCGTTTTCGTTTTCAGACCAGGTCGAGCGCCTCGTCGAGGACGCGCGCAAAGCAGGCGATCTGCACTTTAGCTGCGCCTGCCCGCTTCAGCGCCTTCACGCAGGTCTCGCTGGTTGAGCCGCTGGTCAGCACATCGTCGACCAGCAAGATCTGCTTGCCCTTGATCCGCCCGGCGCGAGCTGGGTTGATCGCGATCGCCCCGCTGAGCGCCCGCATCCGCGCTATGCGGCCCAGACCGCCCAGCATTGGCGTCGCCTTGCGCCGGACAAGGCCATCGACCAGCAGCGCCGCACCCGTCGCCTTGGCAATCTCGCGCCCGAGCAAGGCCGACTGATTGAAACCGCGCCGCCACAGCCGCCAGCGATGCAGGGGCACCGGGACGATCAGCCAGTCCGGGCCGACCATCGGCAGCTTGGCGGCGATCAGTCTTGCCAGCAATGGCGCCAACGCGATCCGGCGGCCATGTTTGAAGGCCAGCACCAGGCGGCGCGAGCCGTCGGTGTAGAGCGTTGCCGCCGCGATGCCGTCGTGAGCGGGCGGACTGGCGAGGCAGGGCGCACAGACCATGCCGTCCGGTGCACCCTCGCCAAAGGGGCGCTGGCAGGTTGCGCAGCAGGGCTCGCCAGGGATCGCCAGATCGGCCCAGCAATCGACGCAGAGTCCGCCCTGACTGGCCAGAGCCTCGCCGCACAGCGGACAGCGCGGCGGGAAGACCAGGTCCACGATCGGAGCAAGGGCGGCGGGAACCTGCATCGCCTGCGACTATCGCTTGCACCCGTCCCTCACGCAAGGCAGTGCGGCCGCGTGAATACTCCGGCCCCGCCCCAGATCTTCTCCCCGACCCGCCGTCTCGCAGCCCGGCGCCGCGCGCAGGCCTTTCAGGGTCGGCCGGGTGCTGCAAACTACCTGGCTGCGGACATGACCGAGGACTTGCTGGAACGACTCGCTTTCTTGCGTCACGAGCCCAAGCGGGTCCTGCTGATCGGCATGGCTTCGCACAGCCTGGTAGCCGACCTGACTGCGCGGGGCGCAGCCGTGATATGCGCCGAACCAGCTACAGGTTTCGCGGAAGAGGCGCCCTTCCCCGCGACCGACTTCGACCTGATCGCCAGCTTTGGCACGCTTGATACGGTCAATGACCTGCCCGGTGCATTGATCCATATCCGCAATGCCCTCGCGCCGGGTGGCCTTGCCATTGCCAGCTTCGTCGGCGCGGGGAGCTTGCCCGCATTGCGCGCTGCCATGCTGGCCGCCGATGGTGAGCGCCCTGCCCCGCGGCTTCACCCAGCGGTCGACGTGCGTGCCGGCGGACAGCTGCTGCAACGGGCGGGCTGGGCTGATCCGGTGGTCGATAGCCGCTCGGTCGAGGTGCGGTTTAGTAGCCTTGCCAGCATGCTTGCGGACTTGAGAGCTCAGGCCCTGACCAACGTCCTGCTACAATCTGGCCCGCCACTGAAAAGACAGCAATATTGCATTGCGAAAGAGCAGTTTGGAACCGGAACTATAGAACGGTTCGAGATTTTGACCCTCAGCGGCTGGTGGCGTTAAGCGCCGCCTGCGCTGCCGCGAGGCGGGCTATCGGCACGCGGTATGGCGAGGCGCTGACGTAATCGAGGCCGACCTTTTCACAGAAGGCGATCGAGGCCGGATCGCCGCCATGCTCTCCGCAGATGCCGAGCTTGAGGTCCGAACGGGTCTTGCGGCCGCGTTCTGCCGCCAGTTCGACCAGCTGGCCGACACCCTCGATATCGAGGCTGACGAACGGATCGCGCGGATAGATCCCCTGTTCGACATAGGGCGTCAGGAAGCGGGCCGCATCGTCCCGCGAAACGCCAAGAGTTGTCTGCGTCAAATCGTTGGTGCCGAACGAGAAGAAGGTAGCATCCTCGGCGATATCACCCGCCATCAACGCGGCGCGCGGCAGCTCGATCATCGTGCCGACCAGATATTCGATCCGCCGGCCCTGCTCGGCAAAAACAGCTTCGGCCGTGCGATCGACCAAGGCCTTGAGGATCGTCAGTTCCTTGCGCGTGGCGACCAGCGGGATCATCACCTCAGGCACCGGCGCTTCACCGCTTTCAGTGGCAACGGCACAGGCCGCTTCGAAGATCGCGCGGGCCTGCATTTCGTAGATCTCGGGGAAAGTGATCCCCAAGCGGCAGCCGCGGTGGCCGAGCATCGGGTTAAACTCATGGAGTTCCCCGGCGCGGCGCTTGAGCGTGTCGATGCCGATGCCGATCGCGTCGGAAAGCTCGCTGAAGTCGGCCTCGCTGTGCGGCAGAAACTCGTGCAGCGGTGGATCGAGCAGGCGGATGGTGACCGGCAGGCCGGCCATGACCGCAAAAATCGCCTGGAAATCGGCGCGCTGTTCAGGGAGCAGCTTGGCCAGCGCGGCCCGGCGGCCGGCCTCGTCCTCGGCCAGGATCATCT
>Ga0073920_1000223_pt1 | contig 11436 bp, 10 predicted proteins | sample GWRWT4_2Sept14_2_FD_70953 | JGI IMG/M metagenome (GOLD analysis project Ga0073920, IMG submission 70953) | Sand microcosm microbial communities from a hyporheic zone in Columbia River, Washington, USA - GW-RW T4_23-Sept-14 | ecosystem: Engineered > Artificial ecosystem > Sand microcosm >...
CGCCCGGTCAACCGCTTCGGCCAGGGCCAGCCCGCGCCCCAGGTAGGTCGCGATGGCGCTCGATAGCGTGCAGCCGGTGCCGTGGGTGTGGCGGGTGTGGATCCGGCTGGCCGACATCACGTGCGGTTCCTCGCCCGGCAGCATCAGAATGTCATCAACCCGCTCTCCCTCGGCATCGCCGCCCTTGGCAAGGTAGGCTACGCCGCGCGCGACCATCGCCTCGTGCCCCCCCAGCGCCGCGAGTTCGGCAACATTGGGTGTGGTCAGCGTGGCGAGCTGCATCAGCCGTTCGAAGGCAGCGATGGTTTCGGCATCGGCCAGCGCCGCGCCGCTGGTGGCGATCATGACGGGATCGAAGACAATCGGCACGTGCAGAGCTTCCAGCCGCTCGGCCACCACGACGGCGACCGCGGGCGAGCCCAGCATCCCGATCTTGACCGCATCCACTCCGATTTCGCTGGTGCAGGCATCAATCTGCGCTGCGACCATTTCGGCCGACAGTGCCTCAACCGCGGTCACCCCCAGCGTGTTCTGCGCGGTGATCGCGGTGATCGCGCTCATCGCATAGCCGCCCAGCACGGTGATGGTCTTGATGTCGGCCTGGATCCCCGCGCCGCCCGAGCTGTCGGACCCGGCGATGGTGAGGATGCGGGGCGGGGGCATGGGTCCTATTTGCTCCCTAGTTCCGTTCGTGTCGAGCGAAGTCGAGACACTGGTGCGCGGCATCTCGACTTCGCTCGATGCGAACGGAGGTTGGTTTTAGCCTTTGAATTTTCGGACTGAGCTCGGCGGATGCTTGTCATGCAAGTGCCTCGCCCGCGTCGGCCGGTCGAGCAGTTCACCGCCGCAATTGGGGCAGCGTTCGTCCAGACCATCGGCGCACTCCGCGCAGAAGGTGCATTCGAAGCTGCAAATGAAGGCGCCGGGTAGCTCGGCGGGCAAGTCCACGCCGCATTTTTCGCAATCGGGGCGCATGTCCAGGCTCATGCCGCAGCTTCCTTGACCGCGTCGCAGATTGCATCGACCACCGTTTCGACCTGCCCGGCATCGTCGCCTTCGGCCATCACCCGGATCACCGGCTCGGTCCCCGAAGGGCGGATCACCAGTCGGCCCTTGCCCAGCAATTGCGCCTCGGCATCGGCGATCACCGCTTTGACCCGCGCGTCATCCAAGGGCTTGCCGCCCGCGAAACGCACGTTTTTGAGCAGCTGCGGGACCGGATCGAACAAGTGGAGCAGCTCGCTTGCCCGCTTGCCCGATTGGACCAGCGCGGCCAGCACTTGCAGCGCGGCGACCGTGCCGTCGCCGGTGGTCGCGTGATCGAGCAGGATCATGTGCCCGCTCTGCTCGCCGCCGACGTTGTAGCCATCGGCCTTCATCTTCTCGAGCACGTGGCGGTCGCCGACCTTGGTGCGTTCCAGCGTCAGGCCCTGGCCTTGCAGGAAGCGCTCAAGCCCCAGGTTGGACATCACGGTGGCCACAACCCCGCCGCCGCGCAGCTCCCCGCGCGCGGCCAGTTGCGTGCCGATCAGGGCCATGATCTGGTCGCCATCGACCGTCTGGCCGTGCTCATCGACCACGATCAGCCGGTCGGCGTCGCCATCGAGCGCGATCCCGATATCGGCCCCGCTGGCGACCACGGTTTCCTTGACCAAGGCAAGGTGAGTCGAACCGCACTTGTCGTTGATGTTGATGCCGTTGGGCTGGACCCCCACCGCGATGACTTCGGCGCCCAGTTCCCAGATCGCGCTGGGGGCAACCTGATAGGCTGCACCGTTGGCGCAATCGACCACGATCTTGAGACCGTCGAGCCGCACATCGTCGGGCAGCGCGCCCTTGACCGCGTGGATATAGCGCCCGCGCACGTCGTCGATCCGCCGCGCCCGGCCAATCTGCGGCGAAGCGGCCAGCGCCAGCTCCTCGCCCAGCAAGGCCTCGATCGCCAGCTCATCCTCGTCGGACAGCTTGAAGCCGTCAGGGCCGAACAGCTTGATCCCGTTGTCCTCATACGGATTGTGGCTGGCCGAAATCATCACGCCGACATCGGCGCGCAGCTCGCGCGTGAGCATGGCGATGGCGGGGGTGGGCAGCGGTCCGGTCAGCACCACGTTCATCCCCACGCTGGTAAAGCCTGCGACCAGCGCGTTTTCCAGCATATAGCCGGAAAGCCGGGTGTCCTTGCCAATCACCGCGCGGTGCTTGTGCGCCCCGCGCAGGAAATGCGTGCCGGCCGCCTGCCCGACTTTCATCGCGGTGGCAGCGGTCATCACCCCGGCGTTGGTCTTGCCGCGGATGCCATCGGTTCCGAAATAGCTGCGTCCCATGACCCGTCCATAGACTGCAAAGTGTTCAGGAATTGCTATGTCCCGCTGCGCCGCTAAAGTCACGCGGACAAGATGCAATTTTCGGGGAGCGTTGAAAGTGCAGGCATCAAGCGAGGCAGCGAAGTTTCCGGAAATCAGGGTTCCTGCCGCGCTGACCTTTGCCGGACTGGTGCTGGGCTTTGCGGTTGGCGTGCTGCTGCACGGCACTCCGGCGCTGGCCAGCATTCTCGAAGTGGCGACACCTGCGGGCCAGCTGTGGCTGCGGGCCCTGCAGCTGACCATCCTCCCGCTGGTGGTGGGACTGGTCTATACCGGGATATCGCAGACATTGGCGGCGGCGGGGGGCGGAAAGCTGGCGCGGCGGGCGGTGGGCATGTTCTTCGCCTGCCTGCTGGCGGCCGGCACCATGGCCGCGATCCTGATCCCGGCGCTGCTCGAACTGTTCCCGATCCCCGAACGCGCGGTCGCCGCGCTGAGCGGCGGCGCGGCCGAGGGCACCAAGGTCCCCGGCTTCAGCGAGATCCTGCTGGCGATGATGCCAGAGAATATCTTTGCCGCCGCGGCGGCGGGTTCGATGCTGCCGATGGTGCTGTTCGTCGCGGTGCTGGCCGTTGCCGCCACAAGGATCGCCGACGTGCCGCGCCGGGCGCTGGCCACGGTGTTCGAAGGGCTGGCCGCGGCGATGATGGTGGTGATCGGCTGGGTGCTGATGCTCGCGCCGATCGGGGTCTTCGGCCTGGCAGTGACTTTGGCGGCAAGCAGCGGGACCGACGCGATCGGGGCGCTGGCGCACTATATCCTGGTGGTCAGCGCCGCCGGGCTGGTGGTGACCGTGGGCGGTTTCCTGCTGGCCTTGCTGGTCGCGCGGCGGCCGCTGGGCACTTTTGGCCGGGCGATCCTGCCGGTCTATGCCGTGGCGCTCTCGACGCAGAGCTCGCTCGCCTGCCTGCCCGCGATGCTGGCCGCCACCCGCAAGCTGGGCGTGCGCGAGGCGACTGCCGATTTCGTGCTGCCGCTGGCGGTCGCGATCTTTCGCGGGACCAGCCCGGCGATGAACATGGGGGTGGCGATCTATGCCGCTTACCTGACCGGAACCGAGCTGTCGGTCTGGGCCTTGGCCGTGGGCGTGCTGGTGGCCTTCCTGGTTTCGCTCAGCTCGGTTTCGCTGCCCGGCACGCTCAGCTTCGTAATCTCGGTCGGCCCGATCGCCAATGCCATGGGCGTGCCGATCGCGCCGCTCGCACTGCTGGTCGCGGTCGAGATGCTGCCCGATCTGATGCGCACCGTTGGCAATGTGACGATGGACGTCGCGGTGACGACGGCGGTGGACGAAAAGCAAGACTGACGGCGCCCTACAGCGCCTTTTCGTAAATCGTATATTCCTTGTTGACCGTGCTTTCGATCGCATCGGCGATTGCGTTCATGCCCTGGTTGTCGTCGAGCACCCAGCCGATCTCACCGCGTGTTGCGCCGTATCTGGTGGTGGAGTTGCGCCGGATTGCTTCGATCATCATGAAGGCAAGTTGGCTGGCGAGGCGGCTTGCCTGGTGTTTCTTGAGCACGCCCATGAGCGGCACCCGCATTGTCCTGCAAACGGGCTTGCGCAGCCACCACAGCAGCCTGGCCCAATTGAACGGCCATAATGTACCGCCCATCGGCTTCAGCACTTCGTTGAGGTTTGGCAGAGTCATCATGAAGGCCACCGGCTCGCCCTCGTACTCGGCGATCATGATCAGGTCTTCGCGTACGATCGGTTTGAACTTCTTGCCGGCATAGGCGATTTCCCTGTCGGTAAAGGGAACGAAGCCCCAATTGTCCGACCAGGCGTCGTTGAGGATTTCGAGGATGATCGCGGCTTCGCGGTCAAACTTGGACTTGTCGACTTTGCGGATATTGATCTTCGGGTTCTTTTGGCCCGACTGGACAATGCGCTGGATCAGCGGAGGGAAGTCCTGGGTGATGTCCAGCTCATAAGTGCGCAGCAGCTTGGCCGGCGTGTAGGCCAGGGCTTCGATATGGTGCTGGTAGCGTTCCGGCTGGTGCCCCATCATCACTGTTGGCGGATGGTCAAAGCCTTTGGTCAGTTGTCCGGGTTCTTCCCAGATCGACATCGAAATGGGAGCGAGCACGCGGGTCATGCCCTGTTCGCGCAGCCAGTCTTCAGCCTTGCCAATCAGGGCGGCGGCGACTTGCGCATCTTCGGCTTCGAACAGGCCCCAGTTGCCGGTGCCTGGACCCATCCCTTGTTCCACTGGCTGGGCCAGTGCCAAATGATCGATATGCGCGCAAATCCGCCCGACCACCGCATCGCCGCGCTTGGCCAGAAACAGCTGGACATCGGCGTGGTCGAAAAACGGGTTCTTGCCCGGCGTCAGCAGCTCCTCCACCTCAAAGCGCAACGGCGGGACCCAGTTGGGGTCTGATCGACCCAGCCGATAGGCCAGATCGATAAATGCCTTGAGTCCGGCCTTGTCGTTCACCGGAGTGACGGTTATTTCTGCCTGTGCCACGATGCTGCCTTTGTTCAAGGTCAAGGAGACCCGCGTTTGGTCCCGCCACTACGCGAAGCCGGACCGATTTGGCCAGAACGTTTTGGAATGACTTGATGACCGTGCAGGAAAAGATCGAAGCCCCGCTGCCCAACGCGCAGATTCCGGACGACATGGAAATGTTGCGCGCCGCGGTGGAACTGACCCGCGACATTTCGGCCGCGCGGCCGGGAATTTACTGGCCCGACATGCTGGTTTCGGCCGCGATCGGCTATGCCGGGATTGCCGGGGCCATTCTGCTGCCAGGCTGGCAGGCCTGGGCCAGCGGGGGTCTGGCGGTGTTCTTCCTCTACCGCGCGCTGCTGTTCATTCATGAGCTGACCCATATTCACCGCACCGCGCTGCCGGGGTTCCGGTTCGCGTGGAATCTGCTGGTCGGCATCCCGATGCTCACGCCTTCGTTCATGTACGAAGGGGTCCACACACTGCACCACGCGCGGACCAAATACGGCACGATCGAGGATCCGGAATACCTGCCGCTGGCCTTGATGAAGCCGTGGTCCTTGCCGGCCTTCATCCTGATCGCGGTGCTGCTGCCCATCGGCCTGTTGATCCGCTGCGCCTTGCTGGTGCCGCTGGGCGCGGTGATCCGTCCCTTGCGCAAGCTGGTCTGGGAACGCGCGAGCTCGCTCTCGATCAATCCCGATTTCCGCCGCCGGGCACCTGAGGGACAGTTCGCGCGGATGGTGTTCTGGCAGGAACTGGGCGCGGTGGTCTGGGCCTGGGCCTTGCTCGCCAGCACCCGCTGGCTGGGTTGGCAGCCCTTGGCTATCGCCCTGGCGGTGGTTTCGGCGACCGCGGTGTTCAACCAGATCCGCACCCTGGTCGCGCACCTGTGGCAGAACGACGGCGAGCCGATGACGGTGACCGCGCAGTACCTCGATTCGGTCAATGTCCCCCCGCCCGAACCGTTCGCCCCGCTGTGGGCCCCGGTCGGCCTGCGCTATCACGCGCTGCACCATTTGCTGCCCAGCCTGCCCTATCACTCGCTGGGCGAAGCACACCGGCGTTTGAGCAAGCATCTTGGCCCGAAATCGACCTATCAGGGAGCAAACTACCGGGGCTTGCTGCCGCTGGTAGGGCGGATCGCGCGCAGCACGATGATGCGGCGCTAGAGCGGCTTGGTCATCGCACAGCGGCGGCCGGAAGGAAGGCCGTGCCGAACCTCGTCAGCAAGCAATCCGGCAAGTCGCGCGTCCAGCGCACTCACTGGCAATTCGGCGAACCCGCAGCTTTGATAGAACGGTCCATTCCAAGGCAAATCGCGAAAGGTTGTGAGCGTCAGCCGTTCCAGACCAGCCGCTTGCGCCTGCTGGCAGAGCTCCAGCAACAAGCGCCGTCCAATTCCGCGCCGCTGCTGATTGGCTTCCACGGACAGCTCCCAGATGTGCAGATCTGTGCCAAACCGCTCGGATGCGATGAAGCCACAAGGATTGCCGGGTTGCAGCCGAGCCACCAGACAGATGCCCAGAGAGATCAATTCGGCATGGCGATCGACAGAGATCGGTTCCTCAGATGCGAGCCATGCGAGTTGCGGATCGGTTTTGAAGGCCAATGCGGCTGATCGTTCGATGGCGGGCAAGTGAGCGCAATCTTCAATCGAGGAGGCATGCACTTTGATCGAGCAGGCCAAAGCGCGCTACTCCTCGGTCTTGACCAGCACGGTCTCGCCTACCAGCAGGAACAGCATGAACGGCGCCCAGGCCGCGATCAAGGGGGGATAACCGCCGAAATTGCCCATCGCCAGCGCCGCATTGTCGACCACGAAATAGGCAAAGCCCAGCGCCATGCCGATCACCGCGCGGATCCACAGGTTGCCCGACCGCGCCAGGCCGAACGCCGCGACCGATCCCAGCAGCGGCATCAGGAGCGCCGAAAGCGGGCCTGAGAACTTGTGCCACCACTTGCCTTCGAGCTCGGTCACGCGCCGGCCCGAGGCCTTGAGCGCCTTGATCGATTGGCCGAGCTCAATGAAGTTCTGTCCTTCAGGATCGACCCGCCCGATCGCCAATTGCGCCGGGGTGACGCTGGGTGCGATCACCAGCGCAGCGGGCAACGGGGTCTGGGTGGTGCTGGTGACATCGAATTTGGCGGGGTTTTCCAGCTTCCAGCCGGGCGCGGCAAAGCTGGCGCGGGTCCCGCGCAACTGCTCGGTCACCATGCCCGCGCCATCGCGGCGGTACCAGGTGACGCCTTCCAGCTTGGTCGCCGCGCCCTGGCCGCTGACTTTCTGTGCGGTCAGCACATTGCCGCCATCAGGGACATAGACGTTGAGCCGCACGCCGGTTTCCTTGGGCAGCGGCTTGTAGCGCGCCTGGCTCCACTGCTTGAGTACCCCGGTGCGCGGGGCGACCACGGTTTCGTTAAAGGCAAAGCTGATCATCGAGACCGCGCCCGCGACCAGCAGCAAGGGTGCCAGGATCTGGTGCGCCGAAAGCCCGGCGGCGCGCATCGCGATCACCTCGCTGTTCTGGTTGAGCGGCCAGAAGGTGAAGACCGTCGCCAGCAGCACCGAATAGGGCAGGAACCGCGCGATCAGCTGCGGCACGTTGAGCGAGACGTAGTACCACAGTTCGGCCTCGCCATTGCCGGGCACGGCCAGGATATCGCCGCTTTCGGACAGCAGCATCATGGTCTGCAAGACCAGCACCAGCAAGATCAGCACGCCGATGATCCGGGTCACGAACAACCGCGCCAGGTACATGGTGATCGTGCGCGAAGGGAACAACTCGCTCAGCATCAGGCGGCCTCCGCCGGCTTGTCGCGGTTGAACAGTTTCGCCACCCGCTTGCCCAGGTTGGCCGCGAATCTCTCCAGCCCCCCGATCGGCTGGCCGCCGGGAACGTAAGCGATCCGCCAGAACATCCACAGGATCAGCAAGGCGAAGACCACGAATGGACCCCACAGGATCAGCAAGGGATCGAACCGGCCTTGCGCCGCGGCGGCCTGGCCATATTCGTTGACCTTGTGATAGGCGACCACCATCACGATCGACAGGAACATGCCGAGCGACGAGCTGGAGCGCTTGGGCGGTACCGCCAGTGCCAGTGCCAGCAGCGGCAGCAGCAGCATCATCACCACTTCGACCATCCGGTAATTGAAGCTGGCGCGGGTCTGGTTGCGCATCGTCTCGCTGGCCTGATCGCTCCAGCCGATCCGCAGCAGTTCGGGCAACAGGTACTCGCGCTCCTTGGCCCCGCGCTGGCGGAACTTTTCGATCGCGGGCAAGTCGATCGGCAAGTCGTGGCGCGAAAAGCTCAGCACGCGGGGCGGCTGCCCGGGTTCGTCCTGGACGATCTGGCCTTGGGTCAGGCGCAGCACGATCGTGTCGGGGCTGTCCTTCAGCGCCAGGAACGTGCCTTCGCGCGCCGAGATCGTCGCGACCTGTCCGCTGGGCGAGGAAAAGCGCGCGAAGATCCCGATCAGCTGCCGCCCGTTCTCGCGGCTCTGATCGATCCTGAGCGCCATCTTGTCTTCCAGCGTGGTGAATTCGCCCACCTTGATCGAAGCCCCCAGCGCGCCCGAGCGCAGCTCAAAATCGAGCTGTTCGTACCAATAACGTGCATAGGGCTGGAGATAGCCGACGATCCCGAAATTGACCGCCGCCAGCACCAGCGTCAACGCATAGGGCACCCGCAGCAGCCGGGCATAGCTGAGGCCAAGCGCGCGCATCACGTCGAGCTCGCTGGTGGTCGCCAGCTTGCGGAAAGCGAACAGGATCCCCAGCATCAGCCCCAGCGGGATCGCCAGGCTGGCATATTCGGGCAGCAGGTTGGCCAGCATCCGGAACACCACCGAAATCGGCCCGCCCTCATTGCCGACAAATTCAAACAGCTTGAGCATCTTGTCGAGCATCAGCAGCGAAGCCGCGATGACAAACACCGCCAGCATCGGCCCCAGCACCAGCCGGAAAATGTAACGATCAATGGCGGGAATGGATTTCACTGGGGCTGGGCGCTCTGGTTCCTGGTCCGAGCCATAACCGCCCTTGGCGCTTGGCGAAAGCGCTAATGGGTCAGGCGGGTCACGCCTTCTCCAGCGTGCATTGCAGCGGGTGCTGGTTCTGTTTGGCGAAGTCCATCACCTGGTTCACCTTGGTTTCGGCGATCTCGTATGGGAAAATCCCGCACACGCCGACGCCGCGCTGGTGGACGTGGAGCATCACGCGGGTGGCCTGTTCCATGTCCATCTGGAAGAACCGCTTGAGCACGATCACCACGAATTCCATCGGGGTGTAATCGTCGTTGAGCATCAGCACCTTGAACTGGCTGGGCTTCTTGGGCTTGGCGCGGGTCTTGGTAGCGACGCCGAGCTGGTCCTTGCCGCCGCCATCGCTGTCGTCATCGTCGGCAGCGCGGATCGTCAGATGGGAAAGGGCAAGTTTGCTCAGCATCGGGCCGAATTATCCCACTCTGAGGGTAAAGGACAAGTGTTCTCATCCCAAAAACAAAACGGACCGGACAGCAAGGGGGCTGTCCGGTCCGGATTGGGCTCGCGGGAAGCGGCGGGGAGAGGGGGGACGCCGCGCCCGCGAGGGAAGGCTGCCCTTAGGCGGCCTGCTTGACCTTTTCGACAGCCAGGCTGACGCGGGTCGAAATCGGCGCGAAAGCGTCGTTCGCCAGCTTCAGAGCCATTTCCGAGTGCTTCGAGGTCGAAGCAACCGCGGCGTCGAAGTTGCGGCGCAGGATTTCACCCTGCAGCTTGAAGAAGTCGGCCGGCGACTTGACCTGGGCCAGTTCCTTGACGTCGGCGGTCACGGTTTCGAGCACGGTCTTGCCTTCGGCAACGTAGCCCTTGCCCATGTCCTGCAGGCCAGCGGCCAGGATCTTGCCCGATTCGACCAGAGCTTCAACGTTGCCCTTGGTGAATTCGCCATATTCGGCGGCGTAGGTCTGGCCCTTTTCGAAAGCGTCCTTGGCGCGGGTCTGCGCGTCGGCGGCAACTTCCTTGAGCTTGGCGGTGAAATCTTCAGCGACGTTCTGGGTCTTGGTCATGATGGTGTCCTTGAGCTTGGCAGCGGTCGGGGCCTTGGCGGCGGCCTTGGCGGCGGCAACCTTCTTCACGACCTTCTTGGGGGCAGCGGCCTTCTTGGCAGCAACCGGCTTTTTCGCGGCGGCCTTGGGGGCAGCCTTCTTGGGGGCGACCTTGGCAGCAGCCTTGGGGGCTTCGGCCTGGGGCGCGGTCTTCACTTCAACCTTGGCAGCCGCTTCGGCATAGGCCTTCTCGGCAGCAGCATCGATCTTCGCTTCGGGGGCACTTGCCATCGTCACAAATCCTTCTGACAGAACCGGCGAGGTGCCGGCTCATGTTGCAGTGCACAAAATAGTTATTGCACCTGCGAAGTCAAGGGGTTTTTGTGCAATGCAGCATAAATCAGGTTATGTTGATAATACAACGAATTAGAGGTTCTTCAACCCGCGACCACCCCAAAATCCGTTCGCCCCGAGCGAAGTCGAGGGGTTGCGTTTGCGGCGGTCCCTCGACTTCGCTCGGGACGAACGGGGAGGGGTGAGGCTTCGCTTCTACCGCGATTTCACATAGCGTCCGGGGGCGTCCTCGATCACCGAATCGCCCTTGCCGCCGGGCCCGCGCTTGCCTTGAACCGCCACTTCGGCCCGGTCCCGGCGGCGGATCCATTCGATCCAGTGCGGCCACCAGCTGCCCGGGGTTTCGCTGGCCCCGGCGATGAATTCGTCGAGGCTCGCCGCCGGCTGCTCATTGGTCCAGTACTGGTACTTCTTGGCCGACGGGGGATTGACCACCCCGGCGATATGGCCCGATCCGGCCAGCAGGAAGGTCTTGGGACCGCGCAAGTGGTCCATGATCCTCCAGACGCTTTGGGCCGGAGCGATGTGGTCCTCGCGGCCCGCCTGCACATAGGCCGGGGTCTGGATTCGGGTCAGATCGATCGGGGTGCCATCGGCGCTCAGCGCGTCGGGTACGACCAGCTTGTTGTCGCGGTAAAGGTCCCTCAGGTAGTCCATGTGCCAGCGCGCGGGCAGGTTGGTGACATCGCCGTTCCAGTGCAGCAGATCGAACGCCGGATAGTCTTCGCCCAGCAGGTAGTTCTTGACCACGTAGTTCCAGATCAGGTCGTTCCCGCGCAGCAGGTTGAACGTGAAGGCCATATAGCGCCCGTCGAGATAGCCCTTTTCGGCCGAGAGCTTTTCCAGCGCCTCAAGCTGCTGGTCGTCGATGAACACTTTGAGCTCGCCCGACAGTTCGAAATCGACCTGCGCGGTGAAGAAGGTCGCGCTCTTGACCTTGTCCGCCGCGCCGCGCCGGGCCAGCACCGCCAGCGTCGCGGCCAATGTGGTTCCAGCGACGCAATAGCCGATGGTGTGGACGCTTTTGACGCCCAGGCGCTCGCGGACATGGTCGATCGCATCCAGCTGGGCGCGGATGTAGTCGTCCCAGACGAGGTCCTTCATGCTTTCGTCAGCCGACTTCCACGATACCACAAACACGGTCAGCCCCTGTTCCACCGCCCAGCGGATGAAGCTTTTCTGTGGGGACAGGTCGAGGATGTAGAAGCGGTTGATCCACGGCGGGAAGATCACCAA
>Ga0073920_1000224_pt1 | contig 11431 bp, 9 predicted proteins | sample GWRWT4_2Sept14_2_FD_70953 | JGI IMG/M metagenome (GOLD analysis project Ga0073920, IMG submission 70953) | Sand microcosm microbial communities from a hyporheic zone in Columbia River, Washington, USA - GW-RW T4_23-Sept-14 | ecosystem: Engineered > Artificial ecosystem > Sand microcosm >...
TCGACCTCGCTGCGGACTGGGCCGACATCAGTCAGGGTCTGCGCAAGGACCTGGGCCAGCAGTTGCACCAGCAGTGGATCAAGCCGATCCAGCTGGGCAGCTTCTGCAAGGATGACGGCACGCTCGAGCTTCACCTGCCGACCGAATTTTCGGCCAGTTGGGTCTCGGACCGATTCGCCGACCGGCTTTCGCTGGCCTGGAAGATCGCCCGCCCCGATGTCCGCAACGTTCGCATCTCGGTCATGCCGGGCCGCCGTGCGCCGCAGGGCCTGCGCTTTGGTGCGGGCGAGGGCGGCCGCCGCGCCGCCAACGATGGCGCGCCGGCCAGCTTGCCGGGTGACGCGCTGGGCATGGGCGCGGCCGAATTGGGCGGGCTGGGTGCCAATGGCCTCGGCATGGCCTCGATCGGGCTCGATCCCTCGCTGACTTTCACCACTTTCGTCACCGGCAGCGCCAACGTGCTGGCCAGCAATGCCGCGCAGCGCATGGCCGCGACCGAAACCCCGCAGTTCGCCCCGCTCTATCTCAAGGCGGCAACCGGCCAGGGCAAGACCCACTTGCTCCACGCGATCGGCCATGCCTATCTGGCGGCGCACCCTAGGGCGCGGATCTTCTACTGCTCGGCCGAGCGCTTCATGGTCGAATTCGTCCAGGCGCTGCGCCAGAACCAGACAATCGAGTTCAAGGCCCGGCTGCGCGGCTTCGATCTGCTGCTGGTCGATGACATCCAGTTCATCATCGGCAAGGCTTCGGCCCAGGAAGAGCTGCTCTACACGATCGACGCACTGCTGGCCGAAGGCAAGCGGCTGGTCTTCGCTGCCGATCGCGCCCCGCAGGCGCTCGACGGGGTCGAGCAGCGCCTGCTCAGCCGCCTCAGCATGGGCCTCGTGGCAGACATCCAGCCCGCCGATATCGAGCTGCGCCGCTCGATCCTCGAACACCGGCTCCAGCGTTTCAGCCCGACCCATGTCCCGGCCGATGTGATCGAATTCCTGGCCCGCACGATCAACCGCAACGTGCGCGAACTGGTGGGCGGGCTCAACAAGCTGATCGCCTATGCCCAGCTGACCGGCCAGGCCGTCTCGCTCCAGCTCGCCGAAGAGCAGCTGACCGATATCCTCTCGGCCAACCGCCGCCGGATCACGATCGACGAGATCCAGCGCACGGTCTGCCAGTTCTACCGGGTCGACCGGACCGAAATGGCCAGCAAGCGCCGCGCGCGCGCGGTGGTGCGTCCGCGTCAGGTGGCGATGTACCTCGCCAAGGTGCTGACCCCGCGCAGCTATCCGGAGATCGGCCGCAAGTTCGGCGGACGCGATCACTCGACCGTGATCCACGCAGTCCGCCTGATCGAAGACTTGCGCACCCGCGATGCCGACATGGACGGCGATGTGCGGTCATTGTTGCGGCAGCTCGAAAGCTAAGTTCCAGATCCTCTCCAGATTTGCGAAGCACATCTGGGGAGGTGGCAGTGCGAAGCACTGACGGAGGGGTCTCGACGCCAGCGTCTAAGCCCCTCCGTCAGCCGCCTACGGCGTCTGCCACCTCCCCATTTGTCGCCTTCGCGAAAAATGGAGAGGAGCTTTTCAACCGCTTCTCAACTGTGCGTGCACCGGCTTGTCCTCAGGCCGACAGCCCCCCATCGACAATCAGCTCGCTGCCGGTGCTGAAGGCCGCGCGGTCACTGGCCAGGAACACCACCGCATCGGCCACGTTCTGCGGCTCGCCGAGGTGGCCCAGTGGGTGCATGGCCGAGACATTGGCCAAAACCTCATTGTCGCCCACGCCTTGCGCCCGCGCGAAATCGTCGATCAGCATCCGGCCCATCTGGGTGTCGATCACCCCGGGGTGGACCGAATTCACGCGGATCCGCGCCGCCGCCAGCTCCTTGGCGCAGCCTTTGGTGAACAATCGCACCGCGCCCTTGGTGCTGTTGTAGCAGGTCGCCCCCGCCGCGCCCTCGATCCCGGCGACCGAGGACAGGTTGACGATCGCCGTCCCCCCGCGCCACAAGTGCGCCCGCTCGGCCAGCAAGGGCACGGCGGCGCGGGTCCCCAGGAACACGCCCTCGACATTGACCGCATGCAGCCGCCGCCAGTCTTCCAGCGAGGTCTCAAGGATCGACCTGAACAGCCACAGCCCGGCATTGTTGACCAGAATGTCGAGCCCGCCCGCCTCGGAGCGCAGCCAGTCCATCGTCGCAGTCCAGTCGGCCTCGCTGGTCACATCCTGGGCCCGGGCAATCCCGCTGATCTCGGCCGCCAAGTCCTCCGGCGCGGCCAGATCGGTGACCGCAACCCTGGCCCCAGCCGCAGCCAAAGCCCGCGCGGCAGCAGCCCCCAGCCCGCGTGAGGCGCCGGTCACCAGCGCGATACGTCCGTCCAGATCACCCAATTACCGTCTCCTTCAGGCTTGGGCCAGCGTCGCGCCCAGCTGATCCCGCAGTTCCCGCCGCAGGAACTTGCCGCTGGCGTTCCTTGGCAGCGGTTCATCCATGAACCAGACATAGCGCGGCACCTTGTGCTTGCTCATGTGGTCGAGGCAGTGCTTCTTGAGGTCGGTTTCATCGAGTCCGTGGTCAGGCTTGAGGAACACCGCGACGCCCACTTCTTCGCCCATCCGCTCGTCCTTGACGCCGAACACGCTGCATTCGGCCACGGCCGGGTGGCGATAGATGCACGCCTCGACTTCGGTGCAGCTGATATTCTCGCCACCGCGGATCACCAGGTCCTTCTTGCGGTCAACGATATAGACGAAATTGTCTTCGTCGATCCGGGCGATGTCGCCGGTGTGGAGCCAGCCCTGGGTGATCGTCTCGGCGGTGGCATCGGCGCGGCCCAGGTAGCCCTTGATCACCGGGCTGCCCTTGACCCACAACTCGCCGACTTCGCCCAGCGGCAATTCATTGCCCTCGTCATCGACAACCTTGGCATCGAAGCTGGGCATATAGGGCCCGGCGCTGTCGGGCCGGTCGATGAAGAAAGGCCCAGCGACCGAGGTGATGATCCCGCAGGTTTCGGTCATGCCATAGCCGGTGGTCGGGCTGGCGGCGGGAATCTTGCGGGCGATTTCGCCGACCTGCTCGGGCGGGACTTGCGCGCCGCCGCCGGACAGGCCGGTGAGGGTGGACGTATCGGTCTTGGCGAAATCGGGATGGTTGATGATCTCACGCGCCATGATCGGCACACCGCCAACTGCGGTGACACCGTGATTCTCGATCAGCCTTAGTGCTTCACCGGCATCCCATTTGCGCATCAGCACAATCGCGCCGCCGGCTGCGGTCGTCAGGTATGCACCGCAATTGTTGGCAGTGACGTGGAACAAGGGCGTGGTCAGCAGCGAAACCGGGATCGGGGCGTCGGCGGGCGGGGCCACTCCGGTCGCACGCTCGGTCGCCAGCGCCTGGGCGGTGGTTGAATAGAGCATGTTCATCAAGTTGGCGACGCAGCCGCGGTGGGTCAGCTGCGCGCCCTTGGGAAAGCCGGTGGTGCCGCTGGTGTAGAAGATGCAGGCATCGGCCTCTGGATCGACGCTGACTGCGGGCATGGCGCCGCCGCTGCCGACGATTTCGGCCCAGGGAGTGACATCTTCAGGGTAGTCGTTCAGCCGTACCCCGACCAGCTTGAGCCCGCCGGGCAGCCCCGCGATTGCGCGATAGTCGGCCAGCCGCTCGGCATCGGCGATCAGCACCTTGGGGGCCGAGTCCTTAAGTGCGTAGTCCAGCTCTTCACCGGTCCACCAGGCATTCATGCCTACTGCGGCGACACCGATCGAGAGGCAGGCCCAATAGGCGATCATCCATTCGGGGTAATTGCGCATGGCGATGGCAACGCGGTCCCCCGGCTCAACGCCCTGATCGACCAGCCAGGCGGCCAGCGCGGCGGCCTGGGCGTGGGCCTGAGCGTAGGTCAGCACCTCGCCTTCATAGATCAGGTAGGGGCGGTCTCCCCAGACGATCGTCGAAAGCCAGAACTCGCGCACCGATGGCGGCTGGTTCTTGAAGGTCTTGATGCGGTGGCCGAGGATCTCTTCTTCGGTAATCTCGAACTGCCCGCCCGGCCCGGTCAGTTCCTCGCGCACCGCGCGCAATTCGGCATAATGCATCGCTCATCCCATTTATTGGCTTAATCGTCCGATTAAGTGCCGCATCGCAGGCGGGGCGGCAAGGGATTCGTTTTTCGGGTTCACGCGGAGACGCGGAGACGCGGAGGAGTTGGGCCAATCCGCGAAGCGGCTCACCATTCCACGGTCGTGCCACGCGGAAGGCAACTATAGGAAAGCGGCTTTGCCGCATTCTCCATTCCTCCGCGTCTCCGCGTCTCCGCGTGAACCCATTTCGCTGCCCGCCCTTGGCCCAACCGCCAGCTTGGCATAAGGCCATGCAGCATGGAGCTCCCACCCGACCGCCTTGATCGCTTTGCCCGCCATATCGTGCTGCCCGAACTGGGCGGGGCGGGGCAAGTGGCGTTGACGGACGCGCATGTCGCGCTGGTGGGCTGCGGGGGGATTGGTTCGCCTGCGCTGCAATATCTGGCGGCCGCAGGGATCGGCACGCTGACCTTGATCGACCGCGATGTGGTTGATGCCTCAAACCTCCAGCGCCAGACCATTTTCACCGAGGCTGACATTGGCCGGGCCAAGGCCGAAGTTGCGGCCGAATGGGTGCAGCGTTTCGATGGTTCCCTCAAGGTGCGCGCCAGCGTGGGGACGGTCGGGGGGGACAACGCCGCGCGGCTCCTTGAGGGTGCCCACCTTGTGCTCGACGGGAGTGACAATTTCGCGACTCGGCTGGCCGTGTCGGACACCTGTGTGGCATTGGGAATCCCGTTAACCAGCGCGGCGATCGGGCGGTTCCAGGGGCAGGTTGCGAACTTCGCCGGGCATTTGCCGGAGGAAAGCTGCTATCGCTGCTTCGTGGGCGATGCCTTCGATGCCGAGGACTGCGATACCTGCGCCGCCGATGGCGTGCTGGGGGCGATGGTCGGGATGATCGGCGCTTTCGCGGCGATGCAGGCGATCCGGGTGCTGGTGCAGGGCAAGGCCACGCTGGGCGATCCGCAGTGGGGCAAGCTGCACTTGTTCGAAGGACTGGTGCCGAGCCTCAGGACGCTGCGGATTGCCAGGGATTCGGAATGTAGTGGGTGCCGGAAGGGTTAGAGGGGTTCACGCGAAGAGCGCAAAGAAGCGCGAAGAGCGCAAAGATGCCGTGATTGCGGCGAAGCCGCTCTCATTTCGAAGGACGCGATTGGCGCGGCGTGAGCTGAATTGAGCCGCTTCGCGGATTGCGCGACCCCTTTGCGCCCTTCGCGTGAACCTTTCTACGCCAGCAGCTCATCCACCCACTGTGGAACGATAACACTAGCTGGACCCAATCGACTCTCGTGGAACAGACGCGAGCCCTGGCTGCGTTCGAGATTGAGTTCAAGCGTCCGCGCGCCGAGTTCCACCGCGTTCTGCACGAAGCCCGCCGCCGGATAGACCGCGCCCGAGGTGCCGATCGAAACGAACAGGTCGGCCTCGCGCAAGGCGGCATAGATCTCGCCCATGCGGTACGGCATCTCACCGAACCAGACCACGTCGGGGCGCAAGGCGTGTCCGCCGCAGACCGGGCAGGGCAGGTTGTCGAGCAAGGGCCCGCGCCAGGGGTGGCGGATATCGCACAAAGTACACCAGGCCTTGAGGTGTTCGCCGTGCATGTGGATCAGGCGGCGTGCGCCCGCGCGCTCGTGCAGGTCATCGACGTTTTGCGTCACGATCAGCAGCTTGCTGGTCCATGCGGCGTCGAGCCGGGCCAGCGCCTCGTGCGCCGGGTTGGGCAGCTTCTCCTGAATTGCCGCGCGGCGCATGTCGTAGAACCGCTGCACCAGCCGCGGATCGCGCGCGAAGGCTTCGGGGGTCGCAACATCCTCGACCCGGTGGTTCTCCCACAAGCCGCCCGCGCTGCGGAAGGTGTCAATCCCGCTTTCGGCGGATATGCCTGCGCCGGTCAGGATCACGATATTGCGGTATTGGCCCATCGCGGCCATGAAGCACGGATCGAAGGGGACAGGCAATGGCCAGAATCGGCATCATTGGCAGCGCGGGACGCATGGGGGCGGCGCTCACTGCGGCAATCGCGGCGGCGGGCGAGGAACTGGCCGGCGGGATCGACAAGGACGGCGATCTGGCCGCGCTGGCAGCGCGCAGCGACGTGCTGGTCGATTTTTCGGCCCCGGCGGCGCTGGAGGGCAACCTCGATGCGGCGATCGCGGCGGGGGTTCCGATCGTGGTCGGCACCACCGGCCTGGAGGAACGCCACCACTGGCTGTGCGATGCTGCCGGCGAGAGCATCCCCATCCTCCAGACCGGCAACACCTCGCTCGGCGTCACCCTGCTCGCCCACCTGGTGCGCGAGGCGGCGAGCAAGCTGGGTGAGGACTGGGATATCGAAATTGCTGAGACCCACCACCGGATGAAAGTCGATGCGCCCTCGGGCACCGCGCTGCTGCTGGGCGAGGCGGCGGCCAAGGGGCGCGGGATCGATCTGGCGGGCCATTCTGCGCGCGGTCGCGACGGGATCACCGGCGCGCGGATCAGCGGCGACATCGGCTTTGCGAGCCTGCGCGGCGGCAGCGTGGCGGGGGACCATTCGGTACTGTTCCTGGGTGACAGCGAACGCCTCAGCCTGTCGCATCTCGCCGAAGACCGCAGCATCTTCGCCCGCGGTGCGGTGCGCGCGGCACAGTGGCTGATTGGCAAGGCGCCGGGCCGCTACACCATGCCCGAGGTGCTGGGGCTGTGACCCCCAGCCTGCGCCAGCGCACATGGCTTCAGCTATCGGGCGATCCGGTTGGCGACGGGCGGCTCTCGCTGGTTAACTGGCTGCTGGTTGTGGTGATCGTGGCTGCGGTGACCTGTTCGATTGTCGCGACCGAGCCCGAAATCGAGAGCCGGTTCGGCGCGCAGCTCAATGCGCTCGAGTATCTGTTCGGGGCCTGCTTCGCACTGGAGTATGCGGCCAGGATCTGGACCGCGCCTGAGAATCTTGAAGCGGGGACGGCGGGCCGCAAGCGCCTGCGCTTCATTCTCTCGCCGCTTGGCCTGGTCGACCTTGCTGTGCTGGTCGTGACCTTGCTGCCAATGCTGATGCCGGGCGTGGCGGTGCTGCGGCTGGCCCGCCTGCTGCGGCTGCTGATGCTGGCCAAGCTGGGCCGCTTTTCCAGCGCCTTTCGCGAACTGGCCCGCGCGATCCATGAGCGGCGCTATGAGCTCTATGTCACCATCTCGCTGGCCACGTTCCTGCTCTTGTTCGGCGCGGCTGCGCTGTACCTGGCCGAAGGCGACGTCCAGCCCGACAAGTTCGGATCGATCCCGCGCGCGCTGTGGTGGTCGATCATCACGCTGACCACGGTCGGCTATGGCGACGTTTCGCCGATCACCCCGCTGGGCAAGGTCATGGCTTCGGTCGTTGCGCTGGCGGGAATTGGCCTGGTTGCCATGCCCACCGGAATCATGGCCGCGGCTTTCTCTGATGCGATGCAGCGGCATCGGGGGGATGAGGACTGAACGGCGTGAAGAAGGACCAGGTCTTCGAATTCTTCCGCCGCCTGGCGGAAGACAACCCTTCGCCCGAGACCGAGCTGCTCTACGGCAATGCCTTCCAGCTGGTGGTGGCGGTGGCGCTATCGGCGCAGGCGACCGACGTGGGGGTCAACAAGGCCACGCGGGCGCTGTTTACCAAGGTCAAGACGCCGCAGCAGATGCTGGCGCTGGGCGAGGAAGGTCTGCGCGAGCACATCAAGACGATCGGCCTGTTCAATTCCAAGGCCAGGAACGTGATCGCGCTGTCGCAGCTGCTGGTTGACGAATTCGGCGGTGAGGTTCCCGCCACTCGCGAGGAACTGGTGCGGCTGCCCGGGGTGGGGCGCAAGACCGCCAATGTCGTGCTCAACTGCTGGTTCGGGCAGGAAACCTTCGCGGTCGATACCCATATCTTCCGCGTCGGTAACCGCACTGGCCTGGCCAAAGGCAAGAACCCGGATCAGGTTGAGGCCAAGCTGGAAAAGGCGGTGCCGCAGCCCTTCCGGCTCGGCGCGCACCACTGGCTGATTTTGCACGGCCGCTATGTCTGCAAGGCCCGAACGCCCGAGTGCTGGCGCTGCAAGGTGGCGGACCTGTGCGCCTTCAAGCCGAAGAGCGAGGCTCCCAAGAAGTAAGGGGAACTCACGCGGAGACGCGGAGAAGTTGCGCAGGCGGCGCAGCCGCTCTCGAATCTGGCGTTCGCGTTTTCCGCTGCCAACAGATTTGAATGCGGCTGCGCCGCGCACACAACCCCTCCGCGTCTCCGCGTCTCCGCGTCTCCGCGTGAACCTTCTTACTTCTTCGTCTCATCCTCGAAGTTCGAAGGATCGAGCTCCAGCCCGGCGCGCCCATGAGCGGCGGTGTGGGTCGGGGCGTGCGGGTGTTCGACGAATTCGGATTCTTCGACTTCCAGCATGCCTTCCCACTTGGTGATGACCGAAGTCGCCACCGCATTGCCGACCACGTTGGTCGCGGTGCGGCCCATGTCGAGGAACTGGTCGATCGCCAGGATGATCGCCACGCCTTCGACCGGCAGGCCGAACATGGCGAGCGTGCCGGTGATCACCACCAGGCTGGCGCGCGGCACGGCGGCGACGCCCTTGGACGAGATCATCAAGGTCAGCAGGATCGCGATCTGGGTGCCGATCGACAGGTCGATGCCGTAAGCCTGCGCGATGAAGATCGTCGCGAAGGACATGTACATCATCGAACCGTCAAGGTTGAAGCTGTAGCCCAGCGGCAGCATGAAGCCCGAGATGCGGCGCGGCACGCCGAACCGGTCAAGCTGTTCGAACAGCTTGGGCAGCGCGGCCTCGCTCGACGCGGTCGAGAAAGCGATCATCATCGGCTCGCGGATATAGCGGATCAGGGTGAAGATCCGCCGCCCCAGGAACAGCGCCCCGATGGTCAGCAGGATCACCCACAGGATGGCCAGCGACAGGTAGAACTCCGACACCAGCTCGACATAGGTCCCCAGGATGCCAAGCCCGCTCGATGCCACCACCTTGGCCAGTGCGCCGAACACCGCGAAGGGGGCAAAGCGCATCACATAGCTGGTGATCTGCAGCATCATTTCGGCCAGGGCATCGGCCCCGCGCACCAACGGCGCACCCTTTTCGCCCAGCGCGGAGAGCGCGACCCCGGCGAACAGGCTGAACACCAGGATCTGCAGGATGTTGTTGGTCGCCATCGCGTCGAAGGCGTTCTTGGGGAAGATGTGCAGGATGAATTCGTAGAAATCGAGCTTGGCCACGGTTCCGACCGAAGAGGCCGCGGCGCTGCTGACATCGACGCCGACCCCGGGCTGGAAAAAGTTGACCATCACCAGGCCCAGGCCAATCGAGATCAGGCTGGCGATAATGAACCACATGATCGCCCTGAACCCGATCCGGCCCAGTGCCGCGCTGTCACCCATGTGGGCGATGCCGACGACGATGGTGGAAAGGATCAGCGGCGCGACCAGCAGCTTGATCAGGTTGAGGAAGATGCTGGACAGCAGCCCGAAGCTCTTGAGGTAGTGGTCCTTCAGATCAGCCTCGACCCCGAACGGCCAGACCATCACCTCGCCCTTGGGAACGTAGGTGAAGACCAGCCAGCCGGCGAGTACGCCCAGCACCATGCCGGCCAGGATCATCTTGGTCAGGTGAACGTTCAGCAAGTGGAACAGCCAGCCGAAAAACCCGCGCACTTCCCGGTCCGGACCGACCGTTGGCTGTGCTGAATTGGCGCTCATCCCACTCTCCCCGATTTCTTGTTGTCTTGTGCCTACCAACCTTGCGCGGCCACCGCAATCAGCCAGCCAAAGCGGCCAGGGCCACCCGGCCATAGATCCGCGCCAGGGCGTCGAGGTCGGGCACCGCCACGGCCTCGTCGCGCTTATGCATCGTGGCGTTGCACAGGCCGAATTCGATCACCGGGCACAGGTCTTTCAGGAACCGCGCATCGCTGGTGCCGCCGGTGGTGCTGGCTTCGGGGCGGATGCCGAGTTCGGCCTCGACCGCGTCGGCGATCAGCGCGCTGAATGTGCCGGGCGGGGTCAGGAAGGCTTCGCCATAGACCACCTGGCGCGCACTGCCGCCGTGCTTTTCGGCAATTGCCCGCACCCGCTCGCCCAGCTCCGCCCCGGTATGCAGGTCGTTGAACCGGATCGACAGGCGAGCATGCGCGCGCGCCGGGATCACATTGCCGGCCGGATTGCCGACCGACATATCGGTAATCTCGAGGTTCGAAGCCTGGAACCAGTCGGTTCCGTCATCGAGCGGCATGGCCTTGAGCTCGGCCAGCATGTGGACCAGTTTGGTGATCGGGTTGTCGGCCAGGTGCGGGTAGGCAACGTGGCCCTCGACGCCTTCGACCTCGATCCAGATAATTGTCGATCCGCGCCGCCCGATCTTCATCATGTCGCCAAGGCGATTCACCGAAGTCGGCTCGCCGACCAGGATCAGGTCGGGGATCTCGCCAACGCTGAGCATATGTTTGATCAGCTCCTGCGTCCCCCAGGTCGCCGGGCCTTCCTCGTCGCCGGTGATGATGAAGCTCAGGGTACCGGCGTCCTGCGGCAGCTCGGCGGCGGCCGCGACCATCGCCGCGATTGAGCCCTTCATATCGACAGCGCCGCGGCCATAAAGCAATTCGCCGCGCACTTCGGGGGCAAACGGCGCACCCGTCCAGCCCTCACCTGGCGGGACCACATCGACATGCCCGGCAAAGCCAAAGTGACGGCTGCCCGCTGGCCCTTTGCGCACTGCGAACAGGTTCTCGACCGGTCCGTCGGGCGCCTCGCCCGCCTGGAAACGGTGGACTGCGAAGCCCAGCGGTTTCAGCTGCCCTTCCAGGCAGTCGAACACCAGCCCCGCGGCGGGGGTGACGCTGGGGCAGGCGATCAGGGCTTCGGCAAGCGGAAGGACTTTGCTGGTCATTTCCCGATGGGTTAGCAGACCCGCACAATCACGCAACCTAACCAAAGCCCGTCACCCTGAACTTGTTTCAGGGTCCATTGCGCCGATAGCCCATCGACCGCTTGCAAGCGTCCTCAGTGCGTCCTTGCTGCCCAACAGCACCTCAGTCTGTGGGGAGAAATGGACCCTGAAACAAGTTCAGGGTGACGAGTTGGGTGAGGAGAAGTATCGTATTGTCCATGCCCAAACTCGATCTCGATGCCCTGCCGCAGAGCAACGCCACCGGATATCCGCCGCCATTCGATGGCGCGGTCGGGGGCAGGCTTTGGCGGCGGCTGGCTCCGGCCCTGGGGCTCAAGGAAATGGGTGCCAGCCATGTGGTGCTAAAGCCCGGGGCCTGGTCGAGCCAGCGCCACTGGCACAAGGGCGAGGACGAGTTGCTGATCATGCTGAGCGGCGAGGCAGTGCTGGTC
>Ga0073920_1000230_pt1 | contig 11368 bp, 10 predicted proteins | sample GWRWT4_2Sept14_2_FD_70953 | JGI IMG/M metagenome (GOLD analysis project Ga0073920, IMG submission 70953) | Sand microcosm microbial communities from a hyporheic zone in Columbia River, Washington, USA - GW-RW T4_23-Sept-14 | ecosystem: Engineered > Artificial ecosystem > Sand microcosm >...
ACATATTCCTGCGCCATTCTTCCTTGCATTGAACCATAATAGACTCCGTCACGATGACCCAGAATGGTCGGGAAGTGCCCTAGAGGCTGGGCGCAACCGGGTTGCAACGCTAGGTTGGGATCACCTGCGCGTACCCCTCCACCACCTTCGGTGGTCCCCCTCCCCCTAGGGGGAGGAATTAGCCCCGCAGCACCGCCCCCAGTTTGGCAGCAGCGCCAGTTACGCGTTCGCTGATCGCCTTGAGTTCGGCTTCGTCATAGCTCTTCTCGCCCGGCTGCAAGGTCACTTCCACTGCCAGGCTCTTCTGCCCTTCGGGTACGCCCTGACCCCGGAAATCGTCGAACAGCCGCACCGCGACTACATTGGCCTTGTCGCAGCCCCTGATCGCGCGGACCAGGTCGCCGGCGGGAAGCGCGGCGTCGACCAGGAAAGCGAAGTCGCGCTTGACCGCTTGCAGCGCGGGCGGGGCGTAGTGCGGGCGGGCAAAGTCCGCGGCCTTGCGGGCCGGAATCGCATCGAGGAACAGCTCGACCGCAGCCACGGCCACGTCGATGTCGAACGCCTTGAGCAGCGCGGGGTGCAGCATGCCAAAGCGGGCCAGCACGGTCTTGGGGCCCAACCGCAAGGTGGCCGACTGGCCGGGGTGGAACTGCGGCCCAGCTTCCCCCATGACTTGCAGGTTATCGACCGGTGCCCCTGCTTCGGCCAGCAGCGCCATGGCTTCGGCCTTGGCATCGAAAGCGTCGAAGCTGCTGGCCTTGCCGCTCGCCCAGCCGCGCGGGGTCTTCTCGCCAGCCAGCACCAGGCCCAAAGTCAGCCGCTCGTCGCTGGCCCCGGCCTGGCCGCGCAAGTAGCGGCGACCGAGTTCGAACAGCCGCAGGCCGCTGGCCCCGCGATCCAGATTGCGCTGCACCGCTGCCAGCAAGCCCGGCAGCAGCGAGGGGCGCATCGCCTTCATGTCTTCGCTGATCGGGTTTTGCAGCACCCACAGGCCTCCGTTGCCTTCGGCGAAGAGATCGGCCTCGGCCTCGGGCAGGAACGACCAGGTCACCGCCTCGTTCATCCCGCGCGCGGCAGCGGCGCGGCGCAGTTTGCGCTCCAGCTTCTGGGCAGGCGTGGCGGTTGGCCGAGCAACGCCATCGGCGCGGGGCAAGGGCGCGCTGGCTACGTTGTCGAGCCCGTGGATGCGGACCACTTCCTCAACCAGATCGGGTGCGCCATCGACGTCGGGGCGCCATGAGGGCACGGTCACGTTCCACGCCGCATCGCTGGCAAAGCCAAGCGCGGAGAGCGTCGCGCGCTGCTGAGCTTCGGGGATTGCGACGCCGCCGAGGCGCTCGGCCATGGCGGGATCGTATTTGACCAGCTTGGGCGTGACCGGCGGCTGACCGGCAAACACCGGCTCGCTTGGCTCACCGCCGCAGATGCCGACGATCAGGTCGGTCAGCAAGGCCAGGCCGGCATCGAGGAAGGCGGGATCGACCCCGCGCTCAAACCGCTGGCGGGCATCGCTGGTCAGGTTCAGCGCGCGGCCGGTCTGGCCGATCCGCACCGGATCGAAATAGGCGACTTCGAGCAGCACGTCGGTGGTATCGTCCGCGCAGCCCGAATGCTCGCCGCCCATGATCCCGGCGATGTCATGGACGCCGTTATCGTCGGCGATCACGGTCATGTCGGAAGTGAGCGTGTACTCCTTGCCATTGAGCGCCAGGCAGGTCTCACCGTCCTTCGCGCGGCGGGCAAAGATCGCGCCGCTGAGCTTCGCCAGGTCATAGGCATGCGCCGGGCGGCCATAGGCCAGCATCACGTAGTTGGTGATATCGACCAGCGCCGAGATCGGGCGCTGGCCCGCGCTCTTGAGCCGGTCTTGCAGCCACTTGGGGCTGGGGCCGTTCTCCACGCCACGGATCACGCGGCCATAGAAGGCCGGGCAGCCTTCGGGATCGTCGGTGCGGATCGGCATGGGGCAGGGGAAACTGCCCGGAACCGCCTGTGCGGCGATCGGGCGCAGCTTGCCCAGGCCCGCCGCCGCAAGGTCGCGGGCAATGCCGTGGACGCCCATGCAATCGGGGCGGTTGGGGGTGATCGCCACGTCGAACACCGGATCGGCGCCGTGGTAGTCGGCGAAGGGCGTGCCGACCGGCGCGTCTTGGGGCAGTTCGATGATGCCGTCGTGTTCGTCGCCCAGCTCCAGCTCGCGCACCGAGCACATCATGCCGTTGCTCTCGACCCCGCGGATCGCGCTTTTCTTCAGCTCAAAGCCGCCGCCCGGAACGATGGCCCCGGCCAGCCCCAGCACGCCGACCATCCCGGCGCGGGCATTGGGCGCGCCGCAGACAACTTGCAGCGGTTCGCTTGTCCCGGCATCGACGGTCAGCACTTGCAGCTTGTCGGCATTGGGGTGCGGCGCGGCGGTGAGCACCTTTGCAACCTTGAAGCCGGCGAGCTTGTCGGCCGGGTTCTCGATCCCTTCAACCTCCAGGCCAATGGCATTGAGCTTGGCGGAAATTTCCTCAACCGAAGCTTCGGTGTCGAGGTGGTCCCCCAGCCAGGTCAGCGAGAACTTCATGGCCGCACTCCCACACCGGCGGACAGTGTCGGCACGTCGAGCGGCGAGAAGCCGTAGTGCTGCAGCCAGCGCACATCGCCATCGAAGAAAGCGCGCAGGTCATCCATTCCGTACTTGAGCATGGCGAGGCGATCGACGCCGACGCCGAAGGCAAAGCCCTGCCACTCATCGGGATCGAGGCCCCCTGCGGCGATCACCTTGCGATTGACCATGCCGCTGCCCAGCAGCTCCATCCAGCCATGCCCCGGCGAGTCGCCGCTGCCGCCCAGCACGCGCTTGCCGTTTACGAGGGCAAAGCCGACATCGACCTCCACCGAAGGCTCGGTGAAGGGGAAGTAGCTGGGGCGCAGCCGCAGCACGATATCCTCGCGCTCGAAGAAGGCCTTGAGGAAGGTCTCCAGCGTCCATTTGAGGTGGCCGAGGTGAATGCCCTTGTCGATCACCAGCCCTTCGACCTGATGGAACATCGGGGTATGGGTGGCGTCAGAATCGCTGCGATAGACCCGGCCCGGAGCGATAATCCGGATCGGCGCGCCATCAGCCAGCATGGCGCGGATTTGCACCGGGCTGGTGTGCGTGCGCAGCAACATCCGTGTGCCATCGCTGGCCATCTGGTCAGGGAAGTAAAAGGTATCGTGCATCGCCCGCGCCGGGTGGCTTTCGGGGATGTTGAGCGCGGTGAAATTGTGCCAGTCGTCCTCAATCTCTGGTCCGGTGGCGACTGCGAAACCCAGATCGGCGAAGATCTCCGCCAGTTCGTCCATCACCTGGCTGACCGGGTGAACTGTGCCGCGCGGCGCTTCTGGCGCGGGCAGGGTGAGGTCGAGGGTTTCATTGGCCAGCTGCGCTTCCAGCGCCGCGCTTTCCAGCGCCGTCTTGCGCGCGGTCAGGGCATCGCTGACCCCTTCACGCAGGGCCTGGATTTGCGGGCCCACGACCAGCCGGTCCTCGGCCGACATCCCGCCCAGCGTCTTGAGCAAGCCCGAGATTGAACCCTGCTTGCCCAGAAATTCGACCCGCAAAGACTCCAGCGTGCCCAAATCCTGCGCTGCGGCGATCCGCGCCAGCGCTTGTTCACGGGTAGCTGCATAGTCCACTGGGTAACGTCCACTCTGGCAATTGGGTTGGAGCAGCGGGCCTTAGCCTCGCCATGCGCCAATTTCCAAGGAAAAGTCAGGCGGCCTTGCCGCCCACGCCGCTGGGCCGGTCAAGCGTCTGGACGGCGGCCCCGGCAAACTTGTTGCGTTCCTGCACGAAACGTTCGAGCACCGGGTGCGGCTGGTTGGAATATTCACGCGGGGTCATGCCCATGAATTCGTGAAAATCGCGCACGAACTGGGCCTGATCATGATAGTGCCCGTCCATCGCGCCGATCCATTTGAGCGAGGGATCAACCATGAATTGCGCCAGGCTGCGCATGAACCGCTGGCGGCGCAGCAGCAGCTTGGGCGAAAAGCCGAAATGCTTGTGGCTCAGCCGTTCGACAGTGCGCTGGCTGGCGGCGACCCGCGCGACCAGTTCCTGCACGGTGGTCAGCTGCGGATCGACGATTGCGGCGTGAATCGCCACAATGCGCTTTTCATCGACCCGGCTGGCGGCCTTGAACCTGCGGAAGAAGGTAATCAGGCGATCGAGCTCCGCCGCTTCGTTTTCTTCCCCGTCAAACAGCCTTTCGGCCAGCGGGCGGAATGGCGCGCAATCCGGATGCTTGAAGCCGTCGCAAATGTGGTTGGCAAACTTCGCTGCCGGCAAGCGGATAAATTTGGCCCAGCCCAGCGGCAGCAGCCCGAAACCCCACATCCGGATCTTGGGCATTTCGAAGTGGATCGGGTGCGAACTGGGGCCTTGCGCAAAAAAGCGGACATTATCGAGGCGTTGGCCGCTATCGGTCCAGGTATCGGGGCCATTGGGCGTGAAAAAGCGCATCCCGCCCCATTCGGGGTGGAGGCTGTCACGCAGGGTGCCGTTGCTGCCCGGGTCTATGGTGGAGACATAGAAAGTCGTGAAGTACCCGCGCAGGTCTTCAGGCGGCGGATAGAACCGCATCTGGACGCTATAGTCAGGCGACACCGAAGGTTTTCCCCCGCATCATATTGATTGCATAACGATACTTGCACGAAGGTCCGGCGGTGACAAGCGCGTATTAGGGGCGATGCAAGGCCTGCACGGCTGCCCCGGCCGATGCGGTGCGGGCCTGGGCGGCCGCGCGCAGCACCGGATGCTCGACCGCAGCGTAACGGCTGGGGCTCATCGCCATGAAGCGTTTGAAGTCGCGCACGAAATGGGCCTGGTCGACGTAGTGGAAGTCCAGCGTGTTGATCCATTTGAGCGAGGGATCGAGCATAAATTGCGCCAGGCTGCGCAGGAACCGCTGGCGGCGCAGCAGCAGCTTGGGCGAAAAGCCGAAGGCCTTCAGGCTCAGCCGCTCGAGCGAGCGCGAGGACATGCCCAGCCGCTCGGCCAGTTCGCCAACCGAGGCCACATCGTCGTCGATCAGCGCGGAATGGGCGGCGCGGATCCGGCTCTCGTCCTCGCTCGGCGGCCTGACTGCCAGCAGTTCGCACAGGAAAGCGTCGATCCGGGCCGCCTCGCTGGCCGGGTCACGCTCGCCGGCGAACACCCGCTCGCGGATCGGGGCGAGGTGCGCACAGGCAGGATTGTCGAGCGGGCTGACGACCTGGTCCACGAACTGGCTGGCCGGTACGCCCATCAGCCGGGCCCAGCCCAGCGGCAGGATGCCCACGCCCCAGGTCCGGATCGAGCCTTCAAGCCTGAAGTGCGTCGCCAGACTGGTCGGGCCGGTCAGGATGATCGGCGGCAGCGAAGTGGGTTGGGCATCGCCCAATGCAGAGGTCCAGGTGGGTTCCTGGGCGAAGCGCAAGTTGGCCCATTCGGGATGCAACCAGTCTTCCACCACTTCATCGGACCCGTGGCTGACTTCGGTCAGATAGTAGGTCGAGATGTAGGGAGCGAGTGCGCTCGACGGCACGAAAAATCGCAGAGCAACAGCCCCGTCCAGGGCACTATTCAACATCGCGCGAAACCCCTTACGAATTCCAGCGACCGATAATGTCTTGCTCGCATTGGGGAGATTGCCACGGCAGGCGGCATCAGGGCAAGCAGAAAGGGCGCGGCCTGCTGTTGCAGACCGCGCCCTTTCAAGCTTTCGCGAATGATCGCGGCTTAGGCCGGCAGTGCCGCCTTGGCCTGGGCGATCACCGCCGAGAAGATCCCGCCTTCGTTCATCGCCAGATCGGCCATCGCCTTGCGGTCAAGCTCGATGCCCGCCAGCTTGGTGCCGTGGATGAACTGCGAATAGGTCAGCCCTTCGGCGCGCACCGCAGCGTTGATACGCTGGATCCACAGAGCGCGGAAAGTCCGCTTCTTAACCTTGCGGTCGCGGTAAGCGTACTGGCCGGCCTTTTCGACCGCCTGACGCGCAACGCGAATGGTGTTCTTGCGGCGGCCGCGGTAGCCCGCTGCCTGTTCGAGAAGCCGCTTGTGCTTGGTGCGGGTGGTAACACCCCGTTTGACACGTGCCATTTTTCAGTACTCCTAAATTCAGCCGAGCCCGTAGGGCGCCCACTTCTTGATCGTCTTCGCATCTGCGTCAGAGATCGTGTCGGTGCGGCGATGCTGGCGGATGTACTTGGCATTGTGGCTGATCAGTCGGTGCCGCTTGCCAACCGCACCGTGCTTGATTTTGCCGGTGGCGGTGAGCTTGAAGCGCTTCTTGACGCCGCTCTTCGTCTTGAGCTTGGGCATTTTCGTCTCCTTGTTCGAGACACGTCCGATCTGCCGTGGCAGCCCTTGATGGCCAGGCCGATCATCGATTCCGTGTCGGTGAAGCGCGCGCCCCTAATGGCGAATCGCTGCAAAGGCAAGCCTTCGCTTCCGTTCTTCGTGCCTTGGGGCTAGCCTGAGCCGCATGGAAGCCGCCTATCTTACCGGAAAACTGCTGCTGGCGATGCCCGGGATGGGCGATCCGCGCTTTGACCATGCGGTGATCGCGATGGTCAACCACGACGCCGAGGGCGCGCTGGGGGTGGGGATCGGGGCAATCCGGCAAGGCCCCAGCCTGCACGCGATGCTGCGCGAGCTGGAGATCGAACCCGGTCAAGCACCCGACTGCCCGATCCACTATGGCGGCCCGGTCGAAGTGCAGCGCGGCTTCGTGCTGCACACACCCGATTGGGAAGGGCCGGGGACAATCGAGGCCGCGCCGCTCTGCTCGCTCTCAACCTCGCTTGAGGTGCTGAAAGCGATTGCCGCGGGCGAGGGGCCAAGCCGCTTTCTGGTCGCACTGGGCTATGCTGGCTGGGGCGCGGGCCAGCTCGATGGCGAAATGCGCCGCCACGGCTGGCAAGTGGTCGATGGATCGCAGGCCATGCTGTGGGACACCCCCGCCGAAGCACGCTGGAAGGCCTGCTGGCGCACTGTCGGCATCGATCCGGCGCTGCTGGCCAGCCAGACCGGGCGGGCCTGACGGCAAAAGCCCTTCCCCAGTGGGGAAGGGTTGGGATGGGGGTTCGGCGTTTGCGTGAGAGCGTGGAGCCCCCACCCCAACCCCTCCCCGCCGGGGAGGGGCCAATTTGTCCCTTGGAGGCTTAGTCGTAAACCGGCGCAGTCGCGCTCTTGCCGGTGCTGGGGTTCTTCACCGCCCACAGCCCGAACGCGGCGATGATCGCATAGCAGATCACCGGCACGATCAGCGCCAGGCGCAGGTTGCCGCTGACATCGGCGACCATGCCGAACAGCACCGGGACAATCGCCCCGCCGACAATCGCGGTGCACAGGATACCCGACCCTTGCGGGGTCTGTTCGCCCAGCCCTTCGGTGCCCAGGCTGAAGATCGTCGGGAACATCAGCGAATTGAAGAAGCCGACCAGGATCAGTGCCCAACCCGAAACCGCGCCGGTGCTGATCGCCGAAACGAGGATCAGGCCGATTGCGCCGGCGGCAAAGGCCGTCAGCACGCGGCCCGGCTTGGCCATGTACAGCACGAACCCGCCGAGCAAGCGCCCGGCCAGTGCGCCCAGCCAGTACATCGCCACCAGCTTGCCCGCAGCTTCAAGGCCAAGGCCCATCACGCTTTGGTCACCCAGGTAGGCCATCAGGTTGGACCCGATCGCGACTTCCGCGCCGACATACATGAAGATGCAAAGCGCGCCCCATTGCACCCGGCGGTTGTGCTGGAGCAGGCCCAGCGTGCCTTCCAGCTTCACCTCTTCAGTCTTGGCGTGATCCAGCGCCGAGCGGAAGGTCCAGAACAGCGCGGCAATCGCCAGCATCAGCACGCCCAGCCACATGTAGGCGGTGCCAATCGAGGCCCCTTCGGCCACGCGGTAGGCCTGGATCTGGGCTTCGGTCGAGGTTTCGGGATCAATCGGCTTCGAATCGCCCAGCAGGAATGCGGCCCCGCCATAGACCATCAGGAAGACCCCGATCGAATTGAACGCCTGCGCGAAAGTCAGCCGGCTGTGCGAGGTTTCGACCGGGCCCAGCGTGGTGATCACGGGGTTCATGGCGACTTGCAGCACGGTAATCCCCGCGCCGATGCAGAACAGCGCGGCCAGGAACCCGCCGTAAGACGCGGCAGCCGATGCCGGGATGAACAGGAAGGCAGCGGCCGCGATGATTACGAAGCCCAGCACGAAAGTGCGGATATAGCCCAGCTTGGACAGGATAATCCCGGCCGGGATCGAGAAGGCCGCATAGGCAAAGAAGAAGAACAGCTGGACGAAATTCGCCTCGGTATGGCTGAGGTGGAACATCGGCTTGAACTTGCCGACCAAGAGGTCGTTGATGTTGGTCACCCCGCCCAGCAGGAAGAACACCGCGAACGCCAATGCCAGGACGATCCCGGTCTTGCCTCCGCTTGAACTTCCGCCTGCCGCGCTTGACCCGGTAATTGGCGCTGCCATTGCATTCTCCCCTTGCTGTCCCGTCGGCTGCTTGCCAGCCCGATCCGTCTGTCTTGGCGGACCATGCCGCCTTGTCCAATCGTATACGTATGAGTGGGGCTTGGCCAAGCAAATTGTGAGCGTTCACATTTCAGCGCGGCGACCTCTCCTCTTGCCAAGTTTAATCGCTCGATTAAGAGTGCGGCCAAGGGAGAGATTCGAACATGTCGATACTCTATGACGAAGGCCAGCAAGCGATCGCCACCGAAAGCCGCCGGGTGCTTGATGCCCGGATGGACAAGGCGCGGCTCTTGGCACTGCTTGAGCAAGTGGGGCAGCACGATGCCGCGTTCTGGGATACCGCGGTCGAGCAGGGCTGGACCGCGCTCGCCATTCCCGAAGAACATGGCGGTCTGGGCCTTGGCCTGATCGAGCTGGGCCTGGTTGCCCAGGCCTGCGGTGCGGCCACATCTGGCGCGCCGTTCCTGACCGGCGGCTATGGCCTCTCGCAAGCTTTGGTCCACAGCAGCGATGCTGCGCTGGCGGCTGAGTGGTTGCCCAAACTGGCCAGCGGTGAGCTGACCGGCAGCGTCGCCTTTGCCGAGGGCAATGCTGCGCTACCGCCCAAACCGACTGTCACTTATGCCAATGGTGCGCTCGATGGGGTAAAGCCTGCGGTGCCTGGCGGGTGTGCTGCCGATGTGGCATTGGTGTGGGCCTTGAGTGATAGCGGTGTGGTGCTGGTTGCCGCGGATCTGGCCGGGGCCAGCCGCAAGCCGGTTGACAGCTATGACAACAGCCGACTCTATGCCGACTTGTCCTTTGCCGGCACCCCCGCAACCCTGATCGCAAGCGGCGACGCGGCGCAGAAACTGGCGCTCGACGTGCTGGGCCGGATGGCCGTCGTCACCGCGCACGAGCAGGTCGGCGGGGCCGAAGCTTTGCTTTACATCGCGCGCGACTATGCCTTGACCCGCAAGGCCTTTGGCCAGCCGATCGGCGCGTTCCAGTCGATCAAGCACCGGATCGCCGAGATGTACGGTTTCGTCGAAGTGGCCCGTGCCAACTGCATCCACGCCGCCGCGAGCGCCGATAACCTTGGGGGCACCGACGCGTTCCTGACCGCCGCCGCCGACGCCCGGATTTCTGCGACCGAGGCCTATGACACCAATTCGCGCGACTGCGTGCAGATCCACGGCGGGATCGGGGTGACCTGGGAGCTGGGCTTGCACCTGCACATGCGCCGCGCGCGCAGCCTGGCCGTGGAATGCGGCAACCTTGTTTTCTGGGAAGACCTCTTGGTCGATCGCCTGGCGGGAGAAGTAGCATGAGCGATCTGCAAGTTTACCGCGAAAAGGCCCGCGCTTTCCTGGCCAGCATGGCCCCCAAATATGGCCGCGACGCCCGCAAGGGCAACACGGTCGAGCAGGACCTGGCCCTCGGCCGCGAATATATGGCCGCGCGCTATGACGCGGGCTTTGGCGGGATCAACTGGCCGGTCGAAATGGGCGGGCAGGGGCTGACCCACCTCCACAAGATCACTTTCGATGGCGAAGAAATGCAGTTCGGCATGCCGAGCCACTTCTTCGGCATCTCGCTGGGCATGCCGGTGCCGATCCTGATGCATTACTGCGAAGACAAGGAGTTCGTGAAGGAACGGGTCCGCAAGGCGCTGCGCGGTGAGGAGATCTGGTGCCAGATGTTCTCCGAACCTTCGGGCGGTTCCGACCTTGCGGCCTTGCGCACCAAGGTTGAGCCCGACGGCAACGGCTGGAAGATGAACGGCCAGAAGATCTGGACCTCATGGGCGCAGTACTGCGATTACGGCGTGATCGTCACCCGCAGCGATCCCACGGTAGAGAAGCACAAGGGGCTGACCTACTTCTGGATCGACATGCGTTCCAAGGGCGTTGAAGTGCGCCCGATCAAGCTCGCGGGCGGGGACAGCCACGTCAACGAAGTGTTCTTCGACGATGTCCGGGTGGAAGACAGCCAGCGGCTTGGCGCGGTGGGCGGGGGCTTTGGCGTCTCGCTCCACACGCTGATGATCGAACGCTATATCGCGACCGACAGCAGCGGGTTTGGTCCGCACCTTGACGAATTCGTCAAGCTGGCCAAGCGGGTCGATCTGAACGGCAAACCGGCGCTCGAGGACGGCCGCGTGCGCAGCGCGATCGCCCGCAACCACGCGATGCGCGGCGGGCTCGATGCGATTACCAAGCGCGCCTTTGCCATGATGATGGCCGGGATGCAGCCCGGGCCGGAAGGCTCCCTGCAAAAACTGGTCGCGGTGCGCAGCCGCCAGAAGCTCTCCGAAATGGCGATGGACCTGATGGGTAACGAAGGCCTGGCCTTCGATCCGCATGCCTTCGTCAAGACCGACTGGGGCACCTCCTGGCTCAACGCTCCCACGGGCCGCATCGCGGGCGGATCGGACGAAGTGCTGCTCAACACCATCGCCGAAAAGATATTGGGCCTGCCGCAGGACCACCGGCCCGACAAGGGTGTGCCGTTCAACGCGATTCCGGCGTAGTACCAATAGGCTTGCTTGGCCGCTGCAAGGATTTCCTGCGTTCCGCTGGCGGGGCATCCCTTGCTAGCGGCGCGCAGGAATGACAATAACCTTGCGCGCATGACCCAAAGCCTGACCCATCTTGAGCGGCTGGAAGCCGAAGCGATCCACATCATGCGTGAAGTGGTGGCCGAGGCGGAGCGCCCGGTGATGCTTTACAGCGTCGGCAAGGACAGCGCGGTGATGCTGCACCTGGCGAGGAAGGCGTTCTATCCGGCGCCCCCGCCGTTCCCGTTGTTGCATGTCGATACGACCTGGAAATTCCAGGAGATGTACCAGCTGCGCGACCGGATGGCGCAGGAATCGGGCATGGAGCTGCTGGTC
>Ga0073920_1000240_pt1 | contig 11084 bp, 7 predicted proteins | sample GWRWT4_2Sept14_2_FD_70953 | JGI IMG/M metagenome (GOLD analysis project Ga0073920, IMG submission 70953) | Sand microcosm microbial communities from a hyporheic zone in Columbia River, Washington, USA - GW-RW T4_23-Sept-14 | ecosystem: Engineered > Artificial ecosystem > Sand microcosm >...
GAAAACGCCGCCGGACGTCCGGTCGTTACCCGCTTTGCCCCCTCGCCCACCGGTTACCTCCACATTGGCGGCGCGCGCACCGCGCTGTTCAACTGGCTCTATGCCCGCCACCACGGTGGTACCTATCTGCTGCGGATCGAAGATACCGACCGTGCCCGCTCGACCGAACCGGCCATCGCTGCGATCTTTGACGGGCTGGAATGGCTGGGCCTGGCGGGTGACGAGCCCGCGACCTTCCAGTTCGCCCGCTCCGATCGCCACGCGGAAATTGCGCATCAGCTGCTCGATGCCGGCTATGCCTATCGCTGCTACCTGACCCAGGAAGAGCTGGCTGCTCGCCGTGAGGCCGCCCAGGCAGAACGCCGCACCTTCCGCATCGAGAGCGAATGGCGCGATGCCGATCCCGCCAGGGCGCCAGCCGGCCAGCCTTTTGTCGTGCGGATCAAGGCCCCGCGTGAAGGCGAGACGGTGATCGAGGACCAGGTCCAGGGCCGGGTCGCGGTGAACAATGTGGAGCTCGACGATTTCGTCCTGCTCCGTTCCGACGGTACGCCAACTTACATGCTGGCCGTGGTGGTCGACGATCACGACATGGGCGTGACCCACGTGATCCGCGGCGACGATCACCTCAACAACGCGTTTCGCCAACTCGCCATCATCCGCCACATGGGCTGGCCCGAACCGGTCTATGCCCACGTTCCGCTGATCCACGGGCATGACGGAGCCAAGCTCTCCAAGCGTCACGGCGCGCTGGGCGTCGATGCCTATCGTGACGAGCTGGGCGTGCTGCCCGAAGCGATGTTCAACTACTTGCTGCGGCTGGGCTGGGGCCACGGTGATGAGGAAATCATCAGCCGCGATCAGGCCGTCGGATGGTTCGACATTGCCCATGTCGGCAAGAGCCCGTCGCGCTTCGATCTGGCCAAGCTGCTCAACCTCAACGGGCACTACCTGCGCGAGGCTGACGACGCCCGCCTCGCCGCGCTGGTCGCCCCGCGCATGGCCGGACCGGTTGACGAGGCGCTGCTGGCGCAGGCCATGCCGGTGCTGAAAGTGCGGGCCAAGGATCTCAATGAACTCGCGGCCAATGCCGCTTTCCTCTTCGCCCAGCGCCCGCTGACGATCGAGGACAAGGCCGCCGCTCTGCTGACTGACGACGCGCGCGCCCTGCTGGGTCAGGTAAACACCCGCATCGCCGCGCAAAACGACTGGACTCTCGAAAGTCTCGAGGCCAGTTTGAAGGCAATGGCGGAGGAGATGGGCCTCGGTCTCGGAAAGCTTGCGCAACCCCTTAGGGCCGCGCTAACGGGCCAGACAACCTCCCCGGGTATATTCGACGTATTGGTTCTGCTTGGTCGGGACGAAAGCTTGGCGCGGATTGCCGCCCAGGCGGTTCCGGCCGGTGCGGCGCAGGATTGAAGGAGCAAGATGGTGGGCAACCAGGTTAAACTGAACGCGAACGGCCAGGATTTCGATTACCCGGTGCTGTCGGGCAGCGTCGGTCCGGACGTGATCGATATTCGCAAGCTTTATGCCCAGACCGGCATGTTCACGTTTGACCCGGGCTTTACCAGCACGGCCAGCTGCGAATCAGCCCTGACCTATATCGATGGCGATGAAGGCGTGCTGCTGCACCGCGGTTACTCGATCGAGCAACTGTCCGAACATTCGAGCTTCATGGAAGTCAGCTACCTGATGCTCAATGGCGAACTGCCGAGTACGGGTGCACTGAACGACTTCAGCCATACGATCACCCGCCACACCATGCTGCACGAACAGCTGGCGACGTTCTATCGTGGCTTCCGCCGCGATGCGCACCCGATGGCGATCATGTGCGGCGTGGTTGGTGCGCTCTCGGCCTTCTATCACGACAGCACCGACATTTCGGACCCGCTGCAGCGCAAGATTGCCAGCCACCGGCTGATCGCCAAGATGCCGACGATTGCGGCGATGGCCTACAAGTATTCGGTCGGGCAGCCGTTCATCTATCCGGACAACAACCTGTCCTACACCGGCAACTTCCTGCGGATGACCTTCGGCGTTCCGGCCGAGGAATACGAAGTGGTCCCGGCGGTCGAACAGGCGCTGGACCGGATCTTCATCCTCCACGCCGACCACGAACAGAACGCTTCGACCAGCACCGTGCGCCTCGCCGGTTCGTCTGGCGCCAACCCGTTTGCCTGCATCGCGGCCGGTATCGCCTGCCTGTGGGGCCCCGCCCATGGCGGCGCGAACGAAGCCGCGCTCAACATGCTCAAGGAAATCGGCACGCCCGACAAGATCCCGCACTACATCGAGCGCGCCAAGGACAAGAACGATCCGTTCCGCCTGATGGGCTTCGGCCACCGCGTCTACAAGAACTACGACCCGCGCGCGACTGTGATGCAGAAGACCGTGCGCGAAGTGCTGGCGGCGCTGAAGGTCAACGATCCGATCTTCGACGTGGCTTTGCAGCTTGAAGAAATGGCGTTGAACGACCCCTACTTCATCGAGAAGAAGCTGTTCCCGAACGTCGACTTCTATTCGGGCATCATCCTTTCGGCGATCGGCTTCCCGACCACCATGTTCACCGTGCTGTTTGCCCTGGCCCGCACCGTCGGCTGGGTGGCGCAGTGGAACGAAATGATCAGCGATCCCGGCCAGAAGATCGGGCGTCCGCGCCAGCTCTACACCGGTCCGACGCAACGCGATTACGTGCCGCTCAGCAGCCGCTGAGCGCAGTCAAGGCGCGGCCGCGACGCTTTTGCGTCCGGTTTCTCAAGAGAAGCCGGTTGGCCGCGCCAGCTCCACACCGGCCCGACGCAGCGCGATTACGTGCCGCTCAGCAGCCGCTGAGCGAGAGAAGTTCGAAATTCAGACCGTCGCCCCGGACTTGATCCGGGGTGACCAACAAGCTGCCGCTCGACAAGCGCTGGCTAGCAGGTGATAGTGCACCCCACGAACACACAAACGGGGGAAGCGCGCATGGAAACCTTCAGAAACGTCCTCAGGCTGCTCTACATGGTGCTGGGCGGGCTGCTGGCCTTCTCGGGCTTTTTCTGGGCCCTGCAGGGCGCCGGCGTGATCATGTGGCCGAAGGAAAGCTTCATGCTGGCCGATCCCGTCTGGATTCGGAACGGCCTGATTACCGCTGCCTTAGGCCTCGGCCTCATCTGGGTGCTGCGCGGTCGTCGGGCGTAGCGCCAGCAAGTCAGCTGGCACGTCAAGGATGAAACGCGCACCCTGGCCGGGGGCGCTGTCGATCGTCAGGTCGCCGCCCATGGCGCGGGCCAGTCGGCGCGAGATGTAAAGGCCAAGGCCTGAACCGCCATCCTCGCCGCTGCGGCCAAGCCGCTCGAACTTCTCGAACACTTTGGCTTGCTGCGCGTCGGAAAGGCCCGGGCCCTGATCCGCCACGACCAGCCGCGCGCGGCCCACAGCGTCCTCCAGCCGGATCCAGACTTGCGAATTGTCCGGTGCATAGCGGATCGCGTTGCCGACGAGGTTGAGCAGGATCTGCAGCACGCGGCGGAACTCGGCGATGGCCGGCAAGTGCTCGCCGGCCTTGGGCGCATCGATGGTGATGCCGCGTTCCTGCGCACGGACTGCCAGAATCCCGGCAGCGCGGCGCGCCACGTCGGCCAGGTCGATCCGGTCCGGCGCGGTGTTGAAATCCTCGGACTCCACGACTTCGAGATCGGCCAGGTCCTCGACCAACGAGAGCAGGTGCTGTCCGGCCGCGGCGATATCGGCAGCATAGGCAGCATATTCCTCGGCCAGCGGCCCGGCCAGGCGCGTGCGGATCGTCTCGGCATTGGCGATGATCCGGGCAATCGGCTGACGCAGCACCGGAGCGATATCACGCCCGACCGGCCCCGGCTCATTGCTCGGCATGCGGTTCTCGCCCGGCACCGGCCGCGGCAGCGCAACCAGTTCGGGCAGGACTGTCTCGGATGTCAGGCACAGCTCAAAGCCATGGATCTCGGCCGCAACGCCGGTCTTGGGCACCAGGGTCGCGCGCCACTTGCGCTCCGAACCGGGCACTTTGACCTCGGCCCCGTCAAGCAGGCGCCAGTGCACCGGCTGACGGTGCGCGCTGCCTTCAACGGTGATGAAATCGGTCCAAGGCTGCCCTACCCCGGCCTGCATTGCCGCAGCGACCTGTTCGAGGTCGGACGCCTCGGCATTGACGGCAATCACGCCTTGCGCGCCATCAAGCACGGCGATCAGCTCAGCCACAGTCCGATCGATCGCGACGCGGCGGGCGACGGTTTCGCCCAGATCTTCGGCCGGCAGCGGCACGGCTTGCCAGCTGACCACGGCGATTTCGCAGCTGCCGGTCTCGGGATCGGGTTCAACCTCGATCCAAGCCGAAATCGCGTCCTGCCCATCGGTCGCTTCCATCCGCCGGGCAATCTTGAGGCCGAGCGAGCGCGCCCGCTGGACCAGTTCGCGCAGGGCAGGAATGGCGAGCGGGCCGGGCACGTCGCCGCCGCAGCGCTGCTGCAGCACGGCCACCGGCTCATCAGCCGATGTCAGCACATCATTCCCGTCGCACGAGGCGCGGGCCAGCAAGGCGCCGCCTGCGGTCATCGGCTAGCGGCCCGGCCCCGCAAAGGAGCGGGCGAGCAGCGCAGCAGCGCGATCGGCGCCGAGCGTTTCAAAACCTTCGGGCAGGCTGACGTCAGGATGGATCGACAGGAATTGCCCCTCGATCGCATCGGGTCGAACCCCGGCGGCACGCAGGGCGAGCGCCAGACGGGCTAGCTGCCCTTCGTGGGCGGCCAGCGCAGTCAGATCGCGGTCCTGTCCAGCACCGAGCGAAAGTGCAGTCAGGAACAGCCCGACCCCGGCATGGCCAACATCGAGCGCGGCGGTTGCTCCGCCGCCCATGCCCAGCACCAACCGCGCCATCAGGCCCAGTCGGCTGCGGCCTTCATCGTAGCTGGCGCGCAGAGTCTTCTCGGCCGCGGTGAGCACTCCTGGCTCGGCTTCGAGCGAGCGCAAGGCCTGGAGTACGGCATGAAACAGGTCAGCCGGCAATTCGCCGAGCGGCAGCTGCATCCGGCGCTGGGCCTGGACATAGCGGGCCTGCGCGGCAAGCAGCCCCATCGCACTGGCCGCCGTGCTGGCATCAGGTGAAGCAATCAGCGCCTGCAGCAGCGGGGAAAGCACCGGATCGAGCGCGATCCGCGCCTGGAGCCGCTCGGTCAATTGGAATTCGAGTGCCTGGGCGTGAACATGGCCAAGCAGCGCAGAACGATCAACCACGGCGGCAACCACCTGACCGATCAGGTCCTCGCCATGTTCATGGCTGGCGCTGCCCGCTTCCGCGTCTTCGACCGCATCAAGCACCTGGCGGGCGACGTGATCGATCATCCCGCGCACGCGCGCAAGGATCTCGTCGCTGAACAGCGAATGGTCGTCGTTGGCCAGCAAATGGCGCAAAATCGGCGCAATCGTGCCGATCACAGCATCGCCCTGCGCCAACTCGTCGCGCAGCACATCTTCGACGGCGGGCTCGGCCCGGACCGGTGCAAACATCTCGCTCATTTGGCAGACCTTAGCGCAGGTTTGGTTAAGACGGTGTTAGCCGCGCAGCCCCTTGCGGCCAAAGGATTCCGCAGGCTGCCAGCAGGATCGCCAGTCCGTAAACCACCGGCGCGCCGAGCCCGGCCAGCAGGCCAAGTCCGACCAGGATCGCCAGCAAGGCCCGATCTTCCAGCCAGGCAGTCCAGGCCTGGCTCAGCACGCGCGGAACAATCCGCAGCAATGCCAGCAACATCAGCGGCGGGAACAGTCGTTCGACCAGCCCGACCCACGGCCCGACTGGAACCGCCCAAGCGATCAACATGACCAGCATGGCATCGACGCTCCACTCGAACAGGCCATGCAGGTTGAGCTTGCGGCCCGGCGGCACCACCCGGTCGGCCTCGATCCGGCGCAGCACCACGGTCGCCTCGCCCAGCAGCCAGGCCAAAGCGACCGCACCCAGCCCCGGTCCGGGCCAGCCAAGCCAGCCAAGCCCGAGCGCCAGTGCCAGCAGCACCACTGCCGCGCCGATCACGAAGCGCGATCCGCTGCCGGCATGGAGCAGCGCCGGCCCGAAGCTGCGCACCAGCAGCCGCGCGAGGCCGCGGGTGGGATTGAACGGGCGGACATGGCGGATGCGGCGGCGGATCCACAGCGGCTCCAACGCGTGAGCCTGTTCCTCGCTGCCCAGCAGGGTCCAGAATCCGTCACCCTGCCCCGGCGGCGGCAGTGGGCGCTGGGTCACTCCCGCCTGCAGCGCAATCCGCAACAGCGCCGAGAATGCATCGCAATCATGCGGCAGGTCAGCCAGCCGCTCGACCAGCCGGCCCGGCACCCGCAAGGCACCGCCGCTGGCGAGCACCGGATCGATCCGCTCGAACCCGGCTTCCACACCGCTTTCGGCGGGCTGGACCAGTACGGTCGGCCCGGGTTCAAGCAGTGCAACGGCATCGCCGACCGAGGCGAACAGGCCATCGGCCAGCGCGATCACTTCGTCATTGGCAGTGACCTGCCCCAGCAGCCCGCGCGGGCCGGGGATCAGCTGGAACCGTGCCCCGGCGCGCTCGGCTTCGTGTTGCAGAGCGGCAATTTCGGGGGTCATGCGGCTGGCCAGGCAGAAAATCCGTTCGCAGCCCATGGCCAGGACCAGCACCAACTGCTCCAGCGCGACCGAGACCCCACCCACGCGCAAGGCACCGCGCGGGGCGGTGCCAGTTTCGAGCATGGAAATGAGCGCGACCCGCAAGGGCGGCCTCCGCGGTTGTTGGCGTGAGGGTGAGCGGCCAGACTAGTGGCTCAATCCCCCCGGCACAACCCGCGCAAACTCAGGCGGCGTATTCGTCCAGGAAGGCCTTGATCTTGCGCACCGGGATCGGATCGCCGGGGGCAGAGATCAGTGCTTCTTCGGCCAGTTCCATCAGCGCATCGGCGTGAAAGCTGGCGGCCAGGCCCTTGATCCGCATCGCGGTGATCTGCCAATTGCCATCGCAGCGGGCGCGGCCCAGCAGGTCAACCTGGCGCGCCAGGCTCTCCACAAAGGCTTGCCGCAGCTCGGCAAACAGCGCCGCATCCTCGCCGGCAGCGGCGGACAGAGTGGCGTCAAGGGCTCCAACTTCATAGGCCATGACGCCAGCCTATGGCGCCAAAGGGTTAAAGTGGGGTTTATAGATCGCCCGGGCGTGGTATCGTGTTAACCATGACCAGGGGATCTCGCATCGTTGCGATCGACGCAGCCGCGCCGGAAGGCGTGGCCGTTACGGCTGAAACCGGCGCCGATGCGCCGCTGACGCTGGAAGAGGAATGGGCCGAAGCCCCGGCGACGGAGGAGGACTATGCCCCCGTCCCGCGCCGCGATTGGCTGCCGATCCTGGGGGCTGCAGTCGCGGTGCTGGCCGTCGGCGCCTGGACCGCGCTGTTCTTCCTCGCGCATCAGAGCGAGCTGCTGGCCGGCGGTACGATCCAGCAATGGGCCACCTGGCTGAGCGACTGGTCGGTGCCGGTGCTGCTGGTCGCGGTTACCTGGCTGCTGGCGATGCGCAACAGCCGCCGCGAAGCGAGCCGCTTCAATGACGTGGCGCAATCGCTCGCCCGCGAATCCGCCGCGCTCGAAACCCGCCTGACCACGGTCAACAGCGAGCTGAGCCTGGCCCGCGAATTCATCGGTGCCCAGGCGCGCGACCTGGAATCGCTCGGCCGTGTGGCCAGTGAGCGCCTGTCGCAGCACGCCAGCCAGCTTGCCTCGCTGGTCGCGGACAACGGCACGCGGGTGGAAACGCTCGGCACCGTCAGCGCCGCCGCGCTCGAGAACATGGAGAAGTTGCGCGGGCAGCTGCCGGTGATCGCCAGTTCGGCCAAGGACGTCACCAACACCATCGCCGCGGCGGGTCGCACCGCCCATGCGCAGATCGAGGACCTGATCACAGGCTTCAACCGCCTCAACCAGTTCGGTCAGGCCAGCGAGCGGCAGGTTTCAGCCCTCACCGACAAGATCGACACAGCGATTGCCGAATTCACCAAGCAGACCGAACAGCTCGACGCAGTCGCCAGCGCCCGCTTCGTCGCGCTGGCCGAACGCGGCGAAGCCTTCCGGGGTGAGCTTGATGCGCACGAAGTGGCGGCCCTGGCCGGCATCCGCACTCGCGCCAACGCCCTGGCCGCAGAGCTCGCTGAAACCCGCAGCCTGCTTGACCGGACCGAGGAAGAAAGCCTGCTCTCGCTCCGCGCACGGCTCTCCGCCATGCGCGACGAAGGCGGCGTGATCGGGCGCTCGCTGCGCGAGGCCGAGGCCGGTGCGCTCGAAGCCTGGCAGAATGCCACCACGCGCCTGGTCGATGACCTGCGCAGCGCGATCGGCCAGGTCAGCGAGATCGACGAACGCGCGCTTGAATCCGCCCGCCACCGCCTGGCCGAACTGGCCAAGGAAGCCGAGGATGTCGACCTGCGCCTGGCTGAACGCGACCGTGCCTTTGCCGAAGAACTGGAACGCCGCCGCAGTGATCTGGCGGCGCGGCATGAACAGTTTGGCGAGACGCTCAAGGCGCAAATGGAAGCGCTTGACCTGGTGCTCGCCCAGCGCCGCACCGAACAGGAAGAGCGCGCGCAGCAGATGCTGGCCTATACCGGCGAGATCGCGACCCAGCTCGACACCTTCGGCGAGAATATCCGTCAGGCCGCGGCGCAGGGCAGCACCGCACAGAACGAACTGGCCGAAAGTCTTGCCACCCTGGCCGAACGCCTGGCCGCCAGCCGCGAGGCCCTGGCGGGGACTGACCGGTCGGTGCTGGAACTGACCGACAATTCGGTCCGCCTGCTCGAACTGATCCAGGCCAGCGTGACCCATGCCTCGACCGACCTGCCCGCCGCGATGAGCGCCAGCGAAACCAAACTGTCCGAGATCGAGGCGCGCACCGCCGCGCTGCGCGATGTCGCAGGCGAAGCGGAGAGTCGCGGGGCCGGCCTGCTCACGCACATCACCCGCAGCGACGAGCTGCTGGGAGAGATTGCCGGCAAGACGGACAACCAGGCCGCTGCGCTCAGCGCGATTCAGCAAACCCTGGCCTCGACCCGGGGCGAAAGCCTGGCCCTGGCCGAACAGGCTCAGGCCGAACTGAAGAGCGCGATTGAGGCCCTGGCTGCTTCGGCCCGCGATACGGTCGGCGAGTTGGAAGGCAACAGCGCCGCGGCAGTTCAGGCGCTGGCCGAACGCCTGGCCGAACAGAGCGGCGCAGCGGTTGACGCTGCTGTCCGCGCGCGCACCGCCGAAGTTGCCGAACAGCTCGAGGTCGCCGCCGCGCGCGCCTCTGGCGTCAGCCGCGAGGCCGCGATCCAGCTGCGCGATCAGCTGGCCAAGGTCAACGAACTGGCCGGCAACCTGGAGCGCCGCGTCGCCCAGACCCGCCAGCGCGCCGAGGAGCAGGTCGACAATGACTTCGCCCGCCGCGTCGCCCTGATCACCGAAGCGCTCAATTCGAACGCGATCGACATCGCCCGGGCGATGGACGCCGATGTTTCGGACACGGCCTGGTCAGCTTATCTCAAGGGCGATCGCGGGGTCTTCACTCGCCGCGCGGTGAAGCTGCTGGAGCCCGCCGAAAGCAAGGCCATTTCGCGCCTGTTCCAGGACGAGGTCGGTTTCCGCGAGCACGTGAGCCGCTACATCCACGATTTTGAGGCGATGCTGCGCCAGCTGCTCTCGACCCGCGACGGCCATGCCCTGGGCGTCACCCTGCTGAGCAGTGACATGGGCAAGCTCTATGTCGCGCTGGCCCAGGCAATCGAGCGGCTGCGGAATTAGGGGCTTCCGCCCATACCAACGCTCTTCGTCACCCCGGACTTGATCCGGGGTCCAGCTTTCTATCGCGGAAAAAGCAGCGGGATCCCGGGTCAAGCCCGGGATGACACAGCTCAGAGGACTAAATCTCGACCTGGCTGCCCAGCTCCACCACCCGGTTCGTCGGCAAGCGGAAGAACTCCATCGCGCTGGCCGCATTGCGCAGCATCCAGGCGAACAGCTTTTCGCGCCACAGCGCCATGCCAGGCTTGGCCGAAGGCAGCAGGGTCTGTCGCGAGAGGAAGAAGCTGGTCTTCATCATCTCGAACGGGCCGCCGCAGATGTCGGCGCGCTTGAGCGCGGCGGGCACGTCGGTCTCTTCCAGGAAGCCATAGCGCAGCGACATGCGGTAGAAGCCCTGTCCCAGGTCCTTGACGCTGCACCGCTCGCCCTCGTCGACGAAGGGCACGTCCTGGATCGCAACGGTCAGGATCACCACGCGCTCATGCAGCACCTTGTTGTGCTTGATGTTGTGGAGCAGCGCCGAGGGTACGCCCGAAGCGGCTGAGGCCATGAAGATCGCTGTGCCCGGCACCCGAGTGGCGCTGGAATGGGCGCTCTTGGCGAAGACTTCCATCGGGATCGCCCCTTCGGTCATCGAGGCGCGCATCAGCGCCCGGCCACGCGACCACGAGGTCAGCAGGGTGAAGATCACCAGACCGATCACCAGCGGCACCCAGCCGCCCGAGGGAACCTTGAGCAGGTTGGCACCGAGATAGGCCATGTCGACCACGATGAAGACCGCGACCAGCGGCGCTGCCTTCCACAGCGGCCAGCGCCACAGGCTGACCAGCACGGCGGCCAGCAGGATCGTGTCGATGAACATCGCGCCGGTCACCGCGATGCCATAGGCGGCGGCGAGATTGCTCGATGAGCGGAAGAACAGCACCAGGAAGATCACCGCGATCATCAAGCCCCAGTTGATCACCGGGATATAGATCTGCCCGGCTGCGGCCGCGCTGGTGTGCTTGATCTGCATGCGCGGCATGAAGCCCAGCTGGACCGCCTGCTGTGTCAGGCTGAAGGCGCCCGAGATCACCGCCTGGCTGGCGATGATTGTGGCCAGCAGTGCCAGGAAGATCACAGGCAGGCGCACTTCATCGGGGATCATCAGGAAAAACGGATCCTTGATCAGCAGCGCGGCGTGTTCCGGGGTTGTCGACAGGACCATGGCCCCTTGCCCCATGTAATTGAGCATCAGTGCGGGGAGGACGAAGACCAGCCAGCTCACGCCAATGGGCTT
>Ga0073920_1000242_pt1 | contig 11006 bp, 13 predicted proteins | sample GWRWT4_2Sept14_2_FD_70953 | JGI IMG/M metagenome (GOLD analysis project Ga0073920, IMG submission 70953) | Sand microcosm microbial communities from a hyporheic zone in Columbia River, Washington, USA - GW-RW T4_23-Sept-14 | ecosystem: Engineered > Artificial ecosystem > Sand microcosm >...
TGGACATCATTGACCTCCTCCGGAAGCTAGATCGGCACGGCTTCACCAATAGTGCAGTTAGACCCGTTCGTGCGCGCATGCATTGATGCAGATCAAGTGGGGCTAGGCGCGCCCCAATCGGGCCAACGCCTCATCCAGCGCCTGGAGGAAGCGCGAGCGGTCGGTCTTGGCGAAGGGTGCCGGGCCGCCGATCGCCTCGCCCCCGGCGCGCAGATCGGCCATGATCGCGCGGGTGGCGATGGCGCTACCGATCGAGGCGTGGGTAAAGGGCTTGCCGGTGCCGGAGAGCACGCTCGCCCCGGCCTTGAGGCAGCGGTCGGCCAGCAGGATGTCGCTGGTGATGACCACGGCCTTGGCATCGGCCTGGTCGGCGATCCAGTCATCCGCCGCGTCGAAGGCATCGGAGACGGTGACGCGGGCAATCAGCGGGTGATCGGGCACGCGCAGCCGCATGTTGCTGACCACGTGGACCGGGACCTGGCGGCGGAAGGCGACCTTGTAGATCTCTTCCTTCACCGGGCAGGCATCGGCATCGACCAGGATCCGGAGCGGCGGTTTGCTCATCGGCGGCCGGAAATCAGCGCTTCATGTTGTCCATGCCGGCGACAACGCCAGGCTTGAGGCTGGGCTGCGAGGCGTTCGGCTTGGGCGGCTTCTCTGCCTTGGGCTTGCGCGCTTCGCGGTTCGATTTCTTCTGGCTCTTGGCCATGGCACGTTCCTTTGCGGGGCAGGTGCCCCACCCGCGACCCTAGGCCCATTCGCCCCAATCGCGGCACGAAATCGGCCCCGGAGCGCGATGGTCTAGCGCTTGCGGACAAATTCCGCGCGCAGGACCAGGCCCTTGATACCCGGATAGCGGCAGTCAATCTCCTGCGCGTCGCCGGTCAGGCGGATCGAAGGGATGACGGTGCCCTGCTTGAGCGTCTGGCCGGCGCCCTTAACGGTCAGGTCCTTGATCAGGGTGACGGAATCGCCATCGGCCAGGACATTGCCGACCGCATCACGCACCTCGACGGCGCTTTCCGCCACGCGCTTGGCCGCGAGCTGCGAGGCGGGCAGCCATTCGCCGCTGTCCTCATCAAAGACATAGTCCTCGTCATCAGCGGCCACGAGCACGCTCCTTCACGCCATCTTGGCCCACAGGATCGCGGTCCAGACCAGCAGGGTGGCAGCCCCGCCCGCCAGGGTCCAGCGAATTGCCCGGCCCAGCAGCAGCGCCTGGGCATCGATCGAATGGACGAAGCTGGCGAACAGCCGCTGGCGCAGGGCGGCATCGCCCTCCAGCCCCTCGCTGTCAAACTCCTCGCCCAGCAGCAGCGCTCGCAAGGCGTAGAAGCACGAGACCACCAGCGGCAGGATCCCGGCGACCGAAGCGAGCGTGAGGATCGGCTGGCTTGGCGCATCGAGGCTGAGCGGTGCGCCCGGGCTGGCCGAGATCGGATGAGTCCCAATCGTGATCAGCAGCGCATTGAAGCCCAGCATCGCGCCCAGCCGGACCGAAAGGTCGAGATCGCGGTTCTCGAGAAATTCAAGGTCCGCGACAAAGCCAGGGTCGGGCGGATCGCAGCGCATCGTCTGGAAGGCGCGCAGGCGGGTGCGGAACGAACGGAAGGCCATGGCGGGTGGCTAGCCCAGCCCGGCGCCTTCGTCAAAAGCATGGACAGCGTTGACAAGGCTGCGGCCCCGGCCAAGTCTTACGCCAGACAGGAGGGACGGCAATGGCGAAGGGGTGGTCATGGATGCTGTGGGCAGCGGCGGCTTATAACTGGCTGATCAGCCTGCCGGTGCTGCTGAACGGCTCGATTGCCGCAGCCGACAAGGTTTCGGCCGTGTTGGTGGCGGGGTTCGGGGTGCTTTACGCGCTGGTTGCCAGCAACCCGGCGCGGCTGGCCCCGGCGCTGTGGGCGGGGGTGGTCGGCAAGCTCGGCCTGGTCGTGCTGCTCGCGCCGTCGATCGCGGCGGGGACGGCGGCGGCCGGCACCGGGCCGCTCCTGGCCGGAGACTTGCTGTTTACGATCGCGTTCCTGGCGCTTCTGCTGGGTCCGGCGCGTATGAAGGGGGGAGCGGAATGAACCAGAATGATGGCGCACGGCGCCTGGCCGTGCTGGGTGTGGCCCTGTTGCTGGCGGGGATGGCAACCGGACTGTTCACCGGGCTGATGCCGAACCCGCGCCTGGGGCTTTCGGCACATCTGGCCGGAGCGATGGGCGGGATCATGTTGATAGCGCTGGCCGGGATCTGGCCGCGGGTGACGCTGGGTCCGCGCGGCCAGGCCTGGGCCTTTGGCCTGCTCGCCTTCGGCAATGTCGCCAACTGGGCGACGGTGCTGGTCGCGGCGAGCTGGGGCGCTGGCGCCACCTCGATGCCGCTCGCCGGCAAGGGCATGGCGGGCGCGCCGTGGCAGGAGAACCTGATCGCGGCGGCACTGCTGGCGCTGTCCATGGCGGTCCTGGCCGGACTGGCGTTAGTCCTGCGCGGGCTGCTGGCCCGCTCTGACAAGGCGAGCTGAGGTGACCGAGCGCACCATCATCCGCCTCGGTCCGCAGCACCGCGATGCGGCCGTGGCGACGCTTGCCGCCGCCTTTCAGAGCGACCCTGCGATTAGCTGGATGATCCCCGACGCAGCCGAGCGGGCGCGGCGGCTACCGAAAATGTTCGCCTGGCTCTGGAACGATCACCAGCGCCACGGTATCGCGCTGGGCACGCCGGGCTGCGAGGCGGTGACGCTATGGCGACTGCCCGGCAAGGTCCACCACCACGATCCGCTCTGGCCGCCGGAGATCCTGCGCCTGCTCGGTATCTTCGGGCGGCGGATCCTGCGCGCCAGCACAGTAGGCGATGCCATCGGCGCGCACGTGGCCAAGGGCGAAGACTGGTACTACCTGCGCTATGCCGGGGTGCGGCCCGATTGCCAGGGCCAGGGGCTGGGCGGGCTAACCATCCGCGCCGGGATTGCCGAGGCGACGGCGGCCGGCAAGCCGGCGCTGCTGGAAACCGCGACCGCGGGCAATGTCGGCATCTACCTGCGGCTGGGCTTTGTGGTGCACGAGGAGTGGGACGTTCCGGCGAAAGACGGCCCGCACTTCTGGTCGATGTCGCGCCCGGTCTAGAAGCCGCTGGCGAGGAACTCCTCGGCGAGGCCCGCGAGCAGCGCCGTGCCGCGCGGCAGGACGGCTTCGTCAACCATCATCCGCGGCGAGTGGATCCCGCAGCAGGAATTCCAGTCCGCCCCATCCTCGGCCACGCCCAGGAAGAACATCGCGCCCGGCACCTTCTCGAGCACGTAAGAGAAGTCTTCCGCGCCCATGATCGGCGCGGGCAGGGTCTGCCAGGCACCGGCGCCAAACAGGCCATCCGTAACCCGTTCGCCGAAAGCGACCGCGCGGGCATCACAGATCGTCACGGGAAAGCCCTCGATGATCCTGACCTCGGCGCTGAGGCCATGCGCGGCGGCGATCCCGCTGGCCAGTTGCTGCAAGGCGGCGTGCAGCTTGGCGCGGTGGCGCGGGGAGAGCGAGCGCATCGTGCCCTTCAGCGTGGCGAAATCGGCGATCACGTTGTGCGCCGTCCCGCCCTCGATCCGCGCGACCGTGACCACCACCGGATCGTGGGTGTTGAACTGGCGGGTGACCATGGTCTGAATCCCCAGCACGATCTCGCAGGCGACTGGTACCGGATCGTTGGTCTGGTGCGGCATCGAGGCGTGGCCGCCCGCACCCTGGACAGTAATCTCGAACTGGTCGGCCGCCGCCATCAGCGGCCCGGCGCGTCCAGCGACGAGACCATGCCGGGCATTGGGCATGACGTGGAGCGCAAAGGCGGCGTCGGGCAGGGGATCGATCAGGCCATCGTCGAGCATGAAGCGCGCGCCGTGGTGGCCCTCCTCGCCCGGCTGGAACATGAAGGAGACCGTGCCCTTGAGCTCCGCCTGCCGCCCGGCAAGGACCCGTGCCGCACCGGCCAGCATCGCGGTGTGGGCATCATGCCCGCAGGCATGCATCGCCCCCTGGATCTGCGAGGCGAAAGGCAGCCCGGTCTCCTCGGGCATCGGCAGCGCATCCATATCGCCGCGCAGCAGGACATGGCGGCCGGGTCCGGCCCCGCCCTCCAGCGTCGCGACCAGGCCAGTGGTCGATGGCCCCTCGCGCCAGGTCAGCGGCAGGTCGGCCAGCGCGGCGCGGACCTTGTCGCGGGTGCGGGGCGTGTGGAGGCCGAGTTCCGGCTCGGCATGGATCGCGCGGCGCAGCGCGACAACCTCGTCCGATATCGCGCGGGCAGCGTCTAGCAGGTGACTGTGGAGCATGGGGCGATGATAGCCGCCAGCCGCGTTTCGTCTAGGCCCCGATCTTCGCCGCGATGCGCCGCGCGGCGGCATTGTGCATCAGCACCGAGACCACCAGCAGCAAATTCAGCACCACCGCCTGGTAGATCATGTAATAGAGCGGCGTTCCGGCAAACATCGACAGCCCCAGCACGATCGCGCGCGGGTTGGGGCCCAGCACCTTGCACATCAACAGCAGCGGCGGAGCCTCGGCGCGGACGGCGGCGGCGATCTCGGCCAGACGGGCGGGATCGCCTTTGGCCGCATCGACCGCAGCATCGATCCGCAACGCATGCGGGGTCATCCCGCTGGCGGCATTGAGATAGGCTGAAACGAAGACCCCGAACAGGCTCTTGCTGGTCGCCGAATCCGCCTGGCTGTGGCTGTGGCGGATCCAGGGGGTGCCATAGACATACCACTGGTACTGCCGCCGCTGGACCTCGACATGGTTCGATTGCACGGCATGGCTGACCCCGGCAATCACCAGCAGGATCCAGCCAGTGCTACCGCTGAAAAACCCGGTCTCGTTCGACAGGACCCAGCCCAGGATCAGGTAGAGCACGATATGGCTGGCATAGTCGCAGACACCGTCGACCATTTCGCCGATCGGGCTGGACCGGCCGGTCATCCGCGCCAGGTCGCCATCGGCGCCATCGACCACGTGCCAGCCCATGTGCAGCGCCATGCCCAGCGCTGCGCCCACCGGCCAGGCCAGGTTGGCATAAACGATCCCCGCGGCGACCACCATCAGCCCGCCGAAGACCGAGACCATGTTGGGAGTGATCGGGGTGTGGGCCAGCCCGCGCGCCAGTTGCCAGGCCAGCGGGTGGTAGATGTAGTGGTTGAGCGGATCCTGCAGCTCGCGCGGGCGCTGCGGCTTTGCCGGTTTACCCTGCTTCGTGCCTGCCATGGCCTGTTCCACCGATTGACCCCGCTTGTTGTATTCGGCCTGCTGGCCCAGTCTTGACTTGGCGTCTTGCCTTAGTCTCTTCCCTTAGCGGCGCGCAGCCCCGCCTAACAAGAGCCTGACGGCGGATTTGCCACGCGCAGGAATGGTGCTATGCTAGTAAGCCTGCATTGCGCAGGTGTAATCACCGGATGTGGCGATATTCCAACAGGAAAGCGCCGGATTCGGGGCTGGATCGGGAGAGGTCGCGGTGGCCAAGGCAGGCCGCTCAATCCCGCTATTCGGCTTGACCTGCGCCAAACTTCTTGCATTTGGCGCGCGATTTTACAATGGGGCGGCCTTTCATTGAGGCCGCGCTGCGCCGCTCGAGAAGGATTGAGACATAATGAAGCCCATCAAGGTCGCCATGATTGGCGTTGGGAATTGCGCCAGCTCGCTGGTTCAGGGGGTTGAGTACTATCGCCAGAACAATTCCGCGCAGGGCCTGATCCACGACAAGATCGGCGGCTATGGCGCGAGCGACGTGGCCTTCGTGCTCGGCGTCGATGTCGATGCTCGCAAGGTCGGCAAGGATATCGCCGAAGCGATCTTCGCCAAGCCGAACAACACCGCCGTGTTCCAGGCCGAAGTGCCGCTGACCGGCGCGAAGGTGATCATGGGCAAGATTTCGGACGGTGTTGCCCCGCACATGACCACCGTCGGCGAAAAGGGTTTCATCGTTTCCGACGAAGCCGAGCCCGATCAGGCCCGCATCGTCCAGGCGATCAAGGATTCGGGCGCCGAAGTGCTGATCAACTTCCTCCCCGTCGGGTCGCAGGAAGCCACCGAGTTCTACATGAACTGCGCGCTGGAAGCCGGCGTTGCCGTGGTCAACTGCATGCCGGTGTTCATCGCCAGCAACCCGGAATGGGAAGCCAAGTTCCGCGCCAAGAACATCCCGATTGTGGGTGACGACATCAAGGCCCAGGTTGGCGCCACGATCGTCCACCGCGTGCTCTCCAGCCTGTTCGCCGCCCGCGGCGTGACGGTTGAGCGGACCTACCAGCTCAACACCGGCGGCAACACCGACTTCATGAACATGCTGGACCGTCAGCGTCTGGGTTCGAAGAAGGAATCGAAGACCGAAGCCGTCCAGGCCATGCTGGCCCAACGCCTGGCAGACGAGAACATCCACGTCGGCCCGTCGGACTATGTTCCTTGGCAGAAGGACAACAAGCTGTGCTTCCTGCGCCTTGAAGGCCTGCAGTGGGGCAACGTGCCGATGGAACTGGAACTCCGCCTCTCGGTGGAAGACAGCCCGAACTCGGCCGCTTGCGTCATGGACGCGATCCGCTGCGCCAAGCTGGCGCTGGACCGTGGTGAAGGCGGCGCCGTGATCGGTGCCTCGGCCTACTTCTGCAAGCACCCGCCGCAGCAGTACAACGATGACCTCGCCGCCCAGATGGTTGAGGAATACATCGCTGACACCGCGCTGGCTGCTGAATAAGCAGAGCCAACTGGTTCAAGGAGCGGCGCCGGTTAATCCCGGCGCCGTTTCTGTTTGAGGATACCTGATGGACGCTCTCATCATCGCCGCTGGCTTCGGCAGTCGCCTTCGTGACGTATCAGATTCGAAGCCGCTCACCCCTATTGCCGGAATTCCGCTGCTGGAACTTGGCGCACGGCAAGCGAAGGCTGCGGGCGTGAAGCGTGTCGTAGTCGTCACCGGCCATGAGGCGGAGCGGATCGAGGCGGCGCTACCTGCCATCTCAGAACGCGTCGGCATCCTCGTCGTCGCCCAGCGGGTCGAGGACTGGTCAAAGCCCAACGGCTGGTCAGTGATCGCCGGGGCGGACGTGATCGACGGCAATTACCTGCTGATGATGTCGGACCACATCTTCTCCGCCCCGATCCTGACAGAACTGGCGAAGCAGCACGCGCCGGACCGCGGCGTGACCCTGGCGGTCGACTATGCTTGCGACAATCCGCTGGTCGATCCCGACGACGCCACCTGGGTCAAGCTCGACCAGCGCGGCTTCATCACCGCAATTGGCAAGACCATCCCGCAGTACGATGCGGTCGATTGCGGGGCCTTCCTCGCCACGCCCGAACTGGCTGACGCGATTCGCGCCGCGATTGCGGAGGGCAAGGCCGGCAGCTTGTCCGAGGGGATGCAGCGGCTGGCTGACGCCGGGCGCGCCGCCACGATGGACATCGGCACGGCCTGGTGGCTCGATGTCGACGATCCGCGCGCCTACGAACTCGCCGAGGCCCAGGCCCCGCGCGAACTGCCCGAGATTTACGCTACCCTTTAGGGATACTTCATCGAGATCCGGCTGGTCAGCCCGGGCTTCGGCACGTTGAGGCGGACCGAGCGGAACTGCGGCAGGCCGGCGAGCGTCGCCGGGTTGTTCGAGAAGCCATAGCCCTCGGCCGGAAGGCCCAGCCCGGTGCGGTCAAACCGGCCATCGCGATTCTCATCATGATAGAGCGCCAGGGCATAGACTCCGGGCTTGGGCACGAAGATACAGCCGCGGGTCGTGCCCGCCTGGGCATCGACTCGGCCGACATAAAGCGAACCGTGCTTGATCAGGAACTTCGACGAATTGTCGGCATAAAGCGTGATCGCGATCACCCCGTTCCCGTTGCGCACGCCTTCGACCACGACGTTAAGCCAGGTGCCACTGGCCGGGCCGGTGCAGCCGGTCGGCGCTGGCGCCGGGGCGCTGGCGGCAGAGGGGACCGCTGCGGCCGAGAGCGCGGTCAAGGCAGCAAGGGCGAGGGCCGCGGCGCGGATACGTCGGGGCTGGATCATCGCTTCGTCATCCTGTCTGTTGGGGGAACCTGGCATACCGGTCCGGCACCTTTCTGCGGTGCACTGCCTGCCAGTTGTTACCCCCCAATTACGATTCGCCCGCTGAATAACGGGTGAATTGGGCGACAATTGGGTAACTGCTCAGGATTCGTCAACCATGCGCCCGTTTTCGAGGCGGATCACCTGGTCGGCAAGGCCGAGCAAGGCGCCGCGATGGGCAATCAGCACCACGGTCATCCGCCCGCGCAGCCGCGCCAGCGCAGCGGCAATCGCCGCCTCATTCTCGGCATCAAGCGCCGAGGTCGCCTCGTCGAGGATCAGCAGTCCAGGATCGCGCAGCAGCGCCCGCGCCAGCATCAGCCGCTGGCGCTCCCCGCCGGATAGCCGCCGTCCGCCATCGCCGAGCTGGGTTTCAAGGCCCTCCGGCAGAGCCCGGACGAAGTCGGCCGCTGCCGCTTGCTCCAGCGCCGCCCACAGCTGCGCATCGCTCGCCTCAGGCGCGGCCCAGCGCAGGTTGTCACGCAGGGGCGCAGCCAGCAGCAACGGATCCTGGTCAATATAAGCCACCTGTCCGCGCCAGGCCCGCTGGGCGGCGGCATCGAGCGCCGCGCCATCGATCGTGACCGTGCCGCGATCGGGGCCAAGCAGGCCGGCCAAAAGATCGGCAACCGAGCTCTTGCCCGCCCCCGATGGCCCGACCAGCGCGGTGATCTGCCCGGCCGGCACGGCCAAGGTGACATCGGCCAGCGCTGGTTCGGCCTGTCCGGCATAGTGCAGGGTGACCCGATCGAGCCGCGCCTCACGCGTCAGTGCTGGCGCAAGCGACGCACCGATCGGCGCCTCGGCCGCGGCGTGCAGCGCCGCAATCTGCGCTTCGGCCGCAACCAGCGCCGGGGCGGCATGGCGCCATTGCTGCCAGGCTTCCTGCAAGGTGCCGAGCAGTGGCAGGGCGCGCGCGAAGACCGCGACCAGCGGCAGCACCGTTGCGACTGCCAGGTGCCCTTGGGCGAGCGCCAGCCAGACCAGCAGTGCCAGCGCGGCCGCACCGCCGGTCTGGAGCAGAAACTGCCCCAGCGCTTGCCCGGTCTGATAGGCCTGCCGCGCTGCACCCAGTTCGGCAAAGCCGGCCATGACGGCGGCCTCGGCTTCGGCCTCGCGGCCAAGGATCTTGATCGAGCGCAGCGCGCCCAGCGCCTGGTCGAGCGCGCCGTGGACCCGGTCCCAGATCGCGCCGAGCGCCTCACCCAGCCGCGCCGCCTGCCGCCGCAACCCGCGATAGGCCAGCAACACCAGCGCCCCCGCCAGCAGCGCGCCGAGCGCAAAGCGCGGATAAATCGCCAGCGCCGCCAGCCCCAGCGCCAGCAGCGTCACCACGGTGGTCGTGGCCAGCAGCAGCTGGTTCACGCCCTGGCCAACCCGGTCGAGATTGGTGATCAGCAGGCTGGCCTGATCGGAGCGGCGCAGCCCCTGGAGCAACCGCCACTCGGCCCCCAGCAGGGCCTGCCAGGCGCGTTGGCGCAGCCCGTCGACCAGCGCCAGCTCGAGCGTCAGCGCCGCGCGGCTGCGCGCCAGCACCAGCGCCGAGCGAGCGGCGACCAGCAGGACGAACAGGGCGAGCAAGGCGGGCAGGTTCTGGCTCAGGCCAGCGGCAGCGCGGGCGAGCGGTCCGGCATCGGCGCCGGTCGGCCCGGCCAGGGCCGAAACCAACGGCACCAGCAGGACCAGGCCCACCCCTTCGGTCAGCGCCGTGGCGATCTGCAACAGCGCTAGGCCCAGGACCAGCCGCCGCAAGCGCGGGTCGCGCAGCCCGGCGTTCACTGGTTGCGTCCTTCGACATGGTTGACGTAGCGCGCCAGCATCACGGCGCGCGGGATCGCCCCTTCGCGCAGCAACCGCTCCTCGACCGGGATCGCACCGCTTTCGGGCCAGTCTTCCAGGGCGTGGCGGATCTTGGGGAAGTCGATCATTGCGCTCAGCCGCTCGCTTTGGGCCAGCCGTTCGACCTCGGCCAGCAGCTCAGGGCGGCGGCGGGTCAGCTTGACGTGCCAGTCCGCCCCGTGGCGGCCATGGCGCAGCTCAAGCCGCTGCGCCTCGGGCATGATCCCGCGCGCCATTTCGCGCGCCAGCCAGCGGGTCTGGCCATCGCGCAGGAACAGCGCGGTCGGCAGGCCCAGGCAGAACTCGACGAAGGGCCGGTAAGCGGTCGGATCGCGCTGCGGCAGGCCATAAATCTGCTCGAAGCCGTGCATCATGTCGCAGTGGTCATTGCGCTGGAACAGCTCGAACTCGGAGCTGCGGCCCAGTTCGGGCCAGCGCCGCGCCGGTTGCCCGGCCCGGCGGGCGCGTTCGCTGGCACCCGAAGCCTCGGCATAGTCAGCCCGCAGCGGCGAGGCGATCGCGAAAATGTCCGGCTGGCCGCGCAGCCGCCGCTGCCAGTGCCACAGCGGCGCGGGCAGGAACGGCAGCACGCTCAGCGCCAGGAACCGCCGGAGCAGCGAGCGATCATCGTCTTCGGCATGGCGCAGGGCCAGCCAGAGCTGCCGCCAGCGGCCGCGCAGCAGGTATTCCGGAAAGCCCCAGCCGCCCTCGGCGCTGAAGGTAAAGTTGCCGTAGTCGGCGCTCAGGACCACGTCACAGCCCGCCGCCCGCGCGCCGCGCCACAGGGCATGGAAGTGCGAAAAGTTGGTCTGGTTGATCGCCGCCGAACCGGTGGCGAAGAACATCTCCGCCATGCCCGCATCGAAGCCCGACCCGGCATTGTCCTCGAAATGGGTGACCAGGCCGCGGTGCTGCGCGGCAAAGGCTTCGACGAAGGGCCGCTCGTCGCCGAACTGCCCGGCGCCGACATGGCCGTCCCAGCCTGGCTCGGGCGTGAAGGTGAAGGCGTGAAGCTGGCTGCTGGCGGGCATCGCGGCCAGAGCCTTGGCCGCGACCTGCGGCGAATCGAGCCCACCCGACAGCATGATCGCGGGCCGCTTTGCCCC
>Ga0073920_1000248_pt1 | contig 10729 bp, 6 predicted proteins | sample GWRWT4_2Sept14_2_FD_70953 | JGI IMG/M metagenome (GOLD analysis project Ga0073920, IMG submission 70953) | Sand microcosm microbial communities from a hyporheic zone in Columbia River, Washington, USA - GW-RW T4_23-Sept-14 | ecosystem: Engineered > Artificial ecosystem > Sand microcosm >...
CCCGGAAGCAGCATCGACATCAGCCCCAGAACGGCCGAAAGGGCTGCCAGTGCCAGGAACATGCCGGTGACGCCGTGGTCCGCGCCGACTTGCGGCAGGCCCAGTGCAATCCCGGCGAACAGCACGGTCTGGAACGCGATCCCCAGCGAGATCCACCGCGCCGGGTGGCTGGTCCGCCCGGCGGCAAGGTTTACCGCAGCATTGAGAATGCCAAAGCCCAGCCCGGTCCCGATCCGCCCGGCAAGCAATAGCGCATAATTGCCAGTCAGCGCCGATCCGGCTTGCGCGGCGATCACCAGCGCGCTGGCCACCAGGGCCAGCACCCGCGCATCGAGCTGGCGTGCCCGCGGGGCGATCAGGAACATCGCCGCGGCATAGCTCAGCGTCTCGGCCATACTCCACGCGCCCATCGCGAAGGGCGTGAACTGGTACTTGTCGATCAGTCCGCCGACCAGGTAGGTGGTGAAATTGTTGCCCAGATGCGCTGCAGTACTGGCCGCACCGATCCCGATCAGGGTGAAGGCGAAGGGCCGATCGATCTTTGCGCCCCCGGTCACGCTCAGCGCACTCGCGGGAAGCGGGCCATCGCCTCCAAATCCTCAAGGTCCATATGGGCGCGGACGTATTGTTCGCCGGCGTTGGCGGGCGGTTGATAGTCCCACGGGCTGGTCTTGCCGACAGCATTGGCTGCCCCGACCAGGCGGCGCGAGCGCTGGCTGGCAATGACCCGTTCGGTGATAGCGTCGAAATCCCAGCGCTGAGCCACTTCGGCGCGCAGCGCGGCCACCATCTCGGCCAGGGCGGGATCGGCGGCGCGGTTGCTCAGCTCATGCGGGTCGTCGATCAGGTTGAACAGCAAGTCGGGATCGACCCGCGAATGGATGTACTTCCAAGGCCCTCGGCGGATCATCACCAAGGGCGCGATGGTGCCTTCGCCCATGTATTCGCCGATCACTTCGTCATGCCCGCCAGTGCCGGTGCAATGCGGTACCAGGCTGCGCCCATCAAAGGGCAGGGCGGGCTCGACATCGACCCCGGCGATGTCGAGCAGGGTCGGGACCAGATCGACCAGCGAGACGCTCGCGTCGATCCGGGCCGGCTTGTAGCGCCCGGGCGCATGGACGATCAGAGGAATTCGCGCTGCGCCTTCGAAGTAGTGCATTTTGTACCACAGCCCGCGCTCACCCATCATGTCGCCGTGATCGCCGCAGACGATGACCACGGTGTTGTCAGCCATGCCGCATTCGCGCAGCGTTTCCAGGATTGCGCCGAACTGATCATCAACGAAACTGATCGAGCCGAAGTAGGCCCGCCGCGCGGTGCGGATCATCTCGTCGGTGACCGGCGCGGCGTCGAGATCGCAGACGTGGCGCAGGCGCTCGGAATGCGGGTCCTTCGGAGCCAAGCTGTGCGGCACTGTGGGCAGCGGGATTTCCACGCCCTCATAGCGGTTCCAGTAGTCCTCGTGGATCGCATAGGGATCGTGCGGGTGGGTCAGCGAGACCGTCATGAAGAACGGCCGTTCGTCCTTGTCGCGGGCGATGTCGTAGAGCTTGCGCCGCGCAGTGAAGACCACTTCCTCGTCGAAATCGATCTGGTTGGTGCGCACCGTCGGCCCGGCACCCAGCACCGAATCGAGCGAATGGTACCAGGTCGGACGGGTCGGGAAATCGGTCCAGTCGGGGGTCCAGCCGAAGTCGGCGGGGTAGATGTCGGTCGACAGGCGTTCTTCGTAGCCGTGGAGCTGATCAGGCCCGGCAAAATGCATCTTGCCGGTCAGGATCGTGCGGTATCCGCCCAGCCGCAGGTAATGCGCCATGGTCGGGGTGGATGCCGGGAATTCGCTGGCATTGTCATAGGCCCCGATCCGCGAAGGCAGTTGGCCGGACTGCATCGTGAAGCGCGCGGGCGCGCAAAGCGGAGAGTTGCTGTAGGCCGAAGTGAACAGCACGCCTTCCGCTGCCAGCCGCGCCAAAGTGGGCGCTTTGACCGGGGAGGGGCCATAGAACGGCAGGAACGGCGCGGCCATCTGGTCGGCCATCAGGATCAGGATGTTGGGTTGGTCAGCCATGCCCCGAATGTGAGACAGGCCGGGGCGCTTGTCCAAATATTGCCGCGCCCCCAGCCGAACTAATCTTTTCGATTAGCCCGGCTGATTGCACCGGTTTCGGTTCAGGCCGCGAAAGCGATGTTGAACTTGTCGCGCACGGCCTGATCGATCACCGGATCGATCACGCAGCGGGCCTGGCGCAGGATCGAATCCTTGCGGGCACGCGCGCCGTCCAGCAACAGCGGCTTTTGCGCCTCGTTCCACTCCTTGGGGCTCATCCGGTTGCCGACTGCGGGATAGACATAGTCGGTCTGCATCAGGCTCATGGTCTGTTCGGAGCCCAGGTAGTGGCCGGGTCCGCCAAGGCAGACCTGCTTCATGACGTCGAGGTTCATCTTGTCTTCGGTCACCTCGATCCCGCGCACCGCGCGCTGGGCCTGGCCCAGGATGTCGTCGCCCAGGATCAGGCTTTCGAACGAGAAGCCCAAAAGCGAGGCCTGCATGCCGACCGATTCATAGACCATGTTGAGGCCCGCAAGGCCCGCCATCACGTTGATGATGCCCTGTTCCCAGCCGCACTGCATGTCGGGCAGCTTGCTGTCGGTCATGCCGCCGGCGGCGCCGCCGGGCAGGCCATAGAAGCGGTGCATCTGCGCGCAGCCCGCGGTCAGCAGGCCCTGTTCGGCGCTGCCGCCTGACATTGAGCCGGTGCGCAGGTCCGAAACGAACGGCCAGGTCCCAAAGATCGCCGGAGCGCCGGGGGTGATCGCGTTGACATAGACCACGCCTGCCAGACACTCGGCCACAGCCTGCGTGATCGCCAGCGCAATCGAGGCGGGGGCAGTGGCCCCGGCTTGCCCGGCCGAGAGCAGCAGCATCGGCATACCGGCGCGCACGCAGGCTTCCATCGTGATGCAGCTTTCCTCGGCGAATTTCATCGGCGGGACCACGAAGCAGTTCGAATTGGAAACGAACGGGCGTCTCCGCCATTCGGCCTCGCCGCCTGCGACCATGTGCAGCATTTCGAAGCCCGGCTCGACGCTGATCGGATCGGAGAACGAGGTGCCGACGTGCTTGGTGGTGCCGGACAGGCACGCGTAGAGCGTGTTCATGTCCATATCGACCAGGTCCTTCACATCGCGGCAGACCATCATCCGCTGGAAGAAGTGCACGTTGTCAAGGTTGTTGACGATTTTCGCCGCCTCGTAGAGGTCCTTGGCGGTGGAATCGCGGTAGTCGTTGGTTTCAAGATCGACCACGTGGACCGCCGCCCCGGCGGTGCCATAGTGGACCTTGCTGCCCGACAGGTGCAGGTCATGCTTGGGGTCGCGGGCGAACAGCGTGATATCGCGCGCGGCGATTGCCAGCATGTCTTCCACCAGCGCGCGCGGAAAACGGATTCGGCCGTCATCGCCCAGCACCGCACCTGCACCGGTCAGGATTTCCACGCCCGATGCCGGAGCATTGGCGAGGCCGATCTGCTCCAGCGCATCGAGCGCGCCCTGATGGATGCGCTGCACCCCGGCATCGGTCAGCGGCTTGTACTGGCCGCCTTCAAGCCCGGCACGGATAGGGCGCAGATCTTCAGCGAGCGGAGCGGCGCGCAGGGCCTGGCGGGCGGCACGGCCGCCCGCGCGGCGATTGGGGGTTCCGGATTCGTCGTTCATTCAGTTCCCCCAATCACCCTTAAGCAAGCCCAACGATATTCCCGTCGTCGTCGAGGCCGATTTCGTTCGAAGCCGGGCGACGCGGCAGCCCCGGCATGGTCATGATATCGCCGCAGACCGCAACGATGAACCCGGCACCGGCGGACAGGCGCACTTCGCGCACTTCCAGCGTGTGCCCGGTCGGCGCGCCGCTCTTGGCCGGATCGGTCGAGAAGCTGTACTGCGTCTTGGCGATGCAGACCGGCAGTTTGCCGTAGCCCAGCTTTTCATAGTCCTTGAGCGTATTGGCGGTCGAGCCGGTCAGCGTGATCCCGTCGGCGCGGTAGATTTCGCGGGCGATGGTGGCGATCTTCTCGGCCAGTGGCATGTCGTCCGGGTAGAGCAGCTTGACCTCGGCCTGACCCTCGTCGAGCTGCGCCTTGACCTGGTGCGCCAGTTCTTCCGCGCCCTTGCCACCTTCGGCCCAGTGCTTGGCCAGCGCGACGCGCGCGCCGTACTTGCCGCAGACCGCCTTGAGCGCTTCGAGCTCTTCCTCGGTGTCCTTGATGAAGTGGTTGATCGCCACCACCGGGGTCAGGCCGAACTTCTGCAGGTTCTGGATGTGGCGTTCCAGATTGACCGCGCCGCGCATCAGCGCATCGACATCGGGATTGCCCAGATCGTCCTTCTTGACGCCGCCCTGCATCTTGAGCGCGCGCACCGTCGCAACCAGCACCACCGCATCGGGGCGCAGGCCGGAATGGCGGCACTTGATGTCGAGGAACTTCTCGGCCCCCAGGTCGGCACCAAAGCCGGCCTCGGTCACCACTACATCGGCGAGCTTGAGCGCGGTCTGGGTTGCCATCACCGAGTTGCAACCGTGGGCGATGTTGGCAAACGGGCCGCCGTGGATGAAGGCCGGGTTGTGCTCGATCGACTGGACCAGGTTGGGCTGGATCGCATCGCGCAGCAGCACGGCCATCGCGCCATCGGCCTTGAGGTCACGCGCGGTAACCGGGGTCTTGTCGTAAGTGCGGGCCACGATGATGTCGCCCAAACGGCGCTGGAGGTCCTTGATGTCGGTCGCCAGGCACAGGATTGCCATGATTTCCGAGGCGACAGTGATGTCGAACCCGGTTTCACGCGGCACGCCGTGGGTTACGCCGCCAAGGCCAACGTTGATGTTGCGCAGCGCGCGGTCGTTCATATCGACCACCCGGCGCCAGACGACGCGGCGCGGATCGATGTTGAGCTCGTTGCCCCACTGCAAGTGGTTGTCGAGCAGCGCAGCCAGCAGCGAGTGCGCCGACGTGATCGCGTGGAAATCGCCGTTGAAGTGGAGGTTGATGTCCTCCATCGGGATGACCTGCGCCCGCCCGCCACCGGCAGCGCCGCCCTTCATGCCGAAGCACGGACCCAGCGAAGGTTCGCGCAGGCAGACGATCGACTTGATCCCGATCAGGTTGAGCCCGTCGTTGAGGCCGACCGAAGTGGTGGTCTTGCCTTCGCCCGCCGGGGTTGGGGTGATCGCGGTGACCAGCACCAGCTTGCCGTTGGGGCGATCCTGCAGCGAAGCGATGTATTCGAGGCTGACCTTGGCCTTGAAGTGGCCATAAGGGACCAGCGCTTCGGGAGCGATGCCCAGCCGCGCTTCGGCGAGCGGAAGAATCGGCGCCATCTTGGCAGCGCGGGCGATCTCGATGTCCGGGGCACCCGGCGGTGGCAGTTGATTCTCTTGCATCCCCTTTTCAAGAGCGCAAAGGCCCTTGCCTCTCAATGTCAGAGTTTTTGGCGACTGGTAAACGAAGCTCATGCCGCGCCCCAGCGGGGCGGATTTCTGCCAAGTCGGGCCAATGCACAAGCGGGGTGCGAAAAATCATCGCTACCATGACCAGCGGTAATAACCCCTGGTGGCTCAGTCCTCGCCGACCTTGAAGGCCCCTTCGAGCCAGGGCAGGTGGGTGAGCACTTGCGGGAAGACCTCTTCTTCGAGGATGGTGCGGCATTCATCGACGATCACTCGCGGCGCGGTGCCCAACGTCTGCTGGCGCGCCAGCAGGGTCATCCGCCGTCCGAACTTGCCGCGCAGGATCGGGTGGATCGACAGCTGCTCGAACGCCCAGGGCACCTGGAACAGGCACAAAGGCGTGGTGATCCCCCAGCCCAGGCCATAGGATACCGCTGTCGCATGGCCGACGATCGAATCGAATTCGATGTTCGAGGGGTACTTGAGCTGGAGCCGGTTGAGCTGCGCCTCGGTCTGGCGGCCCATCGAGCTGCGCAGCGAAAAGCGGATAAACGGGCTGTCGGCCAGATGCTGGCCAAGTTCGGGAGCAAGGGCGAACTTCTTCGGGAAAATCAGTACATAAGGCTCGGTAAACAGGTTGAACCGGTCCACGTCGAGCATGTCCGAGGTGTTGCTTTCCTCGGTGATCATGATGTCGGCGGCGTGGGTGTTGAACTTGGCCCGCTGGTCCGGCATCAGCCCGTTCGAAATCCGCCAGTTGCGCGCCAGATCGCCCTTGCGGCGGTAGAGCCGGGGGCCGAGCACGTTGGCCAGGCTTTCGGGCATGGCGATATTGAGCGAGGCGAGCTCTCCGCTCTCACTCTCGGTTGCCTCGACGAACGCGGAGTTGAGATCGCCGAGGATCTTCTGGCCCTGGCGCAGCAGCACCTGGCCAACCTTGGTCAGCACGATTGGACGGATCGAGCGGTCGAACAGCTGGCGTCCGACCGATTCCTCCAGCCCCGCGATGATCTGCGAAACGCCCGACTGGGTCAGCCCCAGGACCTTGGCAGCCTGGGTCATGCTGCCCTGTTCGGCCGTCACCACAAAGACTTGCAGCGCGCGAAATTCGAACCCCGAGGGGAGCTGGCCCTTGTTCATCTGCGCTGTACCCCTGTGCCTCGCACCAGTAGAGTGCGTTATTATAAGTGGGGCTTATACACGAGGGGCGTGGAAGGGCCAAGCTTATCCCGTCACTTCTCAACCTCTCGGATGGGTCTGCGTGATGAGGCTCTCAGATCACCCGAACTCCAGCCCCAAAAACCCGTCTATGCTGAGCTTGTCGGAGCACTGTCCTGTTCTTCGTGCCGCATTGCGCAACCGCAAGAAGGACAATCCTTCGACAAGCTCAGGACAGACGGGTTTGGGGGTAGGTGGGGTTCGATGAGGGCTAGTCGATCCGCGCGCCCTGGCGGCGCAGTTCGGTCTGGACTGCGGCGATATCGACCGAGCCGAAGTCCTGCCCGGTCTTGATCGCAATCGCCGCTGCTGACCCCGCGCCTTGCCCGGCCACCGCGCAGCACATCATGTTGCGCACCGCCGCGTGGCTGACTTTGTCGCCGCCGATGGTCCGACCAGTGACGATCAGGTTCTTGACCTGCTTTGGCAGCATCGAGCGGAAAGGCACGTGGAAATAGCGCCCGGTCGTGGGGATGATGAGGATGCCATAACCGTCGATGAATTCGGGGAAGATGCCGATCGAATCCTCGAACCGGCCTTCGCCTTGGACATCGGCGGCGGTCATGTTGTACATGGCGTCGATCTTGCGGGTGTCGCGGATCCCCAGCGTCATCCCGAAATTGCGCAGCTTGGCGTTCTCGCAGCCGGGCTGGAAGCGCTGGAGCGCCGCAATCGCCTGCATCGCCTGGCGGCGGCCCTCGATCTCGCCGTGGGTCAGATCGTCAGGATCGGTCCCGTCGAGCGTCATGTGAACCATGTTGAGGTAGGTCAGATCGCCCTGGTCGCTGACCGTACCCCAGGTCCCGGCAATAGTCTTGAGATTGTCGGGCAGCAGGCCCGCCTTGTGGGCCTGCTGGAAGGGCTTGCGCAGGAAGGGCGAGAACATTTCGTCCTCCTTGCCGCTGGTCGTTACAGACCATTCGCCGTCCTTGGCCCAGTCGGCATAGGTCTGCGGATCAGCCTTCACCGCGTCGATGAACTTGGCCTTGTCGACCCCGCACATCGAGAACATGACCGAGACCGACATCATCTCGGCCTTGGGGTGCATGTGGGTGGGGGCGCCGGCGCGGTGGGCGACATCGGCATCGCCGCTGGCGTCGACCACCAGCCTGGCCAGGATCGCCTCGCGCCCGGCCTTGCTTTCGACGATCACCCCGCGGATCGTGTCTCCTTCCATGATCGGGGCGACGAACATGCGGTGCAGCATCGGGATCACCCCGGCTTCCTCAACCAGGCAATCGGCGACATACTTGAACGCCTCGGCATCGAGTGCGTGACTGATCGATTGCGGTTCGGGGATTGCTGCGCCCATGGTCCTGGCGCGGTCCTCGAACTCGCGGCCGATTCCTTCGCTGTCGATGGTCTTTGGGTGGCGGTACCAGGCAAAGCCCTCCACCCCGACCTGGGTGATATTGCCGCCAAAGCAGCCATAGCGTTCGACGAGCGTCGTCTTGACTCCGGCGCGGGCCGAAGCGAGCGCGGCGGCAAGGCCCCCGGGCCCCGACCCAATCACCAGCACATCGGTTTCGTGAACCACGGGCACTTCGCGCGCCGGCTCGGCAATCGTGCGGGTCATCGCTGCGAAGTCTCCCAGTTGGGCGCGACGTAATAGGGCAGGTTGGAAGGGGCGAGCAGGCCCTTGCCGAGCACGTGGTCCGCGCCCTTTTCGCCGATCATGATCGTCGGCGCGTTGAGGTTGCCGGTGGTGATTGAGGGCATCACCGAGCTGTCGATCACCCGCAGGCCTTCGACCCCGATCACCTTGAGTTCGGGATCGACCACCGCCATCGGATCGTCCTTCGCGCCCATCTTGCAAGTGCACGAAGGGTGCAGCGCGCTTTCGACGTGATCGGCGATGAAGGCGTCGATCTGCTCATCGGTCACGCAGTCCGCACCCGGCTGAATTTCGCGCCCGCGCCAGGGGGCGAAGGCATCTTGCTGAAAGATCTCGCGGGTCAGCCGAACGCAGGCGCGCATTTCTTCCCAGTCGTCGGGGTGGCTCATGTAGTTGAACAGGATTTTGGGATGCTCGCGCGGGTCCTTGCTGCGCAGCGTCACGCTGCCCCGGCTCTTCGAGCGCATCGGGCCGACGTGGGCCTGGAAACCGTGCTCGGTAGCGAGCGAAGAGCCATCATAATTGATCGCCATCGGGAAGAAATGGTACTGGATGTCGGGGTACTTGATCCCGGCCTTGCTGCGAATGAAGCCGCAGCTTTCAAACTGGTTTGAAGCCCCGATCCCGCGCCGCAGGAACAGCCATTCAGCTCCGACCAGTGCCTTGCCCAAAAGGTTGGCCTGGCCGAACAGGGTGATCGGCTTGGTGCAGGCCATCTGGAAGTAGAATTCCAGGTGATCCTGCAAGTTGGCGCCAACGCCGGGGCGATCGACCAGCACGTCGATCCCGACGCTTTTCAGTTCCTCAGCAGGGCCGATCCCTGACAGCTTGAGCAGTTGCACCGAATTGATCGAGCCGCCCGACAGCAGCACTTCGCGGGTGGCGCGGACCTGATGGAGCTTGCCGCCTTTCTCAAACTCGATCCCGACCGCGCGCTTGCCTTCGAACAGCACGCGATTGGCCAGCGCATGCTGGATCACGGTCAGGTTGGACCGCTTGCGCGCCGGATAGAGATAGGCCTTGGCCGCGCTGCAGCGCGTGCCTTTGCGCACGGTCATGTCCATCCGCCCGAAGCCTTCCTGGCGGAAACCGTTGTAGTCTTCGGTGAGGTCATACCCGGCCTGCGCTGCGGCATCGAGCCAGGCCTGGTTGAGCGGGTTCTTGAGCGTGCCGTAAGTGGTCGAAAGCGGGCCGTCTCCGCCGCGATAGTCGTTGCCGCCCTCAGCGCGGGTCTCGGCGCGTTTGAAATAGGGCAGCACATCGCCGTAACCCCAGCCGGCCGCGCCCAGTTCGTCCTTCCAGTGTTCGAAATCGAGCGGGTTGCCGCGCACGTAGACCAGGCCGTTGATCGAGCTCGATCCGCCCAGACCTAGCCCGCGCGGGCAGTGCAGGCGGCGGTTGCCCAGATGCGGTTCGGGTTCCGAGTAATAGCCCCAGTTCCACCGCTTGGTGTTCATCGGATAGGCCAGCGCGGCGGGCATCTGGATGAAGATCGAACGATCCGAGCCGCCAGCCTCAAGCAGCAGCACCTTGTTCTGCCCGTCTGCACTCAGCCGGTCAGCCAGCACGCAGCCTGCAGAACCTGCACCAACGACAATGAAATCGAACTCGTCAGTATGGGGCATCGATCGGCTCCATCGCCACGTAGACGCTCTTCAGCTGGGTGAAATACTCGATCGCCGCCTTGCCGTTTTCGCGGCCCAGGCCCGACTGCTTGTTGCCACCGAACGGCAGTTCGATCGGCGTGATGTTGTAGGTGTTGATCCAGCAGGTCCCGGCTTCCAGCGCAGCGATCACGCGATGCGCGCGGGTCAGGTCGTTGGTGAAGATCCCGGCGGCAAGGCCAAGGTCGGTGGCATTCGCGCGGGCGACCACTTCGGCCTCGTCATCGAAGTCGAGCACCGACATCACCGGACCAAAGATTTCCTCGCGGACAATCGCCATCTCGTCGGAGCAATGGGTGAAAATCGTCGGCTCGACGAAAGCGCCCTTGGCCAATGCGCCCGTTGTCACGCGCTTGCCGCCGGTCAGCAAGGTTGCGCCTTGCTGCTGGCCAAGCTCGATATAGCCCAGCACCTTTTCCATATGCGCCTGCGAAATCAGCGCGCCCATCTGCGTGGCGGGATCGAGCGGATCGCCAACCACCATCGCCTCGGTCCGCGCCTTGAGCTTGGCGAGGAAGGCGTCGCGGACTTTGCGGTGCACGAACACCCGCGTGCCGTTGGTGCAGACTTCGCCCGCCGAATAGAAATTGGCGAGCAGTGCGCCTGATACGGCCTCGTCCAGATCGGCATCCTCGAACACGATCAGCGCCGATTTGCCGCCCAGTTCGAGCGTCACGACTTTCAACGTCGCGGAGGCATCGGCCATCACTTTCTTGCCGGTGCCAACTTCGCCGGTCAGCGAAACCTTGGCGATGCCGGGGTGGCGGCTGAGCAGCCGGCCGGTGTCGG
>Ga0073920_1000250_pt1 | contig 10679 bp, 5 predicted proteins | sample GWRWT4_2Sept14_2_FD_70953 | JGI IMG/M metagenome (GOLD analysis project Ga0073920, IMG submission 70953) | Sand microcosm microbial communities from a hyporheic zone in Columbia River, Washington, USA - GW-RW T4_23-Sept-14 | ecosystem: Engineered > Artificial ecosystem > Sand microcosm >...
CGCACCACGCCGGCGGGCAGCGCCTCGCCGATCCCGCCCGATCGGGCCGAGGAGAACTTGAGAATCGAGGCCGCACTTTCGGCCTGATCGGCACCGGCCAGCCAACCATTGCGGAACTCATAACCACGCCGCGCCGGCACCCCGACGGCATCGAGGAAGCTGACCTGCTTGGTCTGGGCATTGGCGATCGTGGTCCGGCCTTCGATCGGATAGACGTGAAAATCGCCCAGCCGCTGGCTCGTGCCGCTTTCGGTTCCCGCGACATTGCCGCGCGGCCGAGTGCCGCGGCCGCGATAATAGGCAGGCGATTGCTGGATCCGACCGACGCTGCCCGCCACCAGCAGGGCGCGGGCATTGCTGAAGGTCGTGCCGGTTGAATTGGTCAGGGTGATCCAGCCCTGGACGTCGATCTTCCCAGCCTTCTCATCAAACAGCGCGACATAGTCCGCCTTCCAGCCCAGGCCCGGGGTCAGATAGCTGAGCGAGAGCGGACGCGGGCCGGCCTTGGCGGCATCGACCGTGACGCTCAGCGTCGGGCGGGCGCGCAGGCCAGGGGGAATGGCATCGAAGATCACCCGCACCGGCAAGCCATCGTCACGCAGCACCTCGATCCGTTCGCCAATCCGCAGCACGACCCCGCCGTTGACCGCCAGCACCGTCGCCCGCTCGCGGGTTTCGGCGCCAGTCGCGGGGTTGGTGCGCAGCAGGGTTACCGTCTGCCCGACGGCCTTTTCCATCAGCGCGGAGGGGGAGAGCAGGTCATAGTCAAAGTTCTGCTCGACGATCCCGAAGCCTTCGCCGCCCAGCGTGACCGTTTCGGAGCGGATCTGCGCCGAGACATCGGGAAACTCTTGCCGCGACTTGCCGGCGGGCAGGTTCACCTGCCGCACGTCCTGCACCAGCGCCTGGCCGTTGTTGTAGATCGTGACCGAAAGGTCGCCCTGCGCGCTCCGGTCCTGCGCCATCCCGCTTCCTGCGAGCAGCGCCAGCCCCGCACCCGTTATGATCCGCCGCATCGCCCTGCTCCTCTTCCCATGTCCAGCAAAGACTACGCCGTTTCAGCACTTTGTCACCACCTTGCAACAGTTGGGCCGGCATGCGTCGTCAGCCCCTTGCGAATCGTGCCAAGCCGATTACGCTTTGCTGAACGCCCGCTATCCTGCGGGCCCGGAGGTGGAGTTTGCTGAATTTCCCAAAGCGGCTGCTGGCCATCGCGCTGGCCGCGGTCGGAGTGGCACTGATTGCGGTGCCAGCCGTGCCGCTGCTTGCGCAAGGCGCGCCGATCCCTTCGGTGCTTGAAGAATTGAAGCTGGTCACGGCCGACGAAGGGCAGGCCGGTTTCATCGCGCGGTTTTCGCCGCAGGAACCCCGGGTCGAACCGCTCAATTCCAATCCGGAAAGCCCGGCACTGATTGTGCGCAACACGCTGCGAGTGAACTCGATCCCGATCCGCAGCGCGCAGAAGGGGCTGGTCAGGCTGGTCTCGTTCGAGACTCGCGGTGCCGATCTGGTGATCCGGTTCGATACGGTGCGACCGGCGACCGTTTCGGTCGAGCCGGCTGGGCGAGCAACGATCCAGATCAAGATTCGGCCTGTCAGTGAGGAAGAATCGACGGGTAGTCGGCCGCTCGGCTCGCAAAGCGAGCCGGTTGCCAAGGCCAGCGAGCTGAGCCCGCGGGCCTCGTTTAATCCAGGTGACCGCTATGAGCTGGTGCCGCTGAAATATGCCGATGTCAGCGAAGTGATCGGCCTGCTGGGCGATGGCACCACGATCGAACCAAACAACGTGTTCATCCGCCGCGAGCCTGGTTTCGGGTCACCGGCGGCGGGAAATCAGCCCAACTATTACCAGAACCAGGCCGCAGCACAGGCTCCGGCCAAGCCACTTGGTCAGGCGTTCGGCAACGGACTGGGTATCGACCGGCGATTGAACGCGATCTGGATTACCGGCACCGCGGAATACATCGCGCGGATCAAGGACCAGATCGAACTGATCGACGTGCCGGTCGACAGTGTCATCCTGGAAACCCAGTTTGTCGAATTGACCGAGAGCGGCGCGAAAAGCCTGGGGATTGATTTCAACAATGGCGCTGGCCAGATTGCGGCCGGGCGGCTTGAGACCGGATCGTTCCTGCCGAACAGCGTCAGTCTCAATCCGCGCGACGTGCTGCCCTCCGGTGTGCTGCAGGCCGCGATCTACGCGCAGATCGAGAAGGGCGAAGGCCGGATCCTCTCGCGTCCGCGGATTGCGGCGCAGTCCGGTTCCACCGCCAAGATCATCACCGGCGATGCCTTGCCGATCCTCACCTCGATCGCGCTGTCCGGGGTCAACGCCGTTTCTCAGCAGGTGCAATATGTGAATGTCGGCGTGACACTGCAGATCGCGCCTCGTGTCAGTCCGGATGGCTATGTAACCTCCCAGATCTACGGCGTGGTCTCTTCGGTGACCGGGTTTTCGCAGGGCTACCCGACGATCAGCCAGCGCGAGGCAGAGACTTCGGCATCGGTGCGTGATGGGGAGACTTTTGTCATTGGCGGCTTGACGCAGGAAAGCGTACTTCGCCGCAAGGGCAAGGTGCCGATCCTTGGCGATATCCCGATCGTCGGTGAGCTGTTCAAGATCGAGCGGTCGACCCGCTCGAAGACCGAGCTCTACATCGTCATCACTCCGCACATCGTGCGCCATCGCCGGTTTGAAGAGAGCGCGGCGGGCGCTGCACCGCCCCCGGAAGGCGCGTCTGCCAGCCTGCAAAATCCGAAAGACTGACCATCATTTCGTGGCGAGGCGGAGCCGCGAAACAATGTTTCGCGCAGGCCGGTTAGTTAACAACAAATACTTGTTAAATTGTGCAGATTCGGGAAATTCCCGCACTAGACACATGTCATTTGTGCGTTAGTCTCACCCCATCGCTCCGTGTTTCGCGGAGGCGGTCGCACTAATGTGAACTCTTGGGAGAATGGGGATTATGACTAAGTCGATCCGTTTGGCACTCGCCGCATTGCCGTTCGCCGCTTTGGCGGTTCCGGCACAGGCCCAGGTGGCCGGGGAAAAGATCGCCAATGCCTACATTTGCGTGTTCAAGGCCGGCGCAGTCGGGCGCGGCCAGGCAGAAGCCGAAGCGCGCGGTGCCGTCCAGGCCCATGGCGGCCAGATTAGCCATGTCTTCCGCAACACCATTCGCGGCTTCTCGGCCAACATGCCGGCTGTCGCGATCGAGCGCATGACGGCCGCCAATCCGAACATCGCCTATTGCGAGCAGGACCAGTTCATGGCCACCCCGCCGATCCGGATCGAAGCGCGACCGGGCGGTGGCGGCACCCAGCCGCCGCAGGAAACGCCGTGGGGTATCGCCCGTGTCAATGGCGGGGCGGCCGGCACCTTTGGCACGGCCTGGGTTATCGATACCGGCATCGTCCAGAGTCATCCCGATCTCAGCGTCGACACGGCGCGCAGCCGCAGCTTCCTGGGCGGCACGACCCTGCCGTGGGATGAGAACGGCCATGGCACTCACGTTGCGGGCACCATCGCCGCGCTCGCCAACACGATCGGCGTGATCGGCGTTGCGCCGGGCGCTCCGGTGGTCGCGGTCCGCGTACTCAACCGTCGCGGTAGCGGGACGAACTCAGGCGTGATCGCCGGGGTAGACTATGTCGCAGGGGCAGGCCGTCCGGGCGATGTCGCCAACATGAGCCTTGGCGGCGGCGTCAGCCAGGCGCTCGACGATGCGGTGATCGCCGCTTCGGCTGGGGGGGTGAAGTTTGCGCTCGCCGCTGGCAACGAAAGCACCAACGCCAACAACAGCTCGCCCGGCCGTGCCAATGGGCCAAACATCTTCACCGTCTCGGCCTTTGCCAATGGCGATGTCTGGGCCAGCTTCTCGAACTTTGGCAACCCGCCGATCGACTATGCCGAGCCCGGCGTGTCGATCAAATCGACCTGGCTGAGCGGTGGCTATAACACCATCAGCGGCACCTCGATGGCTACACCGCACCTGGCCGGCATCCTGCTCGCCCGGGCGACCCCGGCCAATGGCGGCACGGTCAGTGGCGATCCGGCTGCTCCGGCCGACACGATCGGCACGCGCTGAGCAATCGGCAAACGACAAGCGAAGGGGTCCGGACAACCGGGCCCCTTTTGCTTTGCGCTCAGTTGCTCACCACCTCGCGGCTGCGCGCCTTGGCCTGGATCGTGGCGCGGTCGAAATAGACCGGCTTCATCCGCTTGGCGGCGAACAGCGGGGCCTGGTCGGCATAGTGCGGGCTGTCCGGGCGGGTCGTCGCCGCGCCGTAGGGCTGGATCGATTCCGAGCGGACTTGGCCAGCCTGATCCCATTCGACCAGCATGACGAAACTGTCACCGTGCTTGATCGACAGCCGCCCGTCGGGATCGACATCCCAATCGGTTGCCGCGCGCAGGGTATCGCCGCCGCCGTCCATTGGCAGGTCAACTTTCCCTTGGCGGATGCGCAAGACCTCACCCAGCGGCGGGTCGAGCCGGCCGAAGTGCTGGTTCAAGTGCGCAACAGTCTCGGTCAGCACAGATTGCGGATCGGGCGGGGTCTTGAGGCCATAGCTGGCCTTCATCGCCGGCTCGAGCACCATGACCGCAAGGGCATCGGCACCATTGCCGCGACCGTCTGCCGTCATGTCCCACCCGGCCAGCAGCCGCTGAGCCTCGGCCAGATCGCCTGAAAGTTTGAGCCCGGCAATACCGTCCAGCATCCAGGCGACATAGCCGGCGCGTTCATAGCCGGTATCGTACTTGATCCGGAGCAGCTCCGCGCGGCCGATCCGCGGCGTCTCGGCCAGCAGCTTGGCGGCGCGCAGGGTGCGATTGGTCAGATCGGTTTCGACCCCCCAGATCGCCGGGACTTTGGCAGGATCAAGCTCGCTCCCGGGTCCGGCCGCCAGAAACGGCGTGTTGTTCGAATTGTAGACATAGCCTGAGGCCGGATTGACCACCTTGGGGACCAGGCTCCAGTCAATCGGTCCGGGCCAGATCAGCTCCGCGCTATTGCCCGGAACGACCCCGCGCCAGTCCGGCCCCGCCTTCCGGTCCGGTAGCGCAGCGTTGTACCAGTAGGCGATGTTGCCAGCCTTGTCGGCATAGATGAAGTTCGTCGCCGGCACCGCTTGCATGGCCATCGCCGCCTGCCACTGGGTGAAATCCTGCGCCTTGGTCAGGCGGTAGTACTGGGTCACGCTGTCGACCCGGTCCATGCCGGCATAGCGCACGGCAAAGGCACCGCGACTGTTCATCAGCGCCGGCCCATGGGCAGTGCGCCAGACCGTGCGCGGGATTGGCAGCACGAAGGGCCCGAACCGCACCGGCAGCCAGACGCGTTTGCCTTGCAGCTTCTGCCACTTGCCATCGAGGCGATAGCGGGTGCCGATCGGATCGAGCTCAAGCTTGAACACATCGATCAGGTCAGGCCGGTTGACCGTGTTGGTCCAGCCCAGGTTGGCGTTGTGGCCCATGAAGGGAAAGGGCGATCCGGGGAAGGTTGCCCCGGCAAAGTTCCAGCCCTGGTCGCTTGCGATCCGCAATTCATACCAGGCCACCCCGCCGCGCCATGGCTGGTGGCTGTTGGAGAACAGGCGCGTTACGCCGTCGCCCGAGCGTTTTGGCGCAATCGCAAAGGCGTTGGAGCCGGCGTTCTCGGCCGTCTCACCCATCGGCAGAGGCATCGGGCGAGTGGTGACAAGCTGATCCCCGCCGCCCTGGCCGAACAGCGGCGCGGGCTTGCCGTCCAGCCGAGGCCCGTGTTCCGGCCTGAACTCCGTCCCCTCACTGAGTGGCTTCAGCACCCGGTCCAGGCCAAAGAAGAAGGGCAGGCGCAGGGCAAAACCAGTGGCGATGTCCTTGCCGTTCACCGGGAATAGCCGCGCCAGGCGTACTTCGCTGCGGTGCTGCGCAGCATAGCGGTTGAGGCCCGCCGCATAGGCTTCCAGCACGGCGCGGACATCGGCTGGCAGCTTGTCATATCCGCGATCCGCTGCGCCGCGCGCATCGACGAAGTGATAGGCGAAATCGACACCCGCGCCGTCCAACCCGGCAATCGCGCCATAGCGCCCACGGGTCATCGCCACGACTTCCTGCAAAGTGCTGAAATCGTCCTCGGCATGGGCCCAGGCCGTGCCGAAGGCGACATCGGCGTCGGTCTTGCCCAGGATGTGCGGCACGCCCCATTCGTCGCGGATCACCTCGGCCCGGTAATCGCGCGGCGCGGGCGGCGGATCGGGTTGCTCGGCGAAATAGGGCTCCCAGGAAGCAAGGGTAACCGCCGCAATGCCCGTGACCACCGCCAGGCCGCCAAGCCCCTTGCCGATCCATCCCATCCCGCTCCCCTTCCAAAATTTATCGCCTGTGCGTTGCGGCACCTTGAAATGCTGCGCGAAGATGGTCAATTGCGCGGCAACGGGCTGGGGGGCTTGTCTTGGGAGAATCCACCATGCGCCTGCTACTGGCCGCTTCTTGCCTTGCCGCGCTTCCGCTTGCCGCTGCCCCGGCCTTGGCTCAGGCTGTGATTGGGTCGGGCGTCCCCGCCTCGACCGCCAAGAACAGCGCCGAACGGCCAATTTCCTTTGCGGCCATTGCGCCGACCGACGCCGCGCTGGTCGTTCTGATGGCAGACAAGGCGCTGCCCGCCAATCCACCGCTTTCGGCTGACGAGCGCAAGGCGGTCGAAGCCGCGCTGACCGCTTCCGGCTTTGCGGCCAAGGCCAATGAAGCGCTCTCGCTGCGCGGGATCGGTGCGCGGCCGCGCATCCATCTGGTTGGTCTCGGCAGGGAGCTGGGCGCCAAGGCAGTGATGGAGGCAGCCGGAAAGGCGGCGCAGGACCTGCGCGGCGAAAAGGAAGCGATCGCGCTGTTTGGCGCGGGCGATGGGCAACGCATGGCCGATGCGGCGCTGGGTTACTCGCTCGGCCAGTACCGGTTTGACAAGTACAAGTCTGCCGCCACGCCGCCTCCGGCCGCGCCCGTCACGGTGCTGGGCAGCGATGCGGCAGGAGCCAAGGCTGCGTGGGATGCGCGCCACGTAGGCCTCGCCGAAGGCGTACGCTTCACCCGCGACATGGCCACTGAGCCGGCCAGCGCGATCTACCCTGAAAGCTTTGTAGCCCGCACGCGTGAGGCCTTTGCCGGAATCGCCGGCGTCTCGATCGAGGTGCTGGACGAAGCCGCCATGCGCAAGCTTGGCATGGGCTCGATTGTCGGCGTGGGGCAGGGCAGCCCGCGCGGTTCGCGGCTGCTGCTGGTAACCTACAAGGGCGCAGAGGGCGCGCCGCTGGCCATGGCGGGCAAGGGCATCACCTTTGACAGCGGCGGCGTGTCGATCAAGCCGGGCGCGAACATGTGGCAGATGAAGGCCGACATGTCAGGCGCGGCGGCTGTGGTCGGTGCGGCGCTCAGCCTGGCGCGTAGCAAGGCGCCGGTCCACGTGGTGGCCGTGGCTGCGCTGGCCGAGAACATGCCCGATGGCAATGCTCAGCGCCCTGGCGACGTGGTCCGCACGATGAGCGGCAAGACCATCGAGGTGCTCAACACCGATGCCGAAGGCCGCCTGGTCCTGGCCGATGCAGTGGAATATGTCGCTGCCACGCGCAAGCCCTCGGCGATTGTCGATATCGCCACGCTGACGGGCTCGGCCTCGGCCGCGCTCGGCGATGAATATGCCGCGCTTTTCTCGCGCGGCGATGCCATTACCGCAGCGGCGCAGAAGGCTGGTGAAACCAGCGGCGAGCCGGTCTGGCGTCTGCCGCTCCACCCCAACTATGCCGACGACATGAAGAGCGACATCGCCGATATCAAGAACGTGGTCGAAAGTGGCTCGCCCGGCGCCGGGTTCGGCGCGCACTTCATCGGCCACTTTATCGATCCGGCCATGCCCTGGGCGCATATCGACATGGCCGGGACCATGTGGGCCAGCAGCGCGCAGCCGCTGACCCCCAAGGGCTCGACCGGCTATGGCGTGCGCTTGCTCGATGAACTGGCCCGCACCTGGAAGCCTTGATCGCCGGCTAAATACATGAAACCATGCGGCCTCTCGGGATGGGAGAGGTCGCATGGCATTCACTTCGGACAATTGGGATCGCCGCCGCTTGCTGGCGGGCCTTGGCGCGGGCGGCGCGGCGCTGTGGCTGGGCACACCAGCTAGCGGACAACTGCTGGGTGCGGGGCTGAACGATCTGCTCGGCAAGGCTTCGGACAGCGCGCTCGACAAGCTGGCGGTGCCGGGGGCCTTTTATGCCGATCCGGGCGTGCGGATTGCCGTGCCGCTGCTGGGCGGCGGTGCAGGACGGACACTGGGCGGACTGCTGGAGCGGGGCCGCTCGGCCGGGCTTACCGATGGCCTGACCCGCAAACTGAACGATGCCGCTGGCCTGGCCGCGAAAGAGGCCAAGCCGATCTTCCGCGCCGCGATCTCGCGTCTCTCGCTGAAGGACGTGCCGGGCATCGTTCAGCAAAGCGACGGGGCCAGCCAATACCTGCGCACCAGCGCCGCGCCGGAACTCAATGGCAAGCTGCGCCCGCTGATCGACTCGGCCCTTGGGCAAGTCGGGGCCTTCAAGCTGCTCGATGATCTGACCCGCAGCGTGAAGCTTGCCAGCGTGGCGGGGCTGAGCCGCGACAAGCTGGGAGCTTCGGTTACCGATCAGGCGCTGAACGGCATTTTCAAATATATCGGCGGCGAAGAGGGCAAGCTGCGCGCCAATCCGATCAAGCCGGCGGGCAGCCTGCTCAAGGGAATCCTCGGCAACTGATCTTTTCTCGCCATGCCCTCTTGTGTTGCCGATAAGCAACACTACCTTCGGTGTCACAGGAGGGTGATACACCTATGAACCTCGAGAAATTTACCGACCGCGCCAAGGGTTTCCTGCAGTCCGCGCAGACCGTGGCGATTCGCCTGAACCACCAGCGAATCACGCCAGAACACATCCTCAAGGCGCTGCTTGAAGACAATGAAGGCATGGCTGCCGGGCTGATTCAGCGCGCGGGCGGCAATGTTGGCATTGCCCAGGCCAAGGTTGACGAAGCGCTCGGCAAGATTCCGGCAGTTTCAGGCAGCGGCGCACAGGCCGCGCCAGGGCTGGAGAACGATTCCGTCCGCCTGCTCGACACCGCCGAACAGCTCTCGGCCAAGGCGGGGGACAGCTTCGTTTCGGTCCAGCGGATGCTGCAGGCGCTGGCGCTGGGCGCGACCAATCCGGCCGGCCAGGCGCTCAAGGCAGCAGGCGTCGATGCGCAGAAACTTGAAGCGGCGATCCAAGAGCTGACTGGCGGGCGCACGGCCGACAACGCCAGCGCCGAAAACGCCTATGAAGCGATGAAGAAGTACGCCCGCGACCTGACCCAGGCCGCGCGCGACGGCAAGCTCGATCCGGTGATTGGCCGCGACGAGGAGATCCGCCGGACGATCCAGATCCTGGCCCGCCGGACCAAGAACAATCCGGCGCTGATCGGCGAGCCCGGCGTCGGCAAGACCGCGATCGCCGAGGGTCTGGCGCTGCGCATCGCCAATGGTGACGTGCCCGACAGCCTCAAGGATCGCCGCCTGATGTCGCTCGACATGGGTAGCCTGATCGCCGGCGCGAAGTATCGCGGCGAGTTCGAGGAGCGGCTCAAGGCCGTGCTTGACGAGGTCAAGGGCGCCGAGGGCGAGATCATCCTGTTCATCGACGAGATGCACACCCTGATCGGGGCAGGCAAGGGCGAGGGGGCGATGGATGCTTCCAACCTCCTCAAGCCCGCGCTGGCCCGCGGCGAACTGCATTGCATCGGCGCTACCACGCTCGATGAGTACCAGAAGTACGTCGAGAAGGACCCGGCGCTGCAACGCCGGTTCCAGCCGGTCTTCGTGGGCGAACCGACGGTCGAGGACACGATCTCGATCCTGCGCGGCCTCAAGGAGAAGTACGAGCTGCACCATGGCGTGCGGATCGCGGACAATGCGATCGTCGCCGCCGCAACCCTTTCGAACCGCTACATTGCCGACCGCTTCCTGCCCGACAAGGCGATCGACCTGATGGACGAGGCCGCCAGCCGTATCCGCATGGAAGTTGAGTCCAAGCCCGAGGAAATCGAGGTGCTTGACCGGCGGATCATCCAGCTCAAGATCGAGGAACTGGCGCTTGCCAAGGAGAGCGACCAGGCGAGCAAGGACCGGCTGGCGACGCTCAAGGAAGAGCTGGCCAACCTGGAGCAGCAATCGGCCGAACTGACCACCCGCTGGCAGAACGAGCGCGACAAGATCGCGGGCGAGGGCAAGATCAAGGAAGCGCTCGACCAGGCGCGGCTCGAACTGGAGCAAGCGCAGCGCGCGGGCGATCTCGCCCGGGCGGGTGAGCTATCCTACGGCAAGATCCCCGAACTGGAAAAGCAGCTGGCCGAAGCGCAGGGCGTTGACACCTCGAACATGCTGCTGCGTGAGGAAGTGACCGCAGAGGATATCGCTTCGGTGGTCGCCAAATGGACCGGCGTCCCGGTTGAGCGGATGATGGAAGGCGAGCGCGAGAAGCTGCTCAAGATGGAGCAGGTGATCGGCCAGCGCGTGATCGGGCAGCAGGATGCGGTTGTGGCCGTGTCCAAGGCAGTTCGCCGCGCCCGCGCAGGCCTCCAAGACCCGAACCGGCCGCTTGGCTCGTTCCTGTTCCTGGGACCCACGGGCGTCGGCAAG
>Ga0073920_1000259_pt1 | contig 10443 bp, 8 predicted proteins | sample GWRWT4_2Sept14_2_FD_70953 | JGI IMG/M metagenome (GOLD analysis project Ga0073920, IMG submission 70953) | Sand microcosm microbial communities from a hyporheic zone in Columbia River, Washington, USA - GW-RW T4_23-Sept-14 | ecosystem: Engineered > Artificial ecosystem > Sand microcosm >...
AGCTCGAACTGATCACCAGCCGCGGGCCCTGGCTGGGTGAGCCGCTGCCGGCCGCAGCGATTGGTTGGGCCACATCGCTGACCGCCGCCGCCTTGCCAGAACGCCATGCCTATCCCCCGCTCTATGGCGCGCTGGCGGCGCTGCTTGATGCAGTGTGCCATGCTCCCTCGGCGCGGGGCTGGCTGCCAGCTTTGCTGGCCTATGAAACGCTGCTGCTGCGCGAGCTGGGCTATGGCGAGTATGCCCCGCCGGGCGATGGCGAGATGCCCGCGCTGCTCGCCGCCTTCGATGCGCTGGGCCAGCGGCTCGACCGCTATCCGCTTGCCGAAAGCCGCACAGATGTTATGGGCGCGCGCGCCATGCTGCGAGAGCGGCTGGCGCGGATCGGATAGGCGGGATTTCGATGAAGATTGCAGTACTGGCCGGTGACGGCATCGGCCCCGAAGTAACGCGCGAAGCAGTGCGCGTGCTTGAAGCGCTGGGCCTGCCTGGCCTCACGCTGGCCTATGCCGATGTCGGCGGCGTGGCTTACAAAAACCACGGCTACCCGCTGCCCGCCCAAACGCTGGAGATCGCCCGCAATTCTGATGGCATCCTGTTTGGCGCGGTCGGCGATCCTACCTGCGACAATCTGGAGCGCCGTCTGCGCCCCGAACAGGCGATCCTGGGGCTGCGCAAGGAACTGGGCCTGTTCGCCAACCTGCGCCCGGCCAAGGTCTTTGCCGGGTTGGAAGACTTCTCCGCGCTGCGCCCCGAAGTGGCCGGCGCAATCGACCTTTTGATCGTGCGAGAGCTCAACGGCGATGTTTATTTCGGTGAAAAGGGCATCCGCACGCTGCCCGATGGCCGCCGCCAGGGCTGGGACATGATGGCCTATGCCGAAGACGAAGTGCGCCGGATCGCACACGTTGCTTTCAAGGCCGCGCAGGGCCGCAAGGGCAAGCTGTGTTCGGTCGATAAGGCCAATGTGCTCGAAACCAGCCAGGTCTGGCGCGATGTGGTCTGCGAGGTTGCGGCCCACTATCCCGATGTCGAGCTCAGCCACATGTATGTCGATAACGCCGCGATGCAGCTGGTGCGCTCTCCGGGGCAGTTCGACGTGGTGGTCACCGGCAACCTGTTCGGCGATATCCTGTCCGATCAGGCCAGCATGTGCGTCGGTTCTATCGGCCTGCTGGCTTCGGCCTCGCTCAGCGAAGACACACTGGGGCTCTATGAGCCGATCCATGGGTCCGCGCCCGATATCGCAGGGAAAGGCGTGGCCAATCCGATGGCGACGGTGCTGTCTGCCGCGATGCTGCTGCGCCATTCGCTGGGGCTGGAAGAGCCGGCCGCGCGGATCGAGGCGGCGGTGGCCAAAGCACTAGCCGACGGGGTGCGCGGCGCAGACCTTGGCGGCAGCCACGGAACCGTGCAAATCGGCGATGCGATTCTGGAAAGGCTCTGAGATGACGATCCGCCTTGGGGTAGTCCTGCCCACCTATAACGAGCGCAAGAACCTGCGCGGCATGGTCGAGCGGCTGGACAAGGCGCTGGCTGGCATTCCCTTCGAAGTGATCATTGTCGATGACAACAGCCCCGACGGCACTTCGGACGAAGCCCGCGCGATCGCGCAGGAGGATTCGCGGGTCCGCGTGATCCAGCGGATCGGGCGGCGCGGGCTGTCCTCGGCGGCGATCGAGGGGATGTGCGCTACGGCCGCGCCGGTGGTGGCGGTGATGGACGCCGACCACCAGCACGACCCCGAGCTGCTGGTGCAGATGCTCGCCGCGATCGAAAGCGGCGAATACGACCTGTCCTATGCCAGTCGCTTCGCCGAAGGGGCCAGCACCGAGGAATGGGGCCGGCCCGACCGGGTCAAGGCCTCAACGCTGGCCAACCAGATCGCCAACAAGGTCACCGGGGTTGAGCTGAGCGACCCGATGAGCGGCTATTTCATGCTGAAGACCGAAACCCTGCGGGCCGATGCGCACCGCCTTTCGGGTGTCGGCTTCAAGATCCTGATCGACATCCTGGCGACGGTCGATGAGACGCTGCGGATCAAGGAAGTGCCGATGAATTTCGCGGCGCGGGCCGAAGGCGAAAGCAAGCTCGACCGCACGGTCGTATTCGAATTCATGGTCGGGCTTTACGACAAGTGGCTGGGCCGCTGGATCCCGACCCGCTTCGCGCTGTTCGGCACGATTGGCGGCCTGGGCGTGGTGGTACACATGGCGGTGCTGGCCATGGTGCTGGGCCTGTTCGGTGAAGCCATGCGCGTGAACCACTATCCCGATGAAACCGCCTTCATCGTCGGGCAGACCATGGCCGCGCTGGTGGCGATGACGTTCAACTTCGTGCTCAACAACGAGCTGACCTATGCCGACAAGCGGCTGCGCGGTTGGGGCCCGCTGCTGGGCGGCTGGGTGCGGTTCCTGATCACTTGCGCCTTTGGCCTGCTGACCAATATCGGCGCGGCGACCGCACTGGTGCGGATCGGGTTCAATCCCTATCCGGCGGCCTTGGTGGGGATCGTGCTGGGTTCGGTCTGGAACTTTGCGCTGTCGAGCAAGTTCGTCTGGGGCAAGTACTAGGAACCAGATCCTCTCCATTTTCCGCGAAGGCGGCAAATGGGGAGGTGGCAGACGCCGAAGGCGGCTGACGGAGGGGCTTTGGACGCTGGCGTCGATACCCCTCCGTCACCGCTTCGCGGCGCCACCTCCCCAGATGTGCTTCGCAAATCTGGAGAGGACCTGGTTCAACGCCAGCTGCCCAGCCACATCCAGAACTGATAGCTCGGCCGTCCGCAACACAGCGGCCAGCCTGAGATGATCGGATAGAACCAGGCGAACATCGCGAAGCTGAGCACCAGTGCGGCTGGGGCCAGCCAGTGCCAGCGGTCGCGGCGGTGCCACAGGTCTTCCAGTGCCAGGGCCAGTGCGGCCATCATGAAAGTGCTGGGCAGCAGGTAGTGATAGATGAACTGGATCGGCTTGCCCGACAGCGGCCACATCCCCAGGCACACGGCATAAAGTGCGACAAAGACCAGCGCGTCGTAGCGCCGCTTGCGGATGCCTGCCCATAGCGCCCAGCCCAGAGCAGCCAGCCCCGCCAGCATGGTGAAAGGATTGCCGATCAGCACCACGCCGCGCTGGGCCCCGTCGATATCCTTGTAGAGGTACCAGATCGCCCGCCAGTTGCTGACCCATTCGTACCACTGCGAGCGGTAGGGATGGAGCTTGCGGACCGAATCCTGCAGCCGCAGCATGAATTCGTGCCAGGCCAGCGGCTTCCACGGGTCGATCGGGCGGTCGGCCCAGCCAAAGCCGGGCCAGAAGGTCAGCCAATAGACTGCCAGCGGGAGCAGGCCGAGCCATAGCGCGGCTTCGATCAGGGTGACCCCCTCGACCGGCCCGCCCTTGCGCGCCCACAGGAAACGCCAGCCATTGGCGCGCAGCTTAAGCGCCAGGAACAAAAGTCCAGGCAGCATCAGCGCCGGGGCGATCGACCACTTGGTCCCCAGCGCCAGTCCGGCCAGCACCCCTGTCAAGGCCAGCCGCCAGCGGGCTTGCTGCGGCAAGCAGCAGGCGGCGGCGAACTGCCACAGCGATGCCATGCCCAGGGCGGCCATCACCATATCGAGCATCGCGATCCGGCTGTGGATGAACCAGAAGAAGTTGGTCGCCAGCAGCAGCGCCGCCAGCACGGTCGCCAGCCGCCGTCCGCTGGTGAACCAGACCAGCCGGGCGAAGGCGAACAGGCCAAAGGCGCCCATCAGCGCGCTGGGCAGGCGCCAGGTGAGCGGCTTGTCACCCAGCCAGTGGATCGCGGCGGCCAGCACCGTCTTGCCAAACAGGGGGTGTTCGGGATTGGCCCGTACCCCCTCGATCAGCTTGCGCGCGGCGGGGACGTAGTGGACTTCGTCGAAATAGATCTCGCTGGGCGTGCCCAGCCGCCACCAGACCAGCGCCAGAAACAGTGCCGCGATGGCGGCGCACCAGCCAATCGGGTCTTGTTCTTGGGCAAAGCGGGGATGCATCGCGCTGGGATTATCTGTGCGCGTGGAATAGCGCAACAAAGGTCCTCTCCATTTTTGGCGAATGCCACAAATGGGGAGGTGGCAGCGGCGTATAGCCGCTGACGGAGGGGTATCGACGCCAGCGCAGAAGCCCCTCCGTCACCGCTACGCGGCGCCACCTCCCCAGATGTGCTTCGCAAATCTGGAGAGGACCTTTGGCTTGCGCTGATTGGGCCGCACACTTACAGCCGCCCCGTTATGAAACGCACTACCGGAACCGACCGCTCGATCACCAAGAACTGGCGCCCAGCCACGCAGGCCGTGCGCGGGGGGACCTGGCGCAGCGAGATGGGGGAGACCAGCGAGGCGCTGTTTTTGACCTCGGGCTATGCCTACGACGATGCCGAAACCGCTGCCGCGCGGTTCCGCGGCGAAGATCCGGGGATGACCTATTCGCGGCTGCAGAACCCCACCGTGGCGATGCTGGAAGAACGCATCGCGCTGATGGACGGGGCCGAGGCCTGCCGGGTCCAGGCGAGCGGGATGGCGGCGATGACCGCGGCCCTGCTGTGCCAGCTCCAGGCCGGCGATCACGTCGTCGCGGGCCGCGCGGCGTTCGGATCGTGCCGTTGGCTGGTTGACCAGCTGCTGCCGCGCTTCGGGATCGAAACCACCACGATCGACGCGCGCGACAACGATCAGTGGGAGGCCGCGATCCGGCCCAACACCAAGGTGTTCTTCTTCGAAACGCCCGCCAACCCGACAATGGATATCGTCGATCTGAAGGCCGTCTGCGGTCTGGCCAAAGCCCGCGGGATCACCACCGTGGTTGACAACGCCTTCGCCACCCCTGCCTTGCAGCGGCCGATCGAATGGGGCGCCGATGTAGTGGCCTATTCGGCGACCAAGCTGATGGACGGGCAGGGCCGCGTCCTGGCCGGTGCAGTTTCGGGCAGCGCGGAATTCATCAACGAGAAGCTGCTGTGGTTCCAGCGCAATACCGGGCCCAACCTCTCGCCATTCAACGCCTGGGTGGTGCTGAAAGGGCTGGAAACGCTGGATCTTCGGATCCGGCGGCAGAGCGAGAATTCGCTGCTGGTCGGCAAGTTCATCGAAGGCCGCGTGCCCAGGATCAACCATCCGGGCCTGCCTAGCCACCCGCAGCACGAACTGGCGATGCAGCAGATGGACGCAGCCGGATCGATCTTCAGCTTCGAACTGGACGGCGGCCGGGCTCAGGCCCATGCGCTGCTCAATGCGCTGGAGCTGGTCGATATCTCCAACAACATCGGGGATTCGCGCAGCCTGATGTGCCACAATGCTTCAACCACGCACTATTCGGTCAGCACCGAAGCGCGCGCGGAAATGGGCGTGACCGAAGGCATGCTGCGGCTCAACGTGGGCCTTGAGGATCCGCAGGATGTGATCGAGGATCTGGATCAGGCGCTGAAGGCGGTTGGGCTTTAAGAAGGGTTCACGCGAAGAGCGCAAAGAAGCAGGAAGGGCGCAAAGAGGTTGCCCTTGCGGCGCGAGCCGCTTTCAATCCCATACGCTGCGATTTGCTTGACGGTTTTTAAGTATGGAAGCCTGCGGCTTGGCGCATCATCTTTGCGTCTCTTCTTTTCCTTTGCGCTCTTTGCGAGAACCTTTCTAGCCCCGCTTCGCCAATAACCCCTCGAGCTTGCGCAAAGTCGGACTGACCACCGGAATCGTCAGCATCGTGCTGCCCACCGCCGCCAGCAGCAGCGCGGTGAAGGCGCTTGAAGTGATCACCTGTTTGTCGAACAGGATGTTGACGAAGATGATCATGATCAACGCCTTGGTCTGGAGCAGCCAGCCGATCACCCAGGCCTCACCCTTTTCCCATTTGAGCAAGCGCCCGGCCAGGCCGACGCCCAGCAGTTTGCCCGAAACCATCGCTGCCAGCAGCAGCGCGGCAGCCGCGAAGGCAGTCATTCCGCCCATGTCCCAGCTGGTGCGCAGGCCAGTGCTGAGGAAGAACACCGGCATCATCGTCAGCAGCACGGTGTTGCGGAAGGCGTCGATCTTCTCGATCCCGAACCATTTGGCATCGAGCGCGGCTCCGGCCAGGAATGCGCCGACCATGTAATGCAGGCCCGCCCAGTCGGCCAGGTATCCGCAGGCCGCCAGCCAGATCAACGCGATGTACCAGCGATCCCGTTCGGGAATAGCAGCGATCAGCTTGCGGACCAGCCAGACTGCGACCACGAACCCGGCAATGAAGCCCAGCTGGCGAGTCACGCGTTCCCAATCGAGCAGGATCAGTGCCAAGACGCCCCAGATCAGGATGTCGTCCAGGCTGGCATAGCGCAGGATCCGCTGGCCGAGCGCGGTGCGCAAAATTTCCAGCTTTTCCATCAGCAGCACCAGGATCGGCAGCGCCGTGACCGCGCAGGCCATGCCGATGCCCAGCACGAATTGCCAGGTTGCGCCCTTGGCCCCGATCCAAGCGGCGGGGTCACCAAGCTTGAGCAGGACCAGCGCCGCGCCTGCGCCCAGCAGCAGCGGCACGCCCAGCGCCAGGCCCGCGGTCAGCCCGGTCTCACCGCGCCATTTCCACGCTTCTTCGAGGTCAAGCTCCAGCCCGGCGACAAAGACGAACAGCATCACCGCCCACCAGGCCACACCGTTGAGCGCGCTGATCACCGGGGGTACGAAGATGGTCTCGTAATATCCGGGGAAGATCGAGCCCAGCACACCTGGCCCCAGCAGGATCCCGCTGACGATCTGCACCACCACCAGCGGAGCGTAATAGTCGGTCTTCAGCAGCCGCCAGAACAGATAGGGCGCGGCGAAGATCAGGATCAGGGCGAGCAGGTAGAGCTCGGTCACGGGCAGGTAGGTTTGCGGCATTGTCCGGGTGTAGCAAGGCGCCGCGCAGGCTCCAACATGCACACAATCGTATTCCCCCGCGCAGCGCACCATTGTTTCGCGCGGACCAATCGCTAAATTGGCCTCCATGAAAGAGCTCTTCCAGCACGCCGCGATCACCGACGGCATTACCGTGCGCGTCGCGGTGAATTTCCTGCCCGAACAGTCGCAGGCCGATGCCGGCAAGTGGTTCTGGGTCTATCACATTAGAATCGAGAACGATTCGGACCAGGTTGTTCAGCTGCTCACCCGCCATTGGAAGATCACTGACGCGCGCGGGATGATCAACTATATCGAAGGCGAAGGCGTGGTCGGCGAACAGCCGGTGCTGCGCCCGGGGCAGAGCCACGACTATGTCTCGGGCTGCCCGCTGTCGACCGCGCACGGCTCGATGGAAGGGCACTACACCTTCCAGGCCGAGAACGGCGAGCTGTTCGAAGTGGCGATCCCGTTCTTCCCGCTGGAAGCGCCAGCGACGGCGGGCTAAGGCCCTTTTCCCATGAAGCGCACGCACCTGCCCCTTAACGCCTTGCGCGTGTTCGATGCCGCAGCGCGGCACCTGTCGTTCACGCGCGCGGCGGACGAGCTGGCGGTGACGCCTGCGGCGGTCGGCCAGCAGATCCGCGCGCTGGAAGACGTGCTGGGCGTGGTGCTGTTCCGCCGCACTCCCAAGGGGCTGGAGCTGACCGACGAGGCCTCTGCCGGGCTGGAGGCACTGCGCACCGGGTTCCTCCACTTCGAGGACGCGGTCCGGGCAATGCAGGCCGGACAATCGAGCCACGTCTACACCATCGCCGCCCCGCGCGAATTCTTCGCCGCCTGGCTCGCCCCGCGCCTCGCCGAATTCCGCAAGGCCAACGCGCAAGTGCAGTTCAGCATGGTCGCTGACGAGGAGGCCGACTTCACCGAGGCCAACCTCGACCTTGCGGTGCGCTGGGCCGAAGGGCCGGGCGAGCTCGAAGGTGTGGCCCTGGGCGAGCCGGGCCGGGTGACCGTGGGGCAGGGCTGCTGGATCTCATGGCCGGGCGATACCAGCCCCGAAGGTGACGAGTGCGAGCAGCCACCGCTTTCGGTCGGCGATGCAGGGCAAGCGATCGCCGCCGCCGCGGCAGGCATGGGCAAGGCCCGCGTGCCGGTGCTGCTGGCGCAGTCGTGGCTGGACAACGGAAGGCTTGCAGCGCTGGGCGAACCGGCGCCGTGTCGGCAAGGCTATTGGCTGGTCGCCCCGGCACCGCAATGGCGGCAGAAGAAGGTCAAGGCGCTGGTGGCGTTTTTGACTGGGTGAATCCTCCCCGGAACGGGGAGGGGGAGGTTCAGTTCACCACCACATCCCCGCGCACCATCACGAAGGCCATCCGCTTCAACACTTTGACATCCACCAGCGGATCGCCATCGACCGCGATGATGTCGGCGCTCTTGCCCACTTCCAGCGTGCCGATCTCTTTCTCAAGACCCAAGAGGCCGGCGGCGTGGACCGTCGCAGCCTTGATCGCCTCAGCCGGCGGCATGCCGAACCTGACCAGCAGCTCGAACTCATCGGCGTTGCGGCCGTGCTTGGAGGCCCCGGCGTCGGTGCCGTAGGCGATCTTGACCCCCAGCGGATAGGCGATCTGGAGCGACTTGCCGGTGATCCCGATCCGCCAGTCAATCTGCTTCTTGATCAGCGGTGGATAGGCGTTGGGATTGGCCGCCAGCCGCTCCAGATAGCCGTTCACCGTGCTCAGCGTCGGTACGTAATAGGTGCCCTGCTTGGCCATCATCCGGGCGGTTTCTTCGTCGATGGTGGTGCCGTGTTCGATCGAATCCGCACCCAACCGCACCGCCAGCTTGATCCCGTCGAGCCCGTGGGCGTGGACCGCGACCTTGCGGCCATAGGCATGCGCGGTGTCGATAATCGCGCGGGCTTCGTCCTCATAGATCCGGGTGGCGAGGCCCGTGCCTGAATTGACCCCGCCGGTAGTGGCGAACTTGATAACGTCGGCCCCGCGGCCGACCTGGCGGCGCACCGCGCGGCGGCAATCATCGATCCCGTCGCACAGGTTTTCGGTGTGGACCACGTGATCGCCCATCTCGTCCGAAAGGCCAACCCGCCCGTCCATGTGGCCGCCGGTTGTGGAAAGCGATTCGCCCGCATCGACGATCCGCGGGCCTTGCACCCAGCCGCGCTTGATCGCCTCGCGGTAGGCCAGCACCTTGCCGCCTTCATCGCCCAGGTTGCGCACCGTGGTGAAGCCCGCGCGCAGGGTCTTCATTCCGTTCCACTGGGTTTCGTAGCTATTCAGCGCCAGCCCGTCGGTCATCGCGGCGGCCAGCCCTTCGTTCCCGGCGCGGTCAGAGCCGAGGTGCGTGTGGCTGTCGATCAGGCCGGGCAGCACGGTCTTGCCCTTGAGGTCGATCACTTTCGCACCTGCCGGGGCCGGCAGGAAGCCATCGTGCATCGCCGCGATCCGCCCGTCCTGCACCACGATTGTCGTCGCCCCGCGCACCGCCTGGCCCGGCACCGCGATGACCCGCCCGGCGTGGATCCAGGTCTGCGTGCTGGTGGCCGCAGCAGGCGCCTGCGCGCTGACTGCAACGGCCGCGAGGCCGCCAACCGAGGCAAGCAGGGCAAGGGCGAGGGTGGTGGGCTTCATGTGATTTCTCCCTGGGGTTTTGGCGAGCCTAGCTAGGTGTTGGTGACAATGCGAGAAGAAGAAAAGGGAGTTCACGCAGAGGACGCAAAGAAGGAAAGAGAGGCGCAGAGATGTCGCACTTGCGGCGAAGAGGCTCTCGTATGGCTACGTTGCGGCAAACGCGGCCTCGGTAATGGAAGGGAGCCTGCGGCTCGGCGCTACACCTCTGCGCCTCCACTTCTTCTCTGCGGCCTCTGCGTGAACCCCTTTCTCTACCTACTATCGCACCACTACCCCGCCCTTCATCACATGCTCGACCCGTTCAAGCGCGCCGATATCCTCCAGCGGGTTGGCCGAAACCGCGATCATGTCGCCCCAGTGCCCCGGCGTCAGCGAGCCGACCTGTTTGTCCCACGTCATGAATTCCGCCGCGACCGTGGTGGCGGACTGGATCGCCTGCATCGGGGTCAACCCGTATTTGACCATGTAGCGGAACTGGCGGGCCTGGAGGCCGTGCGGGAAGACCCCGGCGTCGGTGCCGAACGGCAGTTTCACGCCCGCCTTCACCGCCTTGGTAAAGCCCTGACGCTGGGCGTCGGTGGTCTCGTCGTTCTTGCGCAGGATATCGGCCGACCAGCCATCGCGGCGGCCGACTTCGGAGATATAGTCACCGTTGTAGATGTCCATGACGAGGTAGGTGCCTTGGGCTTTCGCGAGGGCAATCCCCTCGTCGTCGATCAAGCTGGCATGCTCAATCCCGCGCGATCCGTTGCGGATCGCCAGCTTGATCCCGTCCGCGCCGTGCGCGTGGCTGGTGATCCACGATCCGCGTGCCTTGGCGGTCTGCGCCGCCGCATGGATCGCCGGGCCATCCAGCTCGATCTGTCCCGGCTCGGTCCCTTCGGTCAGCACCGCGCCGGTCGCGATCAGCTTGATCGAATC
>Ga0073920_1000261_pt1 | contig 10415 bp, 7 predicted proteins | sample GWRWT4_2Sept14_2_FD_70953 | JGI IMG/M metagenome (GOLD analysis project Ga0073920, IMG submission 70953) | Sand microcosm microbial communities from a hyporheic zone in Columbia River, Washington, USA - GW-RW T4_23-Sept-14 | ecosystem: Engineered > Artificial ecosystem > Sand microcosm >...
AAAAACGGCTGGATGTCGCCAGTGAAGCGGCACGGCGCTTTTATCGTGTTCTGTCCGATCAAGCCCGCTTGCAGCTAATGCACGAAGCAACCGCGCTCGCCGAAAAAACCGTAGAGGCAGCGAGCCTCCGCGTACGCGCCGCCAAGGTACCGGTGGCGGAGCTGGATCGTGCGGAGGCGATGCTTTCAAGGACGCGCCTAGAGCATGAGGATGTGGAGCACGAATTGCTCACCAGCCGCCGTCAGCTCGCCGCTTCATGGGGCGATACCGAGGCACTGTTCGGTAAGGCCCTCGGTCAACTCACTGAGCTGCCTGCGCTTGCTCCCTACGAGAACCTGACTTCTCGCATTCGCAATAGCCCAGGTCTGCTCAAATTCAGCTCCGAGGCGCGTCTGCGCGAGGCCGAGCTGAAACTCGCCGAGCAGCGCCGCAAGCCCGCATGGACCTTGAGCGCAGGCTTGCGTCGGTTCGAGGCGGGAGATGACTTTGCTGGCGTGGTTGGCGTGGTGATTCCCTTGACATTCCGCGACCGCAGCGCGGGTTTTATTGCCACCGCACAGGCTCAGTTGGATCAGGTGGACGCCCGCCGTACGGCCAGCGAAGTGCGGGCACTGACCCAACTGTTCGAGCTGTTCCAAGAAATGCAGCATGCCCGCCATGTCGTGGAGACACTCGATCAGCAGGTGTTACCGCGCGTCGGAAAGGCACTTGCGCAGACCAATTATGCCTATGAGCGCGGTCGCTATGGCTATCTGGAGCTGGTGGCCGCTCAGCGTGAATTGCTGGATGTGAAGCGTGCCCGTATCCAGGCTGCTGTGGATGCCCACATCTATGCCACCGAGATTGATCGTTTGACCGGCGCAGTACCCGGCACGACACCCACTGAGTGAGATACCCCATGAACAAGTTGATAACTCTCGCCCTGCTGCTCAGTCTCGCCGCCTGTGGCGGCTCTCCATCACCTTCTCAAGACGCGCCCACGCCGGAAGGCGGACACGCCGCCACACCTGCTGAACCGGTTAAAGGCCCGCATCGTGGTCTGATGCTCAACGACGGTCCCTTCGCTCTTGAGCTGGCTGTTTATGAAACCAATGTGCCGCCAGAATACCGGGCCTGGCCGACGCTGGAGGGCAAGCCACTGCCGCTGAGCGAGGTTGCCTTGACGGTGGAGGTCACTCGCCTTGGTAACCTGGTCAATACCTTCCGCTTCAAGCCGGAAGGCGACTTCCTGCGCGGTGATGGTGTGCTCAAGGAGCCACATTCGTTCTCGCTGAAAGTCACCGCCGTCCACGCCGGTAAGACCCATCAATGGGCCTACGACAGCTTTGAAGGCAGAGCCACCATTCCAGCAAAAATTGCCAAGGAGGCCGGCATCAAGACTGAAGTCGCAGGCCCTGCGACGCTCACCGAAACTCTCACGCTCTATGGTCAGGTCGCGGCCAATCCTGAGCGCCAGCGTGATGTCAGTGCCCGCTTCCCTGGCTTGATTCGCAATGTCAGCAAGCGGCTCGGCGATACGGTGAAGGCGGGTGACACACTCGCCACCATTGAGAGCAATGACAGCCTGCAGACCTATGCTCTGAAAGCGCCCCTGGGTGGCATCGTCACGATGCGTGACGCTAATGCCGGCGAAGAGTCAGGGGATCGCGTGCTATTCACCGTGACCGATCCGCGTGCTGTCATCGCCGAGTTGTCGGTTTTCCCCAAAGACCGAACGCGAGTGCGCCCCGGTGCAGCAGTTGCCATCAAGCTAGCCGATGCTGAGACGGTTATTACCGGCAAAGTGTCGCGGGTTGACATGAACGCTGGGAGCAACCAAGCCGTGCTGGCGCGAGTGATTATTGAGCAGCACGATGGCAGCTTATTGCCTGGCAGCTTCGTCACCGGTGAGGTGGCGGTGGCGGAGCATCAGGTGCCATTGGCGGTGAAAGCCACAGGTTTGCAGGCCTTCCGTGATTTCACTGTGGTGTACGCACAGGTCAGTGAGACCTATGAGGTGCGGATGCTTGAGCTGGGTAGGCGGCAGGGGGATTGGGTGGAGGTACTGGGCGGGCTGGATGTGGGCACACGCTATGTGACCGAGAACAGCTACATCATCAAAGCCGACATCGAAAAGTCTGGCGCGTCGCACGATCATTAAAGGAGACGCCGCCATGATCGAAAAACTGCTAAAACTCGCCATTGCGCGACGCGGACTGGTGATGGTGCTTGCCTTCGCCGTCGCTGCGCTCGGTGCCTGGAACTTCACTCGCTTGCCAATTGATGCGGTTCCCGACATCACCAATGTCCAGGTGATCGTCAATCTGCCCGCACCTGGCTACACGCCGCTGGAAGCGGAGCAGCGTCTGAGCTTTCCGATGGAAACCGCGATGTCCGGCATCCCGGAATTGGCCTACACGCGCTCACTGGCGCGCTATGGCCTAGCGCAGGTGACAGTGGTGTTCAAGGACGGTACCGACATCTACTTCGCCCGTCAGCAGGTTGCGGAACGCATGAACGCGGCCAAGGCGCAGTTGCCTGAAGGTGTGGAACCGACGCTGGGACCCACTGCTACCGGTCTGGGCGAAATCGTGATGTTCACGGTGGATGCCGAGCCGGGGGCGACGAATGCCGATGGCTCGCCCGTCACGCCGACCGACCTGCGCAGTATCCATGACTGGATCATCCGCCCGCAGCTGCTCCGCGTGCCAGGGGTGGTAGAGGTGAACCCCATCGGCGGTTACAAGAAGGAGATTCTGGTCGCGCCTGATCCGGCGCGGCTGCTGGCCTATGGCCTCAGCCAAGACGATCTGCTGGCCGCCCTCAAAGCCAACAATGCCAATCGAGGTGCTGGTTACATTGAGCGCAACGGTGCTCAGTGGCTGATGCGTCTGCCGGGGCAGGCTGAAACGCTGGAGGACCTCGGCAGCATCGTTGTCAAGACTAGCGGCAGCGTGCCACTGCGCGTGCGCGATGTGGCGCAGGTAAGCTTGGGGCAGGAGCTGCGTAGTGGTGCCGCGACCCAGAATGGGCGCGAGGTAGTAATGAGCACGGTGTTCATGCTCATGGGCGCCAACAGCCGCAGCGTGGCGCAGGGTGTGACCGACCAGCTGGAAGCCATCAAACCCAGCCTGCCGGCAGGCATTGTCGTCACAGTCGCTTACAACCGCATGACCTTGGTGGACAAGACGCTCGCCACGGTCGAGAAGAACCTGCTGGAAGGGGCTTTGCTGGTTGTGGTTGTGCTGTTCCTGCTGCTCGGCAACATCCGCGCTGCGCTGTTGACGGCAGCGGTGATCCCACTCGCCATGCTGATGACTATCACCGGCATGGTCACTAACCGCGTCAGCGCCAACCTGATGAGCCTCGGCGCGCTGGACTTTGGACTTATCGTGGACGGCGCGGTCATCATCGTCGAGAACTGCCTGCGGCGGCTCTCGCATGTAGCCACCACCCGTCAAGCCCCGCTGCCACTCAATGAGCGGCTCGCACTGGTGTTCGAGGCTACGCAAGAAGTCGTTCGTCCGGCGCTGTTCGGCGTTTTCATCATTACAGCGGTGTATCTACCCATCTTCAGCCTAACCGGTGTGGAAGGAAAGATGTTCCACCCGATGGCCTTCACCGTGATGATCGCCCTGGTGAGCGCGATGCTGCTGTCGCTTACCTTCGTGCCTGCTGCGGTGGCGCTGCTGTTCCGCAAGCCGGTCGTCGAGAAAGATAACCTGATCATGCGTGAGGCCAGCCGCGTCTATCGCCCGGTGCTGGAGGCGGCACTCAAGGCTCGCGTGCCGTTACTGGCGGGGGCAGCAGCCCTGGTCGTGCTCACCGGCGTAATGGCCGGACGCATGGGCAGCGAATTCCTGCCGAATCTTGATGAGGGCGACATCGCCATGCATGCCTTGCGCATCCCCGGCACCTCGCTATCGCAATCCATCCAGCAGCAGACACAGCTGGAGAAGGCGATTAAGCAGCTGCCTGAAGTGGAGCGAGTGTTCGCCAAGATTGGCACAGCGGAGGTCGCCACCGAGGCTGCACCGCCAAGTGTGGCTGACAACTTCATCATTCTGAAAGACCGCAGCGAATGGCCCGACCCTGGCAAGTCCAAGACTCAGGTGGTGGCTGATCTCGAAGCCTTGGTCACACCGATCCCTGGCAATCGCTACGAGTTTCTACAACCTATCCAGATGCGTTTCAACGAGCTGATCGCGGGTGTACGAGCAGAACTTGCCGTGAAAGTGTTCGGTGACGACCATGACACGCTGGTTGCGCTGGGAGCAGCCATCGGCAAGGCGGTTTCCAATGTTCCGGGTGCAGCAGATGTTGCCGTGGAGCAAGCGACCGGCCTGCCCGTGCTGACCATCACGCCCAAGCGCGAAGTGATGGCTAGGTTGGGCCTCTCCATCGGCGAGGTGCAGTCGCTGGTGGCGACCGCGCTGGGCGGCGAGGTGGCCGGGCATTTCTACGAGGGGGATCGTCGTTCCGAAATCATCCTCCGTCTGCCGGAGCACATACGCTCCCGCCCTGAAGTCCTCAGCAGCTTGCCAGTGCCTCTGCCTAACGGAGGCTATGTGCCACTGGGCGAAGTGGTTGAGACCGAACTCGTTACCGGGCTGAACCAGGTCAATCGCGAGAACGGCAAGCGCCGCGTGGTGGTAACGGCGAATGTGCGTGACCGCGATTTGGGCAGTTTCGTGAAGGATGTGCAGGCTGCGCTAGAAAGCGAGGTCGAGTTGCCACCCGGCTACTGGCTGGACTATGGCGGCACTTTTCAGCAGTTGCAGTCCGCAGCGCAGCGTCTCGCCATCGTGGTACCGGTGACGCTGCTGCTGATCGTAGGCTTGTTGTATTTGGCCCTGGGTTCGGCACGCGACGCGCTCGTGATCTTTAGCGGCGTACCGCTGGCACTGACGGGTGGCGTGCTCGCGCTCTGGCTGCGTGACATCCCGCTTTCCATCTCTGCGGGTGTCGGATTCATCGCGCTATCCGGTATCGCCGTGCTCAATGGGCTGGTGATGGTCAGCTTCATCCGTGATCTTCGTGCGCGGGGACTGGGGCTGGATGAGGCCATCATCCAGGGAGCGATGACCCGTCTGCGTCCGGTGCTGATGACCGCACTGGTCGCGGCACTGGGTTTCGTGCCGATGGCCTTCAACAGCGGCATCGGCAGCGAGGTGCAGCGGCCCCTGGCCACCGTTGTCATCGGTGGCATCGTTTCCTCTACCCTGCTGACCCTGATCGTGCTGCCCGGCTTATATCGCCTCTTGGCAGGGCGAGGCCGCCGCCCGACGGCAATGGCCGATGCTTCTGACACCGATGCTTCTTCCAACCACCCCGCCCGCTAAGGGCGTTCCTCTGAGACCTTCCCAAGGAGATGTTCATGAAAATCCTAGTTCCTTTGTTGCTTTCCTTCACCGCTAGCACCGCACTGGCCCACAGTAACCATGACGACTCGCCGATGGTGCCGCTTAAGCCCGGCACCCGCGTGCAGGAATCATCCACACCTCCGCTGGCTACAGTGAGCAACGCAGAAGTGGCTAAGCCTGTGGATGGAAAGGCCGACAATGAGGCCAAACAAAAGCCCGGCACCAAACCTGCGGCAAACAATGCCGCACCCAAGCCATGAGACCCGGCGTACTCCCAACCCTGTTGCTGCTGCCGGCCTTGTTCTGGGCCGGCAGCGTTGGCGCGCATGGCGTGGCCGAGGGCGATGGCGTCTTCATCGAGGCCAGCCAGGGCATGCACTTGATTCCCTACCTCTATCTCGGTGCCAAGCACATGGTCACGGGTTACGACCATCTGCTGTTCCTGTTTGGGGTGATCTTCTTCCTTTACCGGATGAAGGAAGTAGCACTCTATGTCACGCTGTTTGCTGTTGGCCACAGCAGTACGCTGCTGTTCGGCGTGCTCAGCGGCACGCATGTCAATCCTTATCTGGTGGACGCGATCATCGGTCTCTCGGTGGTATACAAGGCGCTCGATAATCTGGGCGCTTTTTCGCGCTGGTTCGGGTGGCAACCGGATACTCGTGCCGCCGTGCTGATCTTCGGCCTCTTTCATGGCTTTGGTCTCGCCACAAAGCTGCAGGACTTGACGCTCTCACCGGATGGTTTGGTGCCGAACATGCTGGCCTTCAATGTTGGCGTCGAGATCGGCCAGCTTCTGGCTCTGGCGGGCATCCTCATCGTCATGGCTTTCTGGCGGCGCCGCAAGGTATTTGGCCGCCAAGCCTATGCTGCGAATGTTGTGCTGATGGCCGCCGGTTTCCTTCTCACGGGCTATCAGCTCGCGGGCTACTTCCTCACTTGAGAACACCATGAACGCAAATCCCTCCCCGCTGCACCCCAGCACCCCGCAACTGCTTAAGGCCACAGCGGGTGCCGCACTCGTCGCCGCTGTGCTGCTACTGGTAGCGATACTGCCTGCCGAATACGGGCGCGATCCCACAGGTCTCGGCAGTGCTATGGGGCTAACCGCTCTGAATGCCGCTGAATCCACCGAAGCGAGTCTCAAACCTACTGGTACGCCACCGACGGTGCAGAGCGCTGTCATCCCCAGTGAAACACCTTTCCAGACCGGCGAGATGCGGGTGACACTTCAGCCCGGCGAGGGCACCGAAGTGAAAGCCCTGATGCGCGGTGGTGATGCCCTGGTGTTTGGCTGGACGGCGGACTCGGCGGTTAACTTCGACATGCACGGTGAGAAGCCCAACGACAGTGACAATTACACAAGCTACTGGCGCGATCGTGCGCAGACTGGAGCTCACGGCAGTTTCACCGCGCCCTATGACGGCACCCACGGCTGGTATTGGAAGAACCCAGGGACCTCGCCCGTAAATGTTACGGTTAAGGTCAGCGGTTACTACCAGAAGCTGTTCCAGCCTCACTAGAGAGAACATCATGTTCGCTGTACTAAATCACCGTATCTATCGCCACCTGTTGTCTGGCCACGCTGATCGGCATTGTCACGTGCAACAGCGTCATGCAGATCTCGCATGTCCGCCATCTCATCGAGGTTGAAGGTATAGAGGATGCTCGTACCTCCGTGATTCGCGGTGCCAGCGAGCGCCTGCTGGCCATTCTGATGCAGGCTTTGGTCGCAGGTCTTGCACTGGTGTCACATGCTCTGGCCGCCGGTGAGTCCGGCAGCGAGACTCAATCACCGATGAGGGCGGCCTGCCGTAATCCACGGCGTTGAACATGTTCGTGGTACCTAGCCTTTATCAGCGTTTTGGTGAGATGGCCAAGGGTAGCAAGGCTTCTGATGCCGTCTCGTTTACCTTTAAAGGGAAATTATGATGACTTGGGTTTTGACGAAATATTTGATCACGGCTGCCATGGTGGTACTGGTGTCGGAGCTAGCAAAGCGCAGCGATAAAGTGGGTGGGCTTGTTGCCGCGCTCCCGTTGGTGACAGTACTGACGTTGATCTGGCTGTATCTGGAAAATCAGTCACAGGCCAAGATTGCCAATCATGCGTGGTACACGTTCTGGTACGTGATCCCGACACTGCCGATGTTTTTGGCATTCCCGATGCTGCTGCCTCGACTTGGATTCTGGCTGACGTTGCTGGCTTGTGTATTTATTTCCACGGGCTGCTTTGTGATTTTCGCTTGGATACTGCGGCGATATGGGATTGAATTGATGTAGGTGGCTATTGAAGTATGGCCGCATCTAGCCAAGGTCTTAGCCACTATCAGTGCTCATAAATGGCGCTGTTGCGCAACTGCCCCTCTGAGCACAGCTACCCCTTTCCCCAAACGATTCAGGACACACGTATCGTGTGTGGTGTGCCGAGCCGCGTGAACTGATTCAGGATCGCCGCACGAACTTGCAGCTCCGTTACCTGACGATCGAAGTCCCGTGCCATCACCCGATCGCCCAGCAACTTGAAGCAACCCATCTTGGTTTCCACCAAGCTGCGTCGGTGGTAGCCGCTCCATTTCTTCCAGATCGTCCGACCCAGATGCCGCGTTGAACGCAAAATTTCGTTGCGAGCCTCAACGCCTGCATCATTCCCTTTCCACGGTTGCCCGTTCTTGCGAGTCGGGATCACCGCAGCAGCACCTCGCGAGGCAATCGCGGCATGGCAGGCTTTCGTGTCATAGGCACCATCGCCACTCACGGCCGCAACCGCTTCAGCTGCCGGGATCTGGGCCAACAGCTCAGGTAACATCGGCGCATCGCCGATACTGTTGTCCGTGACTTCAATAGCCCGGATCTCTAAGGTCTCTGCATCAATACCCAGATGTACCTTACGCCACTGGCGACGGTATTCAGCGCCATGTTTCTTGGTCTTCCATTCGCCTTCGCCCAGCATCTTCACGCCGGTACTGTCCACCAGCAGATGCAGGCCACCGCGACGAGGGCGATACGAAATATCCACCGTCAAGGTCTTCTGACGACGGCTGATGGTGCTGTAATCAGGCACTGGCCAGTCCAGCTTGGCCAGATCGATGAGGCTTTGCACAAAGCCAATGGCCTGACGCAATGGCAAGCCGAACAGGCCTTTGATGGTCAGGCAAAACTGGATGGCGGCATCGCTGAATGTGGTGGGCCGACCAGGCCGGCCAGAGGGCTGGGCCAGCCAAACCATGTCTCGGTCAAGCCAGACGGACAGGGAGCCTCTGGCCTTGAGGGCAGCGTTGTAGTCTTTCCAATTGGTGGTGCGGTATTGAGCGGGAGCGGGTTTGGTCATGGCGCGCAGGCTACACGCTGGCTGGGGTTATGCAACAGCGCCGCGCATCATGAACGTGCAGGCTTTTGGAAAAAATGTTCAACAATTGAAATTTATGTTCATGTCATTGAGAACAAAGTTCAACACACTGAAATTTATGTTCAAGTGGCTGATGAAAAAAGCAACCGCGCACGAAGCATAATTTCAACTCTGAAGAAAATCCTGTTCAATCTATATAAAAAAACGAGGCAGCTTTACGATTTTTTGTAGAGTTTCCAGCTCATCGACGCAACAGCCTCAAGCCGTTGCCGACAACAAGCAAGCTGGCACCCATATCGGCGAACACAGCCATCCACATGGTCGCGTGACCCGCGAAAGTGAGCACCAGAAATACCGCCTTGATGCCAAGGGCCAGCACAATGTTTTGCATCAGCACCTGTGCTGTCGCACGCGACAGGCGCACGAAGGTCGGAATCTTGCGCAGGTCATCGTCCATCAGGGCCACGTCGGCGGTTTCAATGGCGGTATCTGTGCCTGCCGCTCCCATTGCAAAGCCAATGTCCGCACGCGCCAAGGCCGGTGCGTCGTTGATGCCATCACCGACCATGCCAACCTTGCCATTTCTGGACAATTGCTCCACTTCGCGCAGTTTGTCGTCAGGCAGTTGGTTGCCTTGCGCACGGTCAATGCCAGCTTGTGCGGCAATGGCCTGGGCCGTGTGGGGGTTATCGCCGGTCAGCATCACGGTGTTGATGCCCAGAGCATGCAGCTCGGCGATGGCTCTCCTGCTGCTGTCCTTGATGGTGTCCGCAACGGCGAATAAGGCATGTACCCCTTTTGCGCCTACCAACATCACGACGGTCTTGCCTACGGTTTCCAGCGCCGCGATGCGCTGCTCCAGCTCTGGTGTGCACTGCCCCAGCTCTTCAAGCATTCGGTGGTTGCCCAGATAGTAGGTCTCCCCGTCGATTTGGCCTTGCACACCCCGACCGGGCAGCGCGCTGAACTCGGCCACGTCGAGCAAGGCAACTCCATCCCGCTGCGCAGCCTGTGCCACCGCCTTGGATACAGGATGATCGGAGCGGGCCGCCAAACTGGCAGCGATACAGCGGCTATCGGAGGCGAGTGCGTTGCCCCATGCGACAAAATCGGTTTGTGCGGGCTTGCCGTGAGTGACCGTGCCGGTCTTGTCCAGAGCCAGCCAGCGCAGCTTGCGGCCTTCTTCCAGATAGACACCGCCCTTGACAAGAATGCCGTGGCGGGCAGCGGCGGCCAAGCCGCTGACGATGCTGACCGGCGTGGAAATCACCAGGGCGCATGGGCAGGCAACCACCAGCAGAACCAGTGCACGGTAAATCCAGTCCATCCATGCCGCGCCCATGAGAAGCGGGGGTAGCAGTGCGACGGCAATGGCTAGGGCGAACACGAGAGGCGTGTACCAACGGGCGAACTGATCGACAAAACGCTGGGTCGGTGCACGGCTACCTTGTGCAGCCTCTACTGCGTGAATGATGCGGGCCAAAGTGGAGTTGCTGGCCAAGGCAGAGACGCGGTACTCGAAGGAACCAGATTCGTTGATCGTGCCCGCAAACACCGGATCGCCGGGGGACTTCTCGACCGGGAGGCTTTCGCCCGTGATCGGGGCTTGGTTGACCGTGGAGCGTCCGTCTAGCACCTCGCCATCGAGCGCGATGCGCTCACCCGGTTTGACCCGGACTCGGCTGCCAATGGCGATTTGCTTGGCACTTACCTCTCGCCAAGTGC
>Ga0073920_1000262_pt1 | contig 10413 bp, 12 predicted proteins | sample GWRWT4_2Sept14_2_FD_70953 | JGI IMG/M metagenome (GOLD analysis project Ga0073920, IMG submission 70953) | Sand microcosm microbial communities from a hyporheic zone in Columbia River, Washington, USA - GW-RW T4_23-Sept-14 | ecosystem: Engineered > Artificial ecosystem > Sand microcosm >...
CGAACAGGTTTCATGCTGGTTCCTCCCGGGGAAAGTGGCGGCATATTGCCGCGCATCATTATCCCGATTGGATCATGCATCCCGCATTTGCGCAAGCCCCGCCTGCCATTCAAGCATTTGCTATTTTATGCCTAGCCTTGCGATTGGCCTCATGCTCTGCCTCCATGGCTACGATACGCTCATTTGATAACGCCACATAAGCAATTGCGTCATCAATGGCTGCAATTGCAGACTCAGCCGATTTGTGCAGCTGGTCAATCAGCGCATCTAACTCAGCTTCATTATGGTGTCGTTTAGCCACCGCGCATCTCCTTGAGCACCGCCTCGGCGGCGGCGCGGCGGTCCGGGGCCTGGACAATCGGGCGGCCGACCACCAGATAATCGGCGCCCGCGGCAAGCGCGTCTTTGGGCGTCATCACCCGTTTCTGGTCATTGGCGGCCGCACCCGCCGGGCGGATACCCGGGGTGACGATCAGCATATCGGGGCCAAGGGCGGCGCGCAGGCGCACCGCCTCCTGCGCCGAAGCGATGACGCCATCGCAGCCGCTTTCCTTTGCAAGCAAGGCGCGTTGCAAAACCAATTGCTCCACACCGCCATGATAGCCCATTTCATCCAATGCGGTGTGATCAAGACTGGTCAGCACCGTGACGCAGAGAATTTTCAGATCGCCTTGCCCGCGCCCGGCCACGGCGGCGGCCAGAATTTCCCGGTCGCCATGCACGGTAAGGAATTGCGCGCCGATGGTGGCCGCGCTCGTCACCGCATTGCGCACGGTTTCGCCAATGTCATAAAATTTGAAATCGAGAAACACCTTGTCGCCGCGCGCAATCAGTTCGCGCGCCAGATCGGCCCCGCCGAGCGGAAATAATTGCAGGCCGATTTTATAGAATCGCACCACGCCGCGCAATTCATCCGCCACGGCGTGCGCCTCGGCGATGGTGGGCACGTCGAGCGCGACGATCAACCGTTCTTCATGGGGGATATTGATATGCGATTGTTTGATACTACCCTCCTGACCCCCTCCCGGCCTCCCCCTTTCAGGGGGAGGAGGGCGATTGCCGCATATGCCTCCCTCCCCCGGCAAGGGGGAGGGTTGGGGTGGGGGTCCGTTAACAGGCTCCACCCAAATTGATTCCGTTCAGGCGCGCGCTCACTCCGCCGCCTGCGCCGCCGCGGCTTTTGCGGCCACGGGTTGCGGCGTGATGCCCAATCTTGCAAACAGCGCGTCATCGCGTTCCTTGGCCGGGTTTTTCGTGGTCAGCAGTTTCGGCCCGATAAAGATCGACCCCGCGCCCGCCAGAAAACACAGCGCCTGGGTTTCGTCATTCATCTGTTCGCGCCCCGCCGACAGCCGCACCACGCTGGCGGGCATCAGAATTTTCGCCACCGCCACCGTGCGCACAAATTCAAAACTGTCGAGCCTCTCTTCGCCATAGACAGGCGTGCCTTCGGTCTGGATCAGCATATTGACCGGCACGCTTTCGGGATGGTCCGGCAGATTGGCCAGCGTATGCAGCATACCGATACGGTCGCTGCGCGCCTCGCCCATGCCGACAATGCCGCCGCAGCACACATTGATGCCCGCATCGCGCACATGGCTCAGCGTATCCAGCCGGTCCTGATAGGTCCGTGTACTGATCACCTTGCCGTAAAATTCCGGCGAGGTGTCGATATTGTGATTGTAATAGTCGAGCCCCGCATCCTTTAATCGCCGCGCCTGCAAATCTGTCAGCATCCCAAGCGTCACGCAGGTTTCCATGCCCAGCGCCGCCACGCCCTCGACCATCTGGCACACCGCGTCCAGATCCTTGTCCTTGGGATTGCGCCACGCGGCCCCCATGCAGTAGCGGCTGGCGCCCGCCTCTTTGGCGCGCTTCGCCTCGGCGATCACCTCCTCGACCGGCATCAGCTTGGTGGCCTTGACCGGCGTCTCGAACTTGGCCGATTGCGCGCAATAGCCGCAATCCTCGGGGCAGCCGCCGGTTTTGATGCTGAGCAGCGTGCTCATCTGCACCTGATTGGGATCGAAATATTTGCGATGCGCCGTCTGCGCCTGAAAAATCAGATCGTTGAACGGCAGCGCGAACAAAGCGGCGATTTCCTCGCGGGTCCAGTCATGCCGTAATTCTGTGCCTTTGTGCATATCATCCGCCTTTATTCATACGATTATTCACCAGATCCTCGACCACGCCGGGGTCGGCCAGTGTCGAGATGTCGCCCAGCGAGGAATACTCATTTTCCGCGATCTTGCGCAAGATGCGGCGCATGATTTTGCCCGAACGGGTTTTCGGCAGGCCGGGCGCCCATTGCAGCAGATCGGGGGCGGCGATGGGGCTGATTTCCTTGCGCACCCATTGCACCAGTTCCTTGCGCAGATCATCGCCCGGCGCAACGCCCGCATTCAGCGTGACATAGGCGTAAATGCCCTGGCCCTTAATGTCATGCGGATAGCCCACCACGGCGGCCTCGGCCACCTTGGGGTGCGCCACCAGCGCCGATTCCACCTCGGCCGTGCCCATGCGATGGCCCGAAACATTCAGCACGTCATCGACCCGGCCGGTAATCCAGTAATAGCCGTCTTCGTCGCGCCTGCACCCGTCGCCGGTGAAATATTTTCCGGGATAGGTGGTGAAATAGGTTTCGATAAAGCGCGCATGATCGCCATAGACGGTGCGCATCTGGCCCGGCCAGCTGCCGCTCAGGCACAGATTACCGGATGCGGCGCCTTCCAGCACCGCGCCTTCGGCATCCACCAGAACCGGCTGCACCCCGAAAAACGGCCGGGTCGCGGAACCGGGTTTCAGGGCGGTTGCGCCCGGCAGCGGCGTAATCAGAATGCCGCCGGTTTCGGTCTGCCACCAGGTATCGACAATCGGGCAGCGTCCTTCGCCCACCACCCGGTGATACCACAGCCAGGCCTCGGGATTGATCGGTTCGCCCACCGAGCCGAGCAGCCGCAGGCTTTTGCGGCTGGTGGACGTGACCGGCCCGTCGCCTTCGCGCATCAGCGACCGCAACGCCGTGGGCGCGGTGTAGAAAATATTGACCTGATGCTTGTCGCACACCTGCCAGAAACGGCTGTTGGTGGGATAGTTCGGCACGCCTTCGAACATCAGCGTCGTTGCGCCGTTCGACAGCGGGCCATAGACAATATAGCTGTGCCCGGTCACCCAGCCGACATCGGCGGTGCACCAGTAAATATCGCCGTCATGATAATCGAACACAGTGTGATGCGTCAGGCTGACGAACACCATATAGCCGCCGGTGGTGTGCAGCACGCCTTTGGGTTTGCCGGTTGAACCCGACGTGTACAGAATGAACATCGGATCCTCGGCGTTCATTTCCTCCGGCGCGCAATCCGCCGCCACCTTCGCCGCCGCCTCATGCAGCCAGATATCGCGCCCCGCCTGCATCGTGATCGCGCCGCCGGTGCGCCGCGCCACGATCACGGATTTGACGCCGGGGCATTGCAGCAGCGCCTCGTCTGTATTGGCCTTTAGCGGAATTTTTTTGCCGCCGCGCACGCCTTCATCCGCCGTGATCACGCAAGTGGATTCGCAATCGAGAATGCGCCCGGCCAGCGCATCTGGCGAAAAGCCGCCAAACACCACCGAATGCACCGCGCCTATGCGCGTACAGGCCAGCATGGCATAGGTGGCCTCGGGGATCATCGGCATATAGATGGTTACCCGGTCGCCTTTTTTGACGCCGCGTGATTTAAGCACATTGGCGAAACGGCAAACCTCGTCATGCAGCTGGCGGTAGGTGATGCGTTTATCATCAGTGGGTTCATCGCCTTCCCAGATGATCGCCACCTGATCGCCGCGTTTGGCGAGATGCCGGTCGATGCAATTGACGCTGGCGTTCAGCGTGCCGTCTTCATACCAGCGGATGCGGAAATCCTTCGCATCAAAGGACACATCCTTGACCTTTGTGTAAGGCCGGATCCAGTCAATGCGTTTGCCCTGCTCGCCCCAGAACGCCTCCGGGTTTTTGATCGATGCCTCATACATGGCCAGATATTTGGCGTTATCCACCCAGGCCTTTTTGGCCCATTCGGCGGGGACGGGGAAAGTCTGATCGTTTGACATATTAACACCCTGTTATTTTGCTATCTATTCGGGCGGACTGAGGCGTCCGCCTTTTCAGGTTCCGGCAACTGATTATTTGCTGCTTGTTTGAAAAAACCGATGATTTCGGCGGAAGACTTTCCGTTCAGTAGCGCTGCCTGTTTGTCACGGATTGTACGAAAAAAATCCACTGTGTGAAATTCAGTCCTCTTCGTCATGGCTAACAACCTCGCGGGGTGAGTACATCGTTAACTGAGGTGTCAACATAGATAAGCGGTTTTTTCACTATTAGGCGTTCCTATTATTTACCAAACACAGGCGGGCGCTTTTCGGCAAAGGCGCGCTGGGCTTCTTTAGCATCATTGCTGCGCATCGTCTCGCCTTCCATCGCCAGCGACAGCGGCAGCACCTGATTGGAGATGGCGCGGATATAGCTGTTGATCGGCACCTTGGAGGCGATGATCGCGGCCTGCGGCCCCGCCGCCAGCCGGTCGGCGCATTCCATTGCTTTGGTCATAATATCCTTGTCATCAACCAGAAAATTCACCAGCCCCATATCGAACAGCGCCTGGCCGGTCAGCCGTTCGCCGGTCATCAAAAACCATTTTGCGCGGTTGACGCCCAGCAGCAGCGGCCAGATCACCTGCCCGCCATCGCCAGCACCAATGCCCATATTGACATGGGTGTCGGCGAAAACCGTGCTGTGCCCGGCCACCACCACATCGCATAGCAGCGAAATTGTCGCGCCCAGCCCCATCGCATAGCCCTGCACCGCAGAGATAATGGGTTTGCGCAGTTCCAGAATATGATCGACGATCTGGCGCCCCTCTTCCAGGGTCAGGCTGGCGGCATCGCCGCCGCCGCCAAAATCGCCGCCCGCACAAAAGGCGCGGCCAGCCGCCGCCAGCAGAACGACTTTCACATCGCGGTCCGCCTCCGCATCGCGCGTAAAGCGGGCCAGCTCATGGTGCAGAACCCCGTTCACCGCATTCAGCCGTTCCGGCCGGTTCAGCGTAACCACCGCCACGCCATTGGCCCGCTTGTCGATCAACATGGCCTGATAATTTTCCTGCCGCAAAGTCATGATGTGATCCTCCCTGTTTCGCGCCCCCTGATCTGAAGGGTTCTAGCTTGGTGTATGAACATCCCGCTAAGCGCCCGGCGCCAGTTCCGCCAGCAGCGCATTATCCGGCATACGGCCCCCATCGGGGGGGATGGCCTGAATGCAGACATGGCTGGCGCCGGCCTGGAAATGCGCATCTATCCGCTCACGGATTCTCCCGGCATCCCCCCAGGCGACAATGGCGTCTGTCACCCGGTCGCTTTTGGTGTCAATTTCATCGGCGCTGAAACCAAGCCGCAGCAGATTATTGCGGTAATTGGGCAGCGCCAGATAAAAGCCGATGGTCTTGCGCGCCACATCGCGCGCTTTGGCCGGATCGGTTATGCCCAGCACCATCTGTTCAACGCACAGCATCGGCCCCGCACCCAGAATTTTGCGCGCCATGGCGGTATGTTCCGGCGTCACCAGATAGGGATGCGCGCCCGCCGTATGGGTTTTCGCCAGTTCCAGCATTTTCGGGCCAAGTGCTGCAATGACCGTTAGCGGGGCTTCCGCCGGGGCAATGCCGGTGAAGGGCGCGCCAGTTTTCATACCTTCCAGATAGGCCTTCATGGTCGCCACCGGCGCACCATATTTATGGCCGCGCACGCCTTCGACCAGCGGCACATGCGACACGCCCAGCCCAAGCAGAAAGCGCCCGCCGGACTGTTCGGCCAGCGTGTTCTGGCCGCTGACCGAGGCGCGCGCATCGCGCGCATAGATATTGGCAATGCCGGTGGCGACAATCAGTTTCTGCGTATTGGCGAGCAGCCAGGCCGCATGGGCAAAGGGTTCGCGCCCCGTGGCCTCGGGAATCCACAGCGCGCTATAGCCCCATTTCTCCACCTGCTGGGCAAATGCCGCCGCCTCGGCCGCCGTCATGCCATCGGTGAACTGCCATACGCCCAATTTTCCCAGCTGCATGATTTTCTCCTCGCGCTTGTGCTCATTTACTGGTTTTCAGAAATAAACTTCTCGGCTACCGCCGCGCTTTCGTCCGGAATTTCTTCCATCGGCACATGCCCCACGCCGGCAAACACATGCAGGGTTGAATTAGGAATGCCCGCGTCAAAAGTCTGCCCCATAGACAGCGGCAACAGCCCGTCTTTATCGCCCCACAGAATCAAGGTCGGGGCCTGGATTTCCTTCAGCCGCCCCTCCAGAAGATTGTCCCATGGCAGTTTTAACCGCATCTTGCTGACCTGACGGTTGCCTTCATGGCGCACCATATCGTGAAACTGATCGATCAGCGCGTCTGTCACCTTGCCGGGATCGCCATAGACGGAACGCACACCTTCCGCCACGATAGAACGCGGCGTCATCCAGGCCATCAGATCGCCGATCACCGGCTTGCCCATCAATTGAAACGCCAGCGGGATTTTGCGCGGCCCATCAGGCATGGCAATGCCGCCCGCATCAATCAGGATCAGATGCGTCACCCGCTTGGGATAGGCAATCGCATAGGCCCCCGCCAGTTCGCCGCCCCAGCTATTTCCCGCCAGCGCAAAACGGTATAGTTCCAGCTTTTCGGTGAAGGCCCGCACAAACGCCACGGCAGCGGCATCTGAATAATCCTGCGTGGCGGTGCGCCCGGTCAGCCCATGCCCGGGCAGATCGAGGCTGATCAGCCGGTAGCGGCCGCTGAGCGCCTTGACCCAGCCTTCCCAGGTAAACAGTGACGAGCTGGTTCCATGCAGCAACACAATCACCGGCGCGGCGCGGTCGCCCTGATCGCGGTAATGCACGCGCGTGCCATCCGCCAATGTGGTGAAGCGCGATACCCCGCCGCCATATTTCGCTACCAGTTCATCATGGGGAATATCCGGCGTGTACAGAATATATCCGGCAATGGCGATAAGCGCCGCCAGGCCGATCAGTATTTTACGCAGCATTCCTGACGCTCCAGTTCCGCTATCTAATTTTCTGCATCACTTCGGCCATCTTGTCGAGGCGCGCAATATTGGCGGCGGCGTCTTCCGATGGCAGTCCAAACACCACCCGCTTGACGCCCGCATCCACGAACGGCTTGATTTTTTCCGCATCCGCCGCAACACCGAACACGCTGATTTCAACACTGTCCGGGTCGCGGTCGCGTTCGGCCAGCATCTGGCGGAATTTTGGAATACTGGCCACCACATCGTCGCGCCCCTGAATGGGCATCCAGCCATCGCCATATTCCGCCGCGCGCCGCGCGCCATGCGGATAGCCGCCGCCGACAATCACCGGCGGATGCGGTTTCTGCACCGTCTTCGGCCAGGTCATGAACGGCTCGAAATTTACATGCTTGCCATGATATTCCGGTTTGCTTTTGGAACAAATCAGCTTGATCGCCTCAATACGTTCGCGCATCACTTCCATGCGTTCGGAAAATTTCGTGCCATGATCGGCCATTTCCTCGGCGTTCCAGCCCGCCCCGACGCCAAACAGAAACCGCCCGCCCGACAGCGTGTCCAGCGTGCAGATTTCCTTGGCGGTCTGGATCGGATCGCGCTGCACCACCAGGCAGATGCCCGTCGCCAGCTTGAGTTTTTTGGTCACCGCCGACATTGTGGCCAGCGCGACAAACGGGTCCATCACATCATAATAGGCTTTTGGCAGCTCCGGCCCGCCCGGCCAGGGTGATTTGCGCGACACGGGAATATGCGAATGTTCCGGCGCCCAGTAGGATTCAAAGCCGCGCGCTTCCATGGCGGCCCCCAGTTCGGCAGGGGTAATCGAATAATCCGTTGGAAACATGGAAATGCCGTACTGCATGTTCGCCTCCCTGGTGCATGGCTTATGGTTGCATCAGCCTAGCACAGCACCGTACACTTCTGCAAAACAACGATAGCCAGGGAGATCAGCATGGTTGAGGTCGGAATTTTTTGCAGCACCAGCGGCGCAACACCCCCGGATCAGATTGCGGCCATGGGCAAGGCCATCGAGGAGCGCGGCTTTGCCGCCCTGTGGGTGCCGGAACATGTGCTGTTCTTTGATGAATATGCGTCACGCTATCCCTATTCCGAAGATGGCAAGATCAGCGGCTTTCGCCACGGCATGATGGACCCGTTCATCTCGCTGGCCTTTCTGGCGGCGCACACCAAAAAAATCCGTATTGGCACGGCGGTCGCCCTGGTGCCGCAGCGTGAACCCATCTACACCGCCAAAGTGGTCGCCGATGTGGATTATCTGTCGGGCGGGCGGCTGAATCTCGGTGTTGGCGTCGGCTGGCTGAAGGAAGAATTTGACGCGCTGCGCATTCCGTTTGCCGACCGCGGCAAGCGGGTGCGCGAATGTATCAAGGTGATGCAGACCCTGTGGTGCGATGAAGTGTCGCAATATAAAGGCGAGCTGTTCAATCTGCCGCCCAGCCTGCAAAACCCCAAGCCGGTGCAAAAGCCGCATCCGCCGATCTTTTTCGGCGGCGAAAGCGAACCGGCGTTAAAGCGTGTCGCCGATATCGGCCAGGGCTGGCTGGGCGCGGGCATGATGCCGGAAGACATGCCGCCCAAGCTGAAACGGCTGGATGAACTGCTCGCCAATAATGGGCGCAGCCGCAAGGATGTGAAGATTTATGTGATGCCGAATGCGCCCGCGCGCGACGCCGACCGTTTCAAACGCTATGAGGATATTGGCGTTGAACAGGTCGTGCATATGGTGGGCGGGCGCGGGCTGGATGAATTCAAAACCCGGCTCGACGGCATCGCCAAACTGGCGGGGGTGAAGGCCTGAATGAGAGCAGAATGATTTTAGAATGAATCGCCCCAAACTCAGTGTCACCCCGCACTTGTTGCGGGGTCCAGGGACAAACACTCAGGCCTGTGCTTGTGACTCCTGGACCCCGGAATAAATCCGGGGTGACAGGCCGGGTTTGACGCATAGCTCAATCCAAAATCACCCAAAACCGGAGAAGATCATGGAAAATTTCACGCCCATCAGCGCACTGACAGGCGGCATGCTGATCGGCCTGTCGGCCGTTCTGTTCATGCTGCTGAATGGCCGCATTGCAGGCGTCAGCGGCATTGCGGGCGGGCTGATTATGCCGGTTGCAGGCGACTGGCAATGGCGGCTGGCCTTTGTTCTGGGGCTGGTAGCCGGGCCGCTGGTCTATATGGCGCTGGGCGGGCAGTTGCCCGAAATTCAGTTTCCTGTGTCTTCTCCTAGCTGGCTGATGACGGCTGGGCTGCTGGTTGGATTTGGCACGCGGCTTGGCAGCGGCTGCACCAGCGGTCATGGCGTATGCGGCGTCTCTCGTCTTTCCATACGATCCCTGGCGGCGACGGGCGCGTTCATGTTCACCGGCTTTGCGACCGTCTATATCATCCGTCATGCGATGGGGGCGTGACATGAACAAAATTATTTCCGCCTTTGCAGTTGGCATCGTGTTCGGGATTGGCCTGACCATTGCGCAGATGGTGAACCCCGCCAAAGTTCTTTCATTCCTTGATCTGGCCGGAAACTGGGACCCGAGCCTGGCCTTTGTCATGGGCGGCGGCGCGGGGGTTGCGGCCATTGGCTATCGGCTGGTGTTGCGCCGTCCGCGCCCCGTATTGGCGGATGTGTTTCAGGTCCCCACACGCACCGATCTAGATGCGCCACTGGTCGTTGGGGCTAGCCTGTTCGGCATAGGCTGGGGGATTGCCGGTCTTTGCCCAGGCCCCGCAATTGCAGTACTGGCGCTTGGATACACTGAAGGGCTGATCTTTGCGCTGGCGATGCTCAGCGGCTTTGCGCTGTATGCTTCTTATGAAAAGCACAAATTAAAAACAAAATAAGAAAGGAACATCCAATGCTTGAAGGCGTAAAAGTCGTTGAACTGGCAACCTATATGGCGGCGCCGTCCGCCGCCATGGTGCTGTCGGACTGGGGGGCCGATGTCATCAAGATCGAAGAGCTGGGCGGTGATCCGGTGCGCAAGGCGTTCCACGGCGTTTCGCGCAACAAGCTGGTGGGCAATCCGATGTTCGCGTTTGATAATCGCGGCAAGCGCGGCGTGGCGGTCAATATCCGCGATGCGGCGGGCGCGAAAATCGTGCGCGAAATGATCAGCAAGGCCGATATTTTCATCACCAATGTGCGCCCCGCCGCCCTGCAGCGCGCCGGGCTGGATTATGAAACCATCTCGCGTGAAAACCCCCGGCTGATTTATTCCAGCGTCACCGGCTATGGCTTGCAGGGCGCGGAAACCAACCGCCCCGGCTTTGACATTGTGGCGTTCTGGGCGCGTTCGGGCCTGGCGCGCATGATCGCGCCCAAGGGGG
>Ga0073920_1000267_pt1 | contig 10331 bp, 9 predicted proteins | sample GWRWT4_2Sept14_2_FD_70953 | JGI IMG/M metagenome (GOLD analysis project Ga0073920, IMG submission 70953) | Sand microcosm microbial communities from a hyporheic zone in Columbia River, Washington, USA - GW-RW T4_23-Sept-14 | ecosystem: Engineered > Artificial ecosystem > Sand microcosm >...
CGTCGTCGCGCTCTCGGGTGGCTACAAGCGCCCCGAAGCCTGCGTCGAACTGTCGAAGAACCGCGGGATCATCGCCAGCTTCAGCCGCGCGCTGCTGGAAGATCTGCGCCACCAGATGAGCCAGGCCGAATTCGACGCCGCGCTGGCCGAAGCGATCGACGCGATCCATCACGGATCGACTAACAAGATCTGACGCTACCCGCTTGAATTGTCGGCGCAGCTCGGCTTACCCTCTGCGGTGAGCCGGCGCGCTGTGACGTGCCGGTCAGGGGAGGGCCCATGGCCGGCACAATGCGTTCGGGTAGCAAGCACGGACCGGTATCGGTGGCCGATCTGGTCAAGCGGATCGAATCCGGGCCGCAGGGGCCGAAGAATATCGTAATCTTCGATTTCGATGGCACGCTGATCGCGGGCTATTCGGCCGGGGCATTCTTCCAGGCCCATCTGCGCAAGGGTGACTATAACGCCTTTGACCTGGCCGAGGCCGGGGTCGCGATCTGGCGATCGGTCGCCAAGGCGATCGAGATGCAGGACCTGCTGAACAAGGCGATCGCCAAGTGGAAGGGCAAGAAAGAGGACGAGCTCGTCGCGCTGGGTGAGAAGATCTTCGACAAAACCCTGTCGGACAAGGTCTATCCGGAAATGGTGACGCTGCTGCTGGCCCACCGCCGCGCCGGGCATACCATTGCCATCGCTAGCTCTGCCACGCGCTTCCAGGTCGAACCGACCGCGCGGTTCCTGGGGATCGAGCACGTCATGACCTCCACCGTCGAGGTCAAGCGCGGGGTGCTGACCGGCAAGATGCTGGAGCCGCAGATGTGGGGCAAGGGCAAGGCCGATGCGGTCAAGGCCTTCGTCAAGGCGCACAAGGCCAAGCTCGCCGATACCTGGTTCTATGCCGATGGGGACGAAGAGATCGGCCTGATGCAGGCTGTCGGCCATCCGGTCCCGACCAATCCCGGCAAGGAATTGGCGGCGACCGCCCGGGCCGAGGGCTGGGATATCCTGCGTCACTCCAGCCGCGGCTCGACCACGCCTGAACTGCTGACCCGCACGGCGACCGGTTTGATGAGCTTGTTTCCGCTGCTCTACACCGGCATCGGCGTCGGCCTGCTGACCCGCAACAAGCGCAATGCCGCCAACCTGACCCTGCCGCTCTGGGCGGACAGCGTGATGCTCGCCTCGGGCGTCAAGCTGCGAGTCTCGGGGCGCGAGCATCTGGCTTCGCATCGCCCGGCGGTGTTCCTGTTCAACCACCGCAACAATTTCGATGCCTTCTTTGTGGGCGCCTTGGTGCGGACAGACCTCGCCTGGGTCGGCAAGGCTGAGCTCAAGAAGAACCCGATCAGCGCGATGCTTAGCCGGCTTGTGCCGGTCGCCTTTGTCGAGCGCAGCGGCGGCTCGCCGGAAGAGGCGGCCAAGGCGCTGGAGCCGGTCGCCAAGATGGTGCGCGAAGGCTGTTCGATCATGATCGCGCCTGAGGGTACGCGGGTGCGCGACATGACGGTCGACATCGGACCATTCAAGAAGGGTGCCTTCCATATGGCGCGGACGCTGGGCATTCCGTTGGTGCCGATCGTGATCCGCAATGCGCTGGACGTGGCGGGGCGCGATGCGGTTATGCTGCGGTCGGGCGCTGTCGACATTGCCGTTCTGCCGCCAATCGAGACCAAGGGCTGGACCGAAAAGAATACGTCCCAAAAGGCCGAAGACGTGCGGCAGATGTTTATCGATACGTTGAAGGACTGGCCCGATGCAGACGACTGAGTTCACCTTCACCGGCGCGGGCGGCGTCCAGATTTTCGCTACCTCATGGCTGCCGGAAGGTCCGCCGCGCGATCACCTGGTGCTGACTCATGGTTATGGCGAGCACCTAGGCCGCTACTATGCGGTTGCCGAATTTCTGACGGCGGCAGGCTATGCCGTCCACGCGCTCGACCACCGCGGCCACGGCAAGTCCGGCGGCGCGCGGGCGGTGATCGACAGTTTTGCCAATGCCGATGCCGATATCGACCAGCTGGTCGACAAGGTCCGCAGCGACAGTAGCCTGCAGCAGATCAAGCTGGTGGGCCATTCGATGGGCGGGTCGCTGGCGCTCAACTATGCGCTCAATCATCCGGAGAAGCTCTCCGGCCTGGTCCTCAGCGGCCCGGCGATTGGCGGAGGCTTGCCGAAGATCCAGAGCCTATTGCTCGCACTGATCTCGCGCATCGCGCCGGGGCTGGGGATGATCCAGCTCGATGCCGATGCCGTCAGCCGCGATCCGCAGGTGGTGGCGGCCTACAAGGCCGATCCGCTGGTGTTCCATGGCAAGGTTCCGGCCCGTACGGCGCGGGAGATGATGCATGCCGTCACGACCTATCCACCGCGCGTTGGGACGATGCGAGTGCCGTGCCTGCTGATGCACGGCAGTGCCGATACGCTGGTGCGGGCCGAGGATGCCCAGCCGGTATTCGATGCCATTGCCAGCCCGGACAAGACTGTGCGGTTCTTCGACGGGCTCTATCACGAGATCTTCAACGAGCCGGAGCGGCTTGAGGTGCTGGGAATCGTCAAGAACTGGCTGGACGACCGCTCGCCGGCCTAACTGCCCCCAATTAACCGCCGAGCGCTTCGCGGCACTGCACCTCGATTGCGTCAAGCGCAGCCAGGGTGGCGCGGAGCACCTTGGACCGGCCTTCGCGGCGGGCAGCGAGGTCTGGTCCCGGCTCAACCAGCCGGACATTACCAGCCAGCTGCCAGGCCGTGGCGAACAACTGGCGCGAGACCGCTTCCGGGTTGCGGATGGTCTTTTCCAGCAGGTACTGCCGCCCCAGGCCGTCAGCGGCGGTGAGGACATCCCTCTCCTGCGCGGCCACATCGACCGGCATGGTCAGCAGCACATCGAGAACTATGCGATAGGCTTCGAGGAACGGCCGCAATGCGGCATGGGCCAGGCCGACGCCGAAGATTGAATCCAGCGCTTCGCGGCCTGAATTGGCTTCTGCCAGCTTGCGGCGCCAGTCGGGGTCGATCAGATCCATCTCGGTGGCGAGGCCCTCCTCGAAGGCCGGACGCTCCCGGAAGAAGAACTCGAACTTCAGCGATTCGCGAAGGGCCAGGGCGGTTTCAAAGAAGTGCGCCTCACGCCGCACCGGACTGGCCGCCATCGCGCCAAGCGCCGATACTTCGGCGATCGCGCGCTCCAGCACGAAATGCAGCATCGAATTGCGGTAGAAGGCAGCGCCGATGTGCTGACCTTCGGCAATGCCGTAGACTGGCGTCGGCCCGCCATCGAAGCGGGTAACAACTCCGGATTCCATCAGCGTGTCGAGCACGGTGCCGAGCCGCTCGGAATCGTGCAGCACAGCGCTATCGGCCAGCGGCTGGCCCCGCTTGCGCGCGTGATCGACCAGCATGGCGGCGAACTTGGCGAGCCGCTCACGCGGGATCGAGCGGCCGCCAGTGGCGAGGAGGGCAAAAGTCACCAGCGCGATCCCAGTGATCGGTGTCGCCTGGTTGATCCGCCAGGATACGGCGAGCGAGAGCTTCTGCAGCGCCAGCTGCGCTTCCGGTGTCTTGAAATCGGCGTTCGGCTCGGGCGCGCCCAATGCTTCGCGCATCGATAACGGTTCGGCTACCCGTAGGTAAGCTTTGCCGTAAGGAGTCCGCAGACTGCGCAGATAGCGCAGCATCCAGCCGAGGTTCTCGGGCTTCTTCTTGCCGCCCTTGGCCTCGTTGGCGAAGTCCTTGGTCTCGTAAACTTGGTCATAAGCCAGCGCCACGGGGACCAGCATGATGTCCTCGATCCGGCCCTGGCGATAGGCATCGACCACGTAAGTCAACAGGCCGAGCTTGGGCGGCAGCAGCTTGCCGGTGCGTGAGCGGGTGCCTTCCGGAAACCAAGAAAGGTTGAACCGCCGCTCGATCAGATAGGCCAGATATTCTCGCAGAACAAAGCGGTAGGTCGCGTTCTCGCGGATATCGCGGCGCAGGAAGATATAGCCGGCGCGGCGCATGATCGGGCCCATCGGCCAGAACGACATGTTGATCCCGGCGAACAGGCTGGGCAGCGGGAGGCCGTGGTCGGCCAGCACGGTGTTGACCACCGGAGCATCGACATTGGCCTTGTGGGCGGGAAGGATCAGCGCGGGATAGCGGGCGAAGACATCGTGGAGCTTCGCCAGTTCCTCCGGCACGACATCGACGGTGCCATAGGCCTTCTCGTAAGCCGCCCGGAAGAACCGCAGCATGCCCTCGATCGCGAAGGGATTGTGGCCGGTGCGCAGTTCCTCGAGATAGCCGCGGGCTTCGGCCAGCAGCTCGGCTTCGGGGCGGCCGGTTTCAGCAGCAAGCCGGGCCAGACCCGCGGTGAAGCCGGGCGCGGCGATGACGTCCGCCGGCTCGACCCGTGGCATCTTGAAGCGGGCGCCGTATAGCGGATACTCGGCCCGCTCGAGCGACAGTTCGGCCTGCCGCGCAACGAAATCGGCAAAGTCGGTGCCGCGGCCGCCAGTCCGCTGCTTCCAGCGCGCGCGCAGCATGCCAAGTGCGGCGGGTTCGGCGGTCACGATCCGCCACTGCGGTTCGGCCGCGTCTTTGTCCCGCCGCTTAGCGCTTTCTGTTGGTTCGCGTGGATCGCCGAAGCCCAGCAAAGCACGCCAGCCGCTGCCTTCGCCCTTGCGCGGTAGCCAGGCGACCCGCAGCGGCGCCAGTTCAACCGTATCGTCATCGAGCGAGGCAACCAGCCGGGCGACCTCCGTGGAGAAGGGGGCATCGCTGCGTTCGATCGCGACGAGACGCCCCGCCAGACCCGCGGTGTGCCGCTCCAGCAGTTCCCGTTCGGTCGCGCCGCGGTAGAGCGCCAGAAAGATCCGGCCGATCTGTGGTTCGCTTTCGGGCGGGGAAACGGCAGTTGCCATGTCAGCCGGGCTCCGCTTCAGACCCGGCGGCCGTGCTCAGCAGACCGCGAAAGGCGCTGCTGGCCGGGGCGCCTTCATGGACCACGGCATAGACCTCACGCACGATCGGCAATTCGATTCCGCGCGCGCAGGCCATCTGCCAGACCGGGCCAACGCTCTTCACGCCCTCGGCCACCTGGCTCATTCCGGCCAGGACCTGCTCGATGGTCTTGCCCGAGCCTAGTTCCAGACCGACCGTGCGGTTGCGGCTCTGCGGGCTGGTACAAGTCGCCAGCAGATCGCCCATTCCGGCGAGGCCCATCAGCGTTTCCGCGCGCCCGCCCAGCGCGACGCCGAGGCGCATCATTTCAGACTGGCTGCGGGTGAGCAGGGCCGAGCGGGTATTGACCCCGGCCCCCAGCGCGTCGCCCATTCCGGTCGCTATGGCGAAGATGTTCTTCAGCGCCCCGCCAAGTTCCGCCCCCACCGGATCGTCGTTGGTATAGACCCGGAACAGGCCAGTGCGGAACAGATCCTGCAATTCGCGCACAATCACGTCGTCATCCATCGCCAGAACGGCGGCGGCGGCCAGGCCCGACATGATCTCCTTGGCCAGGTTCGGCCCGGTCAGCACGCCCAGTGGGTGGCCGGGTAGTTCCTCACCGATCACCTCGGTCATGCGCTTGCCGGTAGAGAGTTCAAAGCCCTTGGCCAGGCTGATGATCGGCACCCACGGCCTGATGAAGGGCCGGATTGCAGCGGCAGTTTCGCGCGTCACTTGCGAGGGAACACCGAAGACGATCACGTCGGCGCCGCTGACCGCCTCAGCCAGTTCGGTGGTTGCGCGCAGGCTTGGTGTCAGGCGGGCATCGGGCAGATAGCGGCGGTTGGTCGAATGCTGATTGATTTCGTCCACAGCATCCGCACTGCGCGCCCAGAGCGTGGTCGGCGCATTGCGCGCGACCAGTGAGGCCACTGTCGTGCCCCACGAACCGCCCCCCAGCAGCCCGACCTTGAGTTCCCGTGCCAGGACCCGTTTTGCCACTTAGCCCCTCTCGCCGTTCTTTTTTGCCAGCTTGGTGCAGGATTGGCCGTTACGCAAGCGGCTTGCCTCGCTGGCTGCATGCTGCCAAGCGCAAGACATGACTCAGCCCCGCGTTGTCCCGCTCGATGGTGTAAACAATTTCCGCGATTACGGAGGTTATGAAACGGCGGATGGCGCTCGGTTGAAGCAGGGCCTGCTATGGCGCTCAGCCCAGCACGGCGATGCCAGCGATGCCGATCTGGCGGCGATCCACCAGCTTGGTCTGGCCAATGTGATCGACCTGCGCGGGCCCAGCGAGCGCGAGATGAAACCGTGCCGCCGGCATGATAACTTCGCGGCGCAGGTCTGGACCTATCCGGATGAGACGGCGGGGTTGGCACTCCACACTGAAGCGGCTGATGGCGTTATCACCGCCAAGGATGCCCGCGCGGCTATGGTCCGGCTCTATGAAGGCATCGCGTTCCGCGACAACCTGGTGCCGATGCTGAAGCTCTATTTCGAACTACTGCAACGCGCCGAAGGGCCCAGCCTGGTCCACTGCGTCGCCGGCAAGGATCGTACCGGCTGGGCTGTTGCCATGGCCCAGCATGCGCTGGGCGTGCCGCGCGATGCGATCATTGCCGATTACATGCTGACCAATGAAGCCAGCCGGCTCGAAGAGCGGATCGCCGCCGAAGCCTTCAAGGATCTGCCGCGCTATGCCGCGATGGATGCCGACACGGTCCGCGCACTGTGGGGCGTGGAGGAGGATTACATCGTCACTGCGTTAGACGCGGCCGAAGAGCGCTTTGGCGATCTCGACAGTTACCTGGAGGCCGTGCTCGGCATTGACGCAGCGCGACGTGAGGCGCTGCGCGCGCACTACCTCGAAGGTTAGAGGAACGCCCGAACTTCAGCCATGAATCGGTCAAACTGGTCATGGTGGAGCCAGTGGCCGGCGTTCTCAAACTCGATCACCTTTGGATCGTTGTTGAAGACGCCAAGCCGCCCATCCTTCTCCGGGTTCGAGGCCCAGGAATTGGCGCCGTACAGCAGCAGCATCGGGCAGGTGATCGCCGCCCATAGCTCTTCGGTGCGGGATTCGGGGACATCCTCGAACGGCCAGACATTGAGATAGGGGTCGAACTTCCAGCTCCAGGTGCCGTCCTCGTTGCGGCTGGCGCCATGGACCGTGAGGTGGCGGGCCTGTTCGTCGGTCAGGAAGGAGTTTTCATCCTTCATTCGCGCGTAAGCTGCCTCGATGCTGGGATAGCGGCGCGGGATTCGGCCGGCGGCGGCGCGGCGCTTGTCGATCCATTCGCGGAAGCGGTTGGCATAGCCGGCTGCCTCGCGCTCGGCCCGAACCGCTGGGGACGGACCAAGCCCTTCGATATTGACGAAGCGGCGGACCTTTTCCGGGTAAAGCCCGGTGAAGCGTGAGGCGATATTGCCGCCCAGCGAATGGGCGATGATCGTCACCTGGTCATGACCGAGGGTGTGGACCAGCTGGGCAAAGTCATAAACCAGCGCGTTGATCTCGTAATTGCCGTCAGGCGCCCAGGCGCTGTCGCCGTGGCCGCGCAGGTCAGGGGCAATGACGTGCCAGTCTTTGGCCAGTTCCTCGGCCACCCAGTCCCATGAGCGGCAGTGGTCGCGCCCGCCGTGCTGTAGGATCAGCGGCGGAGCGCCAGGATTGCCCCAGTCGACATAGTGGAGGCGCAGGCGCTGCGAGATGAAGCTGTTGGAAGTGGGGCCGTGGATCGTCATGCGCACAGCCTTTGCGCGTTCAGGCGCTGGGCGTCAATCTGTGGGGAAAGCGGCCCTTGCGGGTTTGCGCCAGGGCAGGGCGCTCCCTAGATGGGCACAAAGATGAACAGGGAACAGTCATGGCGACCCATACCACCAAGATGCTGATTATCGGTTCCGGTCCGGCCGGGCTTTCGGCCGCGATCTATGGCGCGCGCGCCGGGATGCAGCCGATCGTGGTCCAGGGCCTGCAGCCGGGTGGCCAGCTGACCATCACCACCGATGTCGAGAACTACCCCGGTTTCCGCGACGTGATCCAGGGGCCGTGGTTGATGCAGGAAATGCAGGCCCAGGCTGAACATGTCGGCACGCGGATGCTGTGGGATACGATCGTTTCGGTCGACCTGTCCGGCCCGCCGTTCCGTGCGATCGGCGATGGCGGCGATGTCTATGAAGGCGATACGCTGGTCATTGCGACCGGGGCCCAGGCCAAATGGCTCGGCGCGCCGGGTGAGCAGGAGTTTTCGGGCAAGGGCGTGTCAGCCTGCGCGACGTGCGACGGGTTCTTCTATCGCGGCAAGAAGGTAGTGGTGATCGGCGGCGGCAATACCGCTGTGGAAGAAGCGCTGTACCTCACCAACCACTCGCAAGACGTCACCCTGATCCACCGCCGCGATAGCCTGCGGGCCGAGAAAATCCTGCAGGACCGCCTGTTTGCCCATCCCAACGTGAAGGTGCTGTGGAACAAGGCGGTTGAGCGCTTTGTGGGTTCGACCGAAATTGGCGGCGGCCTGACCGGTGTCGAACTCAAGGACACCGTGACCGGCGAAACCACGGTTGAGCCGGCTGACGGGGCCTTTGTCGCGATCGGCCATGCCCCGGCGACCGAGCTGTTCAAGGGCAAGCTGGAGCTGGATAGCAGCGGCTATCTGATTGTCGAGCCGGGTACACCCAAGACTGCCATTCCCGGCGTTTTCGCCTGTGGTGACGTGATGGACCACACCTATCGCCAAGCCGTGACTGCGGCGGGCACCGGCTGCATGGCGGCGCTCGATGCCGAGCGGTTTGTGGCGGCGCAGGAATTCGCCGCGCGCGGTTAATCCAGGCTGCGCAGCGCTGCCAGGATCTGGCCCTGGAGCCAGATCCGGGCCTGCGGTTCGACAAAGCTGTGGCTGGCGCCGGGGCACTGGCGCAGGCGCGCATCGGCCTTGTCCCAATTGGCCAGGAAGGCCTGGGCGGTGCGGTCGTTCTCGGCCAGCAGGATCGTGACGGGACCGGTAAAGCCCACGAGTCCATCGGCCATCTGCTGCGCCAATGAGCTGGGCGCGCCATCGCCTTGCGCGGCTTCGGCCAGCGAAGCGGCCATCTTGCCGATCTCGACCTTGCCGGTCAGCAACCGCCAGATTGCGCGCGGATCGGTCAGCCGCTTGAGGTAGTGGCGGCGCACCACCGAAGGCGGCATCGGCGTAGGGGCGGGCGCTTCGTCGGCTTCAGGCGCCGGTTCAGGTTCAGGCTCGAATGTCCAGGGGTTGGCGAGGACCAGAGCGTCCAGCCCGGTGCCACCCGCCAGCATCACGGCGCTGGCCGCATCACAGTTGCCGAAGGTGACGATCCGCTTGAGGGTCGGCACATGCGCGCGGAAAGCAGCGATTGCGGCGGCGATATCAGCGGCTGAGCCAGTGAAGCCAGCATTGTCGCCCTCGCTGTCACCCACGCCGCGCCGGTCAAAGCGAAAGGCTGGAAAGCCAGCGGCGGCGGCCTTCGCGGCGATCTGCGTCTGAGCGCCCCAGGGGCCGCTCCTGAGCTCATTCCCGCCGGTGACAATCAGCAAGCCGGTGCGGCCGGCCGCGAGATCGAGCGTGCCGACCAGTTCGCTGCCTTCGCAGGCGAAGGTGACGTGCCGCCGGCTCATCCGCGCATCGCCATGGTCAGATAGGCGGCCAGCGCATCGGCTTGAGCCGCATCGGCATCCGGTTCGGCCCGCAGCCACAATGGACTACCGCTGAGCAGTTCCTGTTCGATCTCAGGCAGGGACCCGGCCGGCTGCGCGGCCTGGACCTGCTGGACCATCGCCGCACCAAGGCGGTAGCCGGCCAGCTCGATCCCGTGCTCCTGCGCTTCAATCAGCAGGCCTTCGCCGTTCTCTTCGCGCCCGGCCTCACGGCTCGACAGGACCCGCGCGCGAATCAGGGTGCGCAGCAGGCTGGCGCCCTTGACCGGGCCATAGCGCCAACCGGGCAGGCCGGACGGCGCAATCAGACCGCCGCCGCGGATGGCCAGGACATGGGTTGCTTTGAAGTGCCGGGCTGCACTTGTTGCGGATGCGGCCCAGTCGCTAAGCGCCAGCTCCCAAAGGTCGGTGGCACTTTCGTTTGTTCCAGGCAGGTCCGGCAGAAAGCTGTCGATCCCGCTGCCTTCAAGGCGGCGCATGACATCGACGCAAAGCCGCCGCATCCGGTGGGCTTCATCGAACAGGGCTGGGATAATCAGTAGTCGCTGCGCCGCGCCGCGATCAAAGCCGAGCGCATATTCATCCGCGCTTGCTCCACCGGGCAGGGTGCAAGGATAGCTGGAAAGGTTCACGCAGCTTTGCGCTTGGCCTCGGCAAACGCGAGCAGGTTTCCGAAGGTTTCGAGCAGTTCGCCATCAACCTCGTCATCCTCGATCACGATGTCGAGCCG
>Ga0073920_1000271_pt1 | contig 10266 bp, 10 predicted proteins | sample GWRWT4_2Sept14_2_FD_70953 | JGI IMG/M metagenome (GOLD analysis project Ga0073920, IMG submission 70953) | Sand microcosm microbial communities from a hyporheic zone in Columbia River, Washington, USA - GW-RW T4_23-Sept-14 | ecosystem: Engineered > Artificial ecosystem > Sand microcosm >...
GCAATTGCGAAAAATGCAAGTTGAAGAAATACATGCGCGGGGTGGCTATGAGTTTTCCATAGAACAGAGCCCAGATGCGCCAAAGCCGCGCTGGCGGCGCGGCTTTGGGGAAGGCGCGGAAACGGATCGCGGCGCGGTTCATCGCGGCCTGGGTGGTTTTGGCATCGGCTGAGGATGCCTGTCTGACGCGGTGTAGGAAAGCGCCAATTTACCCGAACCAGCGCGCCAGCAGGCCCCGGCGAGCGCGCGGCGGGGTCTGGCCGCTGACTTCGAAAAGGTAATTGGCCAGCACTGCGGCCTGCTCGCGGGTCATCACGATATGGTGATCGTCCAGCGCCACGCGATCGTCGCAGCGGGTCGATCCGGCGCATTGCAATTTGAGGTCAAGCTTCGATCCCAGGCTCTGCAAGCCCCAGTTGATCAGAACGCCGTAGCTTTCCTTGTCAGACACAGTACTGGCCATTGCCCGCTCCCCCAAGTGGCAACCAAACGCGATTGGCGACGAAACTGGCGCGATTCGGGGCCTTCTGCAACTTCGCAGCGGCTCCGAATTGGGGACAAATGGCTGGCAACCTCCGTCCCTCGGGCCTAATGCTCTCGAACCATTGGAAAAGGTTTTGCCGCCGGAATGACCGCCCCTTCCTTCTCTGAGCTGGTGCGGGTCTCCGCCCGGATCGGCTGCCTCAGTTTTGGCGGGCCGGCCGGGCAGATCGCGCTGATGCACCGCGAGATCGTGGAAGAGCGCGGCTGGATTGGCGAGGAGCAATATCTCCACGCGCTCAACCTGTGCCACCTGCTGCCCGGACCCGAGGCGCAGCAGCTGGCGATCTGGATCGGCTGGAAGCTGCACGGGGTGAAGGGCGGGCTTGCCGCCGGGCTGCTGTTCGTCATTCCCGGCGCACTGGTAATCCTGGCGCTGTCGATGCTCTATGGTTTTGCCGCCGGGCTCGGTTGGTTTGCCGCGCTGTTCCTGGGGATCAAGGCGGCGGTGCTGGCAGTAGTGGTTCAGGCGCTGCTGCGGCTGGCGGGCCGCGCGCTCAAGACGCCGCTGATGCGCGGCACTGCGATGGCGGCTTTCGCCGGGCTGTTCGTGCTGGCCTTGCCATTCCCGCTGGTAGTGCTGGGCGCGGGGCTGCTGGGCGCCCTGGCGGCGGCATTCCGGCCGCCGTGGCTGGCGCTGGGGCCGATTGCGGCTCCCCCGCCGCATAGTCCGCGCCCATGGGGGCAGACCTTGCGCGCGGTGCTGGCAGGCGGCGCGGTCTGGGCCGCACCAATGCTGGCGGTGTTCCTGGCGTTGGGGCCGGACCACGTGCTGTGGCAGATCGGCGCGTTCTTTTCCAAGCTCGCGGTGGTGACATTCGGCGGCGCCTATGCGGTGCTGGCCTATATGGCGCAGCAGGCGGTCGGCAATTACGGCTGGCTCAGCGCGGGCGAGATGGCCGACGGGCTGGGCCTGGCTGAAACCACCCCCGGCCCGCTGATCATGGTCACCCAATTTGTGGGCTACCTCGCCGCCTATCGCAGCCCCGAACCGTTCAGTCCGCTGGTCGCCGGCCTGATCGGCGCAGGCCTCACCACCTGGGTCACTTTCGCCCCCTGCTTCCTGTGGATCTTCGCGCTCGCCCCGTGGATGGAGCGGCTGGAGCAAGCCCAGAAACTCAAAGGCGCGCTGGCCGCCGTGACCGCCGCGGTGGTCGGCGTCGTCGCCAACCTATCGCTCTGGTTCGGCCTCCACGTGCTGTTCCGCGAGGGCCAGAAAGTCACCCTCGGCCCGCTCCGCATCGACCTGCCCCAGCTCACCAGCTTCGACTGGCGCGCGGGCGTGTTGGCCGGACTGGCCGCCTTGCTGATCTTCCGCGCGAAGTGGGGCGTGATCCGGGTATTGGCAGTTAGTGCGGCGGGTGGGCTGGTGCTGAGCCAATTGGGCTGATCAAATTCGTCACCCGGGAATCGGTCTTTTCTTTACGTCCACTTTAAAAGCGATAACAATCGCCACGCAACCGCCTGTCCAAGTCAACAAGGAGTGCGGAATGGCGCTAGCGATCAAGGTTCCAAAGAAAGTATCCGACCGCATTATCGCCGGCCTTCGCCGGTATCAGGGCATCGTCAAAAAGGCGGCTGAGAAGGATGTGTCGGAAGCCGATACCGTCACGATCATCAAAGACATGTTCTGTGACATCTTCGGCTATGACAAATACGCCGAACTGACCAGCGAACAGCAAATCCGGGGCACCTTTTGCGATCTGGCGATCAAGGTCGGCGGCAAAGTTCACTACCTTTGCGAGATCAAGTCAGCCGGTACTGCGCTCAATGAGAACCACATCCGCCAGGCAGTGAATTACGGTGCCCACAATGGCATCGAATGGGTGATCCTTTCCAATGCGGTTTCCTGGCGGGTCTACCGGATCAGTTTTGCTCAGCCGATCGATTGGGAGGAAGTGGTCTCGTTCGACATGGCCACAATCGGGCGCAGCCAGGATGAAGTGGCACGGCTGTTCATGCTGTGCCGGGAATCGCTGACCAACGAGACGCTTGATGCGTACCACCGCCAGGCGCAAATTCTGAACCGTCATGTCATAGCCGAAACACTGATTTCCGAACCGATCGTGGCAGGCATCCGCCGCGAATTCCGGCGCCTGTTTGATGGCATGAAAGTTGCGGATCACGAATTGCGGGCAATCCTGATCGGCGAAGTCATCAAGCGCGATGCACTCGATTCAGAACCGGCCAAAGCTGCGCGGGCGCTAATCAAGAAGGCTGAGAGCAGCCTGAAGCGCAAGGCGGCGCGCGCGGCCAAGGCTACAAGCGCAGACGACTGAACGTGCGTTGCTAGTTTCCTAAGCCGCCAACCTGATCGGCTCGATCTCGCCCGACAGGTACTGCTTCTTGGCCTTCGCCCGGCTGAGCTTGCCCGAACTGGTGCGGGGCAGGGTGCGCGGGGGGACCAGTTCGACGATCGCCGGGTGGCCCAGGATCGAGCGGACCTTGTCGCGGATCGTGTCGTGCAGTTTCTGGCGCTCTTCGGGGTCGGAGACGCGGCAATGGACCAGCACGGCGACCGATTCCTCGCCGGTTTCGGTTTCGACCGAGAAAGCAGCGATGTCGCCGTGGTTGAAGCCGGGCAATTGTTCGACCGCCCATTCGATATCCTGTGGCCAGTGGTTTTTGCCGTTGATGATGATCATGTCCTTGGCGCGGCCGACGATGAACAGGTAGCCCTGGACCATGTAGCCCATGTCGCCGGTATCGAGCCAGCCATCGACCAGGCAAGCATCAGTGGCTTCGGTATCGCGGAAATAGCCCAACATCACACTAGGACCCTTGCACCAGACCTTGCCGATCTGGTGATCGCCCAATATTTCGCCTTTGGCGCCGCGGATCTCGAGCGCCATGTCTTTCACCGCCTTGCCGCAGTTGACAATCGCGCGGTAGCGGGCCGGACGGCTGAGGTCGCGGGTTACGCCCGACAGGCGCTCTTCCTCGACCAGTTCGACGCGGATCCCTTCGCCCGGCGGCATGATCGTGACCGAAAGGGTCGCTTCGGCGAGGCCGTAGCTGGGCAGGAAGGCGCTGGCCTTGAAGCCGGCCGGCGCGAAGGCATTGACGAAGCCCTGCATCACGTCGGGGCGGATCATGTCGGCCCCGTTGCCCGCAACCCGCCAGCGCGACAGGTCAAAGCGTTCGTCGACGTGGCTCTGGCTGGAGATGCGGCGCGCGCAGATGTCGTAGCCGAAGGTCGGCGAATAGCTGAGCGTCGTGCCCGGATTGCGGCTGATCAGATCGAGCCAGGCGAGCGGACGCCGGGCGAAATCCTCGGTCTTGAGGTAATCGGCCGACATCTGGTTGGCGATCGGCGAGAGGAAGCAGCCGACCAGCCCCATGTCGTGGTACCACGGCAGCCAGGATACGCAGCGGTCGTTATCGACCAGGTGCATCGCCTCGCCGTGACCGGCCAGGTTGTTGAGCAGGCTCGCATGGGTCACCGCAACGCCGTGCGGGAAGCGGGTCGAGCCCGAGGAATATTGCAGGTACGAGATGTCGTCAGGGCTGGCCTGGGGCAGTTCGCAGTCGGGTGCGGGGCGCTCGGCGAACACTTGCCAGGACAGGCCTTCGCAGCCTTGCCGTTCAGCCGCGGGGTGGGCCAGTTCGGCGATTTCGCCGGGGTAGAACAGGATCTTGGGATCGCTGCTGGCCATCTGCACGGCCAGCTGATCGACATAGGCGTCCTTGCCGCCAAAGCTGGTCGGCAGCGGCAGCGGCACCGGCCAGGCCCCGGCATAGACGCAGCCGCAGAACAGCGCGGCGAACTCCGGCCCGGTCTCGGCGATCAGGGCAACCCGGTCACCTTTGCCGATCCCGTGGGCGATCAGGCGGCGGGCGGCGGCCAGCGCGTCTTGGCGCAGTTCGCTGAACGGATAGGCGCGCTTGAGCGTGCCGCGCGGATCGTGGAAATTGAGCCCGCGTTTGCCCTTGGCCGCATAGTCCAGCGCTTCGCCGAATGTGGCAAAGTCGGACAGGCGGCGCGGCAAGAGGTCCATGTTGGGCGTTGGCACCAGGGCCAATTCGGCGTCGTTCACAAGCGTGGCGGCGTCGGTCATGCGCGATAAAACCCGTTTCTTTTCAATGTGATTCGCCTGAATGTGGAGCGAACCGCACTGTGATTCCACCACAGGCCTGTATTCAGGCCTGCAACCCCGGCCTCCCCATTTGCCGCTGAGTGTGGCACGAATAAGGCCAATGGTAACCATGCGCCCCCCCAAGAAAGCTCCCAAACCGCTCAATTCCGTGCGGTTGAACGATCTGGCGCTGCACTATGTGGCGCGCTTTGCGACCAGCGCGGCCAAGCTTGAGGACTACCTGAGGCGCAAGCTGCGCGAACGCGGCTGGGAGGGCGAGGGCGATCCGCCGCTGCGGGACCTGGTCGAACGGTTCGTTGCGGCCGGCTATGTCGATGACCTGGCCTATGCCCGGGCCAAAAGCGGCAGCCTGCTGCGGCGCGGCTATGGCCAGCGCCGGGTTGGCCAGGCACTCCACGCCGCCGGGATCGGCGAGGAAGTGCGCGAAGAAGTCCGCGCCGGAAAAGCCGACCAGCGCCGCGCCGCGCTGGCGCTCGCGCAGAAGCGCCGGTTCGGCCCGTTCGGGGCAGAGCTGCCCGACCGCCCGACCCGCGAAAAGCAGCTTGCCGCGATGCTGCGCGCCGGGCATCCGCTCGACATGGCGCGCGTGCTGGTGAGTGCCGCGAACCGCGAAGAGGCCGAGGACTGGGCCGCAGGGGAAGAGGACGGGTAATGAAAACCAGACTGATCCTCGCCGCGTTCGCCTTGGCACTTGCCGGGTGCAAGGGCCAAGACACGCCAGAGGCTCCGGCAGTCCATGCCGAAAGCGGGCTCAGCGTGGTGCCGCTGACCATTACCAGCCAGGGCAAGGTCCACCGCTTCCGCGTCGAACTGGCGCAGACCCCTGCGCAGCAGGCCCAGGGACTGATGTTCCGCACAAAGCTCGGCCCGAACGAAGGCATGCTCTTCCCGATGAACCCGCCGCGCCCGGCCGGTTTCTGGATGCGCAACACGGTGATCCCGCTCGACCTGCTGTTCATCGCCCCCGACGGCACGGTGCTGAACATCGCCGCCAATGCCAAACCCTACGATGAAACCAAGCTCCAGTCGGCCGGCCCGGTCAAAGCCGTCCTCGAATTGCCCGGCGGCCGCGCGGCCGAGCTGGGGATCGTTGCTGGGGACAAGGTGGAATGGTAGCCGTTCCCCTTGCGCGCACCCCCCGCTTTCCTCTAACGCGCCGTCATGGGAATCCTCGGCAAGATCTTCACCTGGTGGGACGGCGCCACCATTGGCACAGCGTTCAACAGCGGCATGACCGGCGTCAAGGTCGGCTCGGATGCTGAAGGCAATGTCTATTACCGCGCGAAAAAGCCCTATCCCAAGGGGCATCCGTTTGCCGGCAAGGAACGCCGCTGGGTGATCTACAACGGCGCCAACGATGCCAGCCGGGTTCCGGCCGAATGGCACGGCTGGCTGCACGGCTCGTTCGATGGCGTGCCCGAATCGAACCTGCCGCCGCCGCGGATCTGGGAGGCTGAGTATACGCCCAACGCCACCGGCACGCCCAAGGCCTATCGCCCGGCGGGTGCGACCGGCCAGCGTGCCGCCGCGACCGGCGACTACGAAGCCTGGTCTCCGGACGCCTGAAAGCGATGCGCGGCGGCGTCCCCTTGCTGGCCGCGCTGTTGGCGCTGTCCGCCTGTAGCGGCGGGGACGATCCCGATGCCGCCGCCACCGAAGTGCCCAAGAACCTGGCCGGTTCCAATGTCTCGGGCCAGATTGTGGAAAGCGAATATGGCACCCCGGTCAAGGACCGCGTCGCCACGCTCGGCCTGCTCAACAAGCGCAACAACAAGACCGAGGACGTGGTCCTCAAGGTTGGCGAGACCAAGCGCGTGGGCAACGTGCTGGTCAAGCTCGCCACCTGCGAACGCTCGCTGCCGTGGGAAGCCCAGCAGGAAACCGGGGCTTTCGTACAGGTTTTTGTTGAAGAGCGCGAAGCCGCCGATCAGCCGCTGGCCTGGCGCAAGGTCTTTTCGGGCTGGCTGTTCAAGAATTCGCCCAGCCTCAACGTGGTCGAGCACGCGGTCTATGACGTCTGGATCAAGGACTGCGCGATGAAGTTCCCGGGCGAGGAAGACAGCCCGGCTCCGGCGGCAGCGGCCAGCACTGCGCCAAAGCCTGAGGGCAGCGCGGCCCCGGCGGCCAGCCCTTCGGCCTCGCCAAGCCCGGCGGCCAAGCCTGCGACGCCCGCGCCCAAGCCTTCGCCCAAGCCTTCGGCAGCGCCGTCACCCTCGGTCGGGATCTGAGCTGCGCGCAGGCGCTCAAGGTATTCGCTCTGGCTGATCTCGACTGCGCCAAGCGAGGCGAGGTGATCGGTCATGAACTGGCAGTCGAGCAGCACGGCCCCCGCCTGGCGCAGCGCCGCAACCAGCCAGGCCAGTGCTACTTTGGAAGCATCGGTACGGCGGCTGAACATCGATTCGCCGCAGAACACCCGGTCAAACCCGACGCCGTAGAGACCGCCGACCAGCTCGCCCTCTTGCCAGCACTCGACCGAATGGGCGATCCCGCGGCGGTGCAGTTCGATATAGCTGGCCTCGATCCGGCCCGAAATCCAGGTCTCGCCCTCGTCGCGGCGCGGCGCGGCGCATTCCGCGATCACGCGTTCGAAAGCGCGGTTGCAGGTCACTTCGAAAGTACCCCGTCGCAGCACTTTGGCCAGCGAATGCGAGCAATGAAAATGATCGAGCGGGAGGATCGCGCGGCGGCGCGGCTCAACCCAGAACACCTCGGGATCCGCGCGCGCGTCGGCCATCGGAAAGATCCCGGTGCGATAGGCCAGGAGCAGGATCTCGGGATCGAGCGGCGGTTGAGTCTGCGGAGCGTGCACGAGCTGTTTCTAGTCCATTGTCAGGACCAACCCAAGCACACTCGGTTCCGTAAGAGCAGCACCCACCAAAGCCCGGCTGGCTAGCTGCCAGTCGGTGTTGGCGACGGTGGTGGCGGCTCTGGCGGTGGTGGCGGTGGTTTGGGTTTTGGAGTTTGGGGGATGTGCGGTGTGCAATTCGGGCACGAAGGTGGGAGCGGGACCGGGTCAGAGGCGAGGCTTGACGTAGGTCCAAGCAGCAGTACGGCAATGGTAGCTAAACGGAGCGGTTGCATAAGAATGCCCTCCTGACGGACCAGTTGTTTGAACAATGGATCAATCGACTCAGGGTCCGACCTCCAATTGATAGGTCGAATTGCAGCATTCGGCAAATTCCGCTTGCGGGCCTTGCCCAAAGCCTCGACAGAAAGCTTGATGTGAATTTCGGCCGGGGGTTGCGCAGATCGCTTGTCATCCGGCAGACTTGTGGCTAGAGGCACCCCCGCCCGCAGGAGTGTAGCTCAGTTGGTAGAGCATCGGTCTCCAAAACCGAGGGCCGTGGGTTCGAGTCCCTCCACTCCTGCCAGGCCTTCCAGCCAAACCGGCGCCGCCACGCCGCGGCAGAGCCTTGCGCTGGGGCTGACGCTGGCCGTGCTGGCCATGCTGCCATTCTTCGTTTCAAACTATCCGCAGCAAGGCGACTATGCCTCGCACCTGGCGCGCTATCACGTGATGGTGGCGGGCGCAGGCAGTGCCGATCTGGCGCGGCACTATCTGTTCGAATGGCAGTTGGGCGGCAATTTGGGGGTCGATCTGCTGGTTGCCGCGCTGGCCCCCTTGCTGGGGCTGGAGCGCGCGGCCTGGCTGATTTCGGCGCTGATCCCCGGCGTGACCGGGCTGGGGCTGGTGGCGGCCGAATGGACGCTGCGGCGGCGGATCGGGATTGGTGCCGTGCTGGCCTTTGCGACAATCTGGTCGCCGGCGCTTTCGATGGGCTTTGCCAATTTCTGCCTGGCGCTGGCACTGGCGCTGCTTGGCTTTGCCTTGTGGGTGCGGCTGGAGGGGAAGGCGTGGCGCTGGGCTGTGATGCTGCCCTGGGGCCTGGCCACATGGTTGTGCCACCTGGCGGGCTGGGGTGTTCTGGGGGTGCTGGTTGCCGGGTATGAGTTCAGCCGCGCCAAAAGCTGGCGTTCGGCCACGGCCTGCTGGCCGCTGGCCCCGCCATTCCTGCTGCTTGCGCTGGGCAGCGGGGGCGGAACCGCGCTCGCCGAATATGGCCAGCCGCTGCTCAGCTACAAGCTGGGGATCTGGATCAAGGCGCTGCGCGACCGTGTGTTCATGCTCGATTTCCTGACCCCGCTGCTGCTGATCCTGGCGATGCTGATGGCCGCGCGGCGTGGGCGGTTCGATATGCGGCTGGGCTGGGCGGCTTTGGCCTTGGCCGGGCTGACACTGCTGCTGCCCCGGCATCTGGCGGGCGGAGACTATGCCGATTACCGGCTGGTCGCGGTGGCCTTGATGGTGGGCGCGCTGGCGATCGACTGGGCTCCGCCGCGCTGGCTGCTGGTGGGGGCATCGGCGCTGTTCCTGGTCCGGCTGGCGGCGACCACGCTGGCCTGGCAGGCCGAATCGCGCGAACTCGATGCCAAACTCGCTGTGCTGGATCAGCTCCCCAAGGGCGCGCGGGTGGCGGGCGTAGTCGCGGTCGATGAAACACGCTGGGCGCTCGATCCGTTCGAGCATGCGCCCTCTTATGCGGCGCTCAAACGCGACGCCTTGGTCAATTCGCACTTTGCCCGCGACGGGTTCCACTTGCTGCGGCTGCGCTCGGCCAGTCTGGAATTTACAGACCCTTCGCAGCGCCTGCTGCTCGCCCCCGGCACGGCGCCGGACCTGTCCGCTTTCGCACCCGCGCGCGAGGCGGATTACTTGTGGTATCTGGGCGGGGCTGAACCCAGCGCGCTGCCCGCCGGCGCCGTGGTGGTGGCCCGCGCACCGGGCAGCCTGCTGCTACGCCTTGCCAGCAGCGGCAAGCCGAACTAATCCGCGCGCTTTCCCGGCACCAGTTGGAAAAGTTGCGCTTGGACCCGAACGCCCAATCCCATGACGAGCCTTTCGCCATGCCGCGCCGCCGGCTGGCCTGGCTGCGCGATGAGCCGGGCAACCGCGAAATGTGGGCCTTCGCTCTGCTGCTGACCTTGCTGTCGGGCCTGCCGTTCATGACCAGCTGGTATCCGCAGATGGTCGATTACGCGGCGCATCTGGCGCGTTTCCACGTGATGCTGGAGCGCGATTCGAACCCGTTCCTGCAGCAGTACTATGGCTTTGACTGGCGCTGGTCGGGCAACCTGGGTGCCGATATCCTGATCCAGCCGCTGGCCAGGGTGATGCCGCTGGAACAGGCCGGCTGGCTGATCGCGGCGGTGCTGCCGCTGATCAATGGCCTGGCGATCCTGACGGTCGAATGGACGCTGAGGAAGCGGATTGGCCTCGCCTCGATGCTGGCGTTCAGCTTCATCTGGTCGCCTTCGCTGCTGCTCGGCTTCCTCAATTTCATGATCTCGCAGGCGCTGGCGCTGTTCGCCTTTGCGCTGTGGGTCAAGCTGGACGGATCGCGCTGGCGGGGTCCGCTGTTTCTGCCGATCGGACTGGTGGTCTGGCTGGCCCACGTATCGGGCTGGGGGATCCTGGGGCTGATGGTGTTCGGCTATGAATGGTCCAAGGACAAGACATGGCGCGCCTTCCTGGCCCCCTGGCCGTTGTTCCTGCCGTTCGTGGCGTTGCTGTCTGGCGGCACTGTGGGCGAACCGCCCTCTTATGGCCCGCGCCCCGAAATCTACA
>Ga0073920_1000281_pt1 | contig 10059 bp, 10 predicted proteins | sample GWRWT4_2Sept14_2_FD_70953 | JGI IMG/M metagenome (GOLD analysis project Ga0073920, IMG submission 70953) | Sand microcosm microbial communities from a hyporheic zone in Columbia River, Washington, USA - GW-RW T4_23-Sept-14 | ecosystem: Engineered > Artificial ecosystem > Sand microcosm >...
TTCGCTGCAGCACGGCAACGACCTGATTCTCAAGCGCATGAAGCGCCGCCATTTGCGCCGTGATGCAGTCGGACTGGTCAACGCGCTCAAGGCCCGCCGCCCGGACCTCGCCATCGGAGCCGACCTGATCGCCGGGTTCCCGACCGAGGACGAGGCTGCGCACCAAGACAATGTCTCGATCATCGCCGAGCTCCGGATCGTCCACGGCCACGTCTTCCCCTACTCCCCCCGTCCCGGCACTCCCGCGGCGCGCATGCCGCAGGTCGATCCCGCCACAATCAAGGCCCGCGCCGCTGAGCTTAGGGCAGCAGTTTCCGCGCAGCGCAGCCAATGGCTAACCGCACTGGTGGGCAAGCCACTCAGCGTACTTGCGGAGCGCGACGGAACCGGCCATGCGCCGAACTTCGCAAGGGTGGCCTTGCCGCCCGCAGCGCCTGCCGGAGAGCTTGTGAGCATTACCCCAACCCGTATTGTCGAAGGCTTGCTGGCATGAGCGGCGACAGCTGGACCGACCGCATCTTTGGCGGCTTCAAAAAGACATCCGAAAGGCTGAGCGAGAATCTGTCCGGCATTGTCGGCAAGACCCGGCTCGACGAGGGTCAGCTCGATGCGCTTGAGGATGCGCTGATCCTCTCCGACCTCGGCCCGCGCGCCGCCGCGCGGATTCGGGACAAGCTGGCTGCCGAACGCTTCGAACGCGGGGCCGATGAGGCCGCAATCAAGCAGGCAGTCGCCGAAGAAATCGCAGCAATCCTGCGTCCGGTGGCCAAACCGATCGACGTCGTCGCCTTCCCCCGCCCGCAAGTGATCCTGGTGATCGGGGTCAATGGATCGGGCAAGACCACCACCATTGCCAAGCTCGCGCACTATTTCCAGGAACTCGACTACGGCGTGATGCTGGCGGCGGGCGATACCTTTCGCGCCGCAGCGATCAGCCAATTGGCGGTCTGGGCCGACCGGGTCGGCGTGCCGATCGTCACCGGCCCCGAAGGCGGCGATCCTTCCGCCGTGGTGTTCGATGCAGTCAAGGCCGCGACCGACAAGGGCACTGACGCGCTGATCGTCGATACCGCCGGACGCCTGCAGAACAAGCGCGAGCTGATGGACGAACTGGCCAAGATCCGCCGCGTCCTTGGCCGGCTCAATCCCGAAGCCCCGCATGACGTGGTCCTGGTTCTCGATGCCACCAACGGGCAGAACGCGCTGCAACAGATCGAGATTTTCAAGGAGGTGGCCGGGGTGACCGGACTGATCATGACCAAGCTGGACGGCACCGCGCGCGGCGGCGTTCTGGTCGCCGCAGCCGAGCAATACGGCCTGCCGATCCACGCGATCGGCGTTGGCGAGAAGCTGGATGACTTGCGCCCGTTCGACCCCGATCTGGTCGCGCGCGTCATCGCCGGGGTGGCGTGATGACGGGTGAAGCCAAGCCGCAAGCGAAGTCCAAACCGGGCTGGCTCAACCTGCTGGTCGATTACGGCCCGGTGGTGATCTTCTTTGTGGTCTATCGCTATTACCTACCCTCCGGCGACGGCGATCCGGTCGGGCAGATGCGGGCGATCCTGATGAGTACCGGCGCTTTCATGGTTGCTGCAGTGATCGCGCTGGTCTTCTCGCGGTTCAAATTCGGCCATGCCTCGCCGATGCTGTGGCTGTCCACCGCGCTGATCGTCGGCTTTGGCGGGCTGACAATCCTGCTTCGTGATTCATGGTGGGTGCAGATCAAACCGACGGCGATCTATCTGATGTTCGGTGTGGTCCTGTTGTTCGGGGTCTGGCGCGGGCAGGCCTACCTCAAATACCTGCTCGAAGCCGCATTTGAGGGACTGAACGATGTGGGCTGGCTCAAGCTGTCGCGCAACTGGGGTCTGTTCTTTTTCGTCCTCGCCGCTCTCAACGAAGTGCTTCGCCATAATTTCAACAAGGACACACACGGCCTTTTTGGAATGGATGGCCTGAGCACATGGATCGCAGCCAAGCTGTGGGTCTTCATGCCGCTGTCGTTCCTGTTCACTTTTACCCAGATCCCGATGCTGATGCGCCACGGGCTGTTGCAGGAAGCCGAGGAAGAAGTGATCACCGACCCGCCGCATGAGTGAAAATGCCGCGCAACACAGGTGACAAGCCCGCCAAAGCGCGCAATAGTGCGCTGGCAGGGCAAAGCCATGCCTTTGATCCGTTCGTCCCGAGCGAAGTCGAGGGACAGCCACCGACGCGGTCCCTCGACTTCGCTCGGGACGAACGGATAGCAAGTTAATATCGATCAATCTCAAACAAGATTAGGGGGAAGCAATGGCCAAGTTTTTCGGAAACCTGCACCTGGTGCTGCTGACCGGGTTCGTGCTCGCGCTGGCAGTGGCCTACCACTTCGTGGGCGCCTCGGAAGGCGCGCTGCCGCTCAATGCCAGCTCGGTGCTGAGTTGGCTGCACGTCTTCTTCGGCATCGTCTGGATCGGGCTGCTCTATTACCTCAACTTCGTTCAGGTGCCGACCATGCCGACGATCCCGGCCGAACTGAAGGGCGGCGTCACCGGCTATATCGCTCCCAAGGTGCTGTTTTTCTTTCGTTACGGCGCGCTGCTGACCGTGCTGACCGGCCTCGCGATTGCCTTCGTCCGTGGCTATGCCCACCGCGCAATGACCTTTGGCGGGGCCACCGCCGCTGAAAATCTGATCGGCCTGGGCATTTGGCTGGCGCTGATCATGGCCTTCAACGTGTGGTTCATCATCTGGCCTGCCCAGAAGAAGATCCTCGGCCTGGTCGAAGCCACGGCTGAAGAAAAGGCCGCCGCCGCACCGCGCGCACTCTATGCCAGCCGCACCAACACGCTGCTGTCGATCCCCATGCTCTACTGCATGGTCAGCGCGAACCTCGGCTAAGCCTTAGCCTTACGAGCCACCGAGAGGCGCGGCGTTCCATCCCCGGAGCGCCGCGCTTTTCTTTTGCCCGCGCCCCGGCTACCCCGCCTGGCATGACTGCCCAGATCGATCCGTTCAAAGCGATGTTCGTCTCCGCCCTCGCGCACCGCCTCAAAAGCGAAGGGCGCGACGTGATCCATATGGAATTCGGCCAGCCCAGCACCGGCGCGCCCGCCGCTGCCGTCGCCGAGGCGCACCGCGTGCTCGATGCCGATGCGATGGGCTACTGGGAAAGCCAGCCGCTGAAAGCACGGATCTGCCAGCACTACCTTGAGATCTACGGGGTCGAGGTACTCCCCACGCAGATCATCCTGACCTGCGGGGCCTCCCCCGCGCTGGTGCTCGCACTCAGCAGCTGCTTTGCCCCCGGCGCGCGGGTGGCGATGGCGCGACCGGGCTATGTGGCCTATCGCAACAACCTCAAGGCGCTGCACATGGAGCCGGTCGAGATCGAATGCGGCCCCGAAGCGCGCTACCAGCTTTCGGCCGCTGCCCTCGCCGCGATTGACCCCGCGCCTGATGGCGTAATCCTGGCCAGCCCCGCCAACCCCACCGGAACAATCATCCCGCAAAAGGAACTGGAAGCAATCGCCCGGGTCTGCCACGAGCGCGGGATCACGGTGATCTCGGACGAGATCTACCACGGCATCTCCTATGGCATGGAAACTCCCTCGATTCTCCAGGTCATGCCCGAAGCCTGGGTGGTCAATTCGTTCTCGAAGTATTTCAGCATGGCCGGGTGGCGGCTCGGCTGGCTGGTCGCTCCGGCAGACGGGATCGACGCGGCGCGGGCACGGATGAGCAACCTGTTCCTCACACCTCCCAGCCTGTCCCAGCATGCCGGCCTGGTGGCGATGGACTGCACCGAAGAGCTGGAAGGCCACATCCAGACCTATGCCCGAAACCGCGAGCTGTTGCTGGCGGCGCTGCCTGAGCTCGGCCTGGCCCGGATCGCCCCGCCCGACGGCGCGTTCTATGTCTATGCCGATGTTTCGGACTACACCGATGACAGCATGGAGTTCTGCAAGCAGCTGCTGCAAGACACCGGCGTTGCCACGGCACCGGGGATCGATTTCGATCCGGTCCACGGCAATCGTTTCATGCGAATCAGCTTCGCCGTCTCGACCCCGCTGGTCGAGGAAGCGATCCGCCGGATGAAGCCGTGGTTCGCTGCCCGCAACAAGGGCCTGCGGAGTTAATCCTAACCCCTTTCCGTTCGCATCGAGCGAAGTCGAGATGCCGCGCGCAGTGTCTCGACCTCGCTCGACACGAACGGTGGTTGGGTAACCTAGGCCCGAACCGTCAAATCTCGACCTGGCTGCCCAGTTCGACCACGCGGTTGGTGGGCAGGCGGAAGAATTCCATCGCGCTGGCGGCATTGCGCAGCATCCAGGCGAACAGCTTCTCGCGCCAGATCGCCATGCCCGGCTTTTCCGATGCCAGCAGCGTCTGGCGGCTGAGGAAGAAGCTGGTCTTCATGATCTCGAACGGACCGCCGCAGATATCGGCCCGCTTGAGCGCGGTGGGGATGTCGGTCTCTTCCAGGAAGCCGTATTTCAGCACCATCCGGTAGAAGCCCTTCCCCAGATCCTTGACGCTGCAGCGGTTGGCCTCATCGACATAGGGCACGTCCTGGATCGCCACGGTCAGGATCACCACGCGTTCGTGCAGCACCTTGTTGTGCTTGATGTTGTGGAGCAGCGCCGAAGGCACGCCCGATGCCGCGCTGGCCATGAAGATCGCGGTGCCGGGCACGCGGGTCGCGCTGGAATGCGCGCTCTTGGCGAAGACTTCCATCGGGATGGTGCCTTCGGTCATCGACTGGCGCATCAGGTTGCGGCCGCGCGACCAGGTGGTCAGCAGGGTGAAAATGAACAACCCGATCGCCAGCGGCACCCACCCGCCCTGCGGCACCTTGAGCAGATTTGCGCCGAGGTAGGCCAAATCGACGATGATGAACACCGCGATGAGCGGCAGGGCCTTCCACAGCGGCCAGCGCCACAGTGTGATCAGCACCACCGCCAGCAGGATCGTGTCGATAAACATCGCGCCGGTCACCGCGATGCCATAGGCTGCGGCGAGGTTGCTGGAGGACTGGAAGAACAGCACCAGGATGATCACCATGATCATCAGCGCCCAGTTGAGCGTCGGAATATAGATCTGCCCGGCCGCTGACGCGCTGGTGTGCTTGATCTGCATGCGCGGCAGGAAGCCCATGTTGATCGCCTGCTGGGTCAGGCTGAAAGCGCCCGAGATGACCGCCTGGCTGGCGATGATCGTGGCCGCCAGCGCCAGGAAGATCACCGGGATGCGGACCACATCGGGGATCATCAGGAAGAACGGGTCCTTGATCAGTTCCGCGGCCTGTTCGGGCGTGGTCGATAGCACCATCGCCCCCTGCCCCATATAGTTGAGCATCAGCGAAGGCAGCACAAAGGTCATCCAGCTGACGCCGATCGGCTTGCGGCCGAAATGGCCCATATCGGCATAGAGCGCCTCGGCCCCGGTCACCGCCAGCACGACGCTGCCCATCGCGACAAAGGCGCGAAACCCGTCGGTCATGAAAAACCGGATCGCATTGACCGGGTTGATCGTTTCCAGAATGATCGCCGGCATCGCGCTCAGATGCATCAGGCCCATCGCGGCGAGGGCGAAGAAATACAGCAGCATGATCGGACCGAACAGCTTGCCGACCTTCTCGGTCCCGCGCGCCTGGATCGCGAACAGTGCGAACAGGATCGCCACGGCCAGCGGAACAATCCACGATTTGAACCCGGGGTGGACGTATTGCAGGCCTTCAGTCGCCGAAAGCACCGACATCGCCGGGGTAATCATCGAATCGCCATAGAACAGCGCGGTCGCAAACACGCCGAGCAGCACGAACGGCGCAGTCCACTTTGCGTTTTCGGACTTGCGGTTGATCAGCGCCAGCAAGGCCAGGCTGCCGCCTTCGCCCTTGTTGTCGGCCTTCATGATGGTGAGGACGTATTTGAACGTCACCACGATCATCATCGACCAGAATACCAGGCTGAGAACACCATGAATGTGGATCGGATCAACCTGGATTCCTGGCGCGCCGTGGTGCGAGGCAAAGGTTTCGCGGAAGGCATAGATCGGGCTGGTCCCGATATCGCCGAAAACCACTCCGACCGCACCGACCGCCAGGGCAATCAACCCGCCGGGATGATGGCCGTGACCGTGCGCTGGAGTGACGGGATCGGACTGGGAATCCGGGGTGGAAGCGGTGGCTTCATTCATGCGACTCAATGCCCCCCCTCAAACCTGCACGGCAGGCGGGAAATCAGGCGCCGCGCCTAGCACCATGTATGGGGCCGGTCCAGCGCCGCCTGCGGTTACTGTGCCGGTTTCGCACGGCTGGCGATAAACTCGTCCAGCGCGGCCAGTCGGGCCTTGATATCTTCGGTCCAGGGAGCATCCGCAGGTGAGCGCGCCAGCAAGCCGGCCCACATCGCGCGACCCTGCTCCAGCTCGCCGTTCTGGGCCAGTGCCAGGCCCAGAAAGAACGGCGGTCCCGGATGCTCGGGGTTGGCTTCGCTGGCCCGGCTGTAAGCATAACGGGCAGCCGGGGTCAGGTTGCCATCGGCATGCGCGACAAGATTGTTGGCCGCAGCCAGCCAGGCATCGGCATTGCCGGGATTGCGGTCTGCCGCCCCGATTGCCAGCGCTGCGGCATCGCCAAAGGCCCCGTTGCGCGACAATGCATCGGCCGTAACCAGCAACCGGTCACCCGAAATTGCTCCGCCTTGCGACAATTGTTGCCGCGCCTCGACCAGTGCCCGGCCTGATTGGGCGACCTTCTGCTCTGCTTCTTTCGGTGCACCGGCCAGATCCGGCCGCCCCTGCCAGGCAAAGCCCGCCAAGCCGAAAACCAGCGCCGCCGCAATGGCTTCCCAGCTTCCGCGCGGGGCCTTGAGCAGGGTCGCAAGCGCCAGCAAGGTACCTGCGGCCAGGCCAATTGCGAGCACCCATCCCATCACGCGTCTCCCTTGGCGAAACGGCGGCGCAGCATGAAGAAAGCGAAGCCCAGCAGCAGCACCGGGGCTGCGAACAGCGGCCAGGTCAGGCTGTTGATCCGCGGCGCATAGGACACATAGTCGCCGTAACGCTCGATCAGCCAGGCGCGAATCGCTTCGGGCTTTTCGCCGGCTTTGATTCTCAGGCGGATCTGGTTGCGCAAATCGCCGGCAATCTGCGCATCCGAATCGTGGATGGACTGGCCCTGGCATTGCAGGCAGCGGATTGACTGCATCAAGGCCTGGGCCTCGGCCTCCTTCGACGGATCCTCCAGCTGGACATAGGCATAGGGTGCCGAAGGCAGCGGGCTATTCGCCAAGAGCGGCGCCGAAATCAGCGCAAGGGCCAGGAGCAAGCGCTTCATTGCCCGGCCTCCCTGACTTTTTGCACAATCATTTCAACCTGGTCGGCCCGGATCTCGCCAATGTGCTGGTACCGGATCGTGCCTTTGCCATCGATCACGAAGCTTTCCGGAACGCCCGAAGATCCCACCGCGAACTGGATCGCGCTGACATCGTCCGCGCCGATCCGGCTGAACGGATTGCCGTGGCGCTGGAGGAAGGCCTTGAGGTCATCGGGTTTGTCGCGGATCGCAACGCCCACCACATCGACGCCCTGGGCGCGCAGCTGCGCCAGTTGCGGGGCTTCGACCGCGCAAGGGATGCACCAGCTGGCAAAGATGTTGAGCAGCTTTGGCTTGCCATCGGCCATGTCGGCAAAGCTTAGCCCCGGACGATCATCGACAGCGGCGCGCAAGACAAACTGCGGCAGCGGCTTGCCAATCATCGCGCTGCGCACTTCGCGTTCGGCCGGGCGTTGCAGGCCGTAGAGCACCAGCGCCACAAAGGCCCCAAACAGCACCAGGGGGAGCCACAAGGCCCACCTTGAAGGCACCGAAGGCTTTTGCTCGCTCATAGGCCTTGCCTCCTGCGGCGATAGGCGATCTTGTCGACCGCGATCAGGCGGCGCAGATCGCTGGCGACCCGCCCGAACAATGCGAGCAGCCCGCCCAGCGCGACCAGCATCCCGCCCAGCCAGATCAGCGTAATAAATGGCTTCCACCACAAGCGCAGCTGCCAGCGTCCGTCTTCGGCCTGTTCACCCAGCACGGCGTAAAGCTGGCCGTTCCAGCGGGTCGCCAGGGCGCTTTCGTTGGTGCCTTGCGGCGGCGACCAGAAGGCGCGGGCCTGGGGCTTGAGCGTGATCGGCTTGCCGCCGTCATAGCCCGCCTCAAGCGTGGCTTCGATCGCGGTCCAGTTGGGCCCGGCGATCGGCTGGACCTTGGCAAATTGCAATGACCAGGGGCCCACCACGATTGTCTCCCCCGGGCGGGCTGCGACCAGCTTCTCCTTGGTAAAGGCGCTGTCCGAAGCCATCCCGCCCAGCGCCAGCGCGACCCCCAGGTGCGCGGTGACCATGCCCCACAGCGGCAGCTTGACCGTCCTGAGCTTGCGGCCCCACAGCGGCATCACGCTCGCCACCACCAGCCCGCAGGCCAGCGCCAGGCCCAGCAGCGGCAGAACGCCGATCCCGCGCCAAATACCAAAGGCCAGGCCGCACAGCGCCAGCGTGGCCGGAACCAGCAGCAGCGGCGAAATCCGCTTCATGCTGTCGCGCCGCCAGCGCAGCAATGGGCCGAAGGCCATGACCACCAGCATCGGCAGGACAAAGATCGCCGTGGCCGGGTTGAAATAGGGCGGCCCGACCGAAACCCTCGCGCCAACTGTTTCAGCGATCAGTGGGTAGAGCGTGCCGATCAGCACGATACCCAGCGCGCCGGTGAGCATGACATTGTTGAACACCAGCGCGCCTTCGCGGCTGGTCAGGGCAAAGCGTTCACCCTCGGTCACGCTCGCCGCGCGCAGGCCGAAAACCGCCAGCGCCGCCCCGATGTTGATCGCCAGCAGCGCCAGGATGAACTGGCCGCGCGTGGGATCGACCGCGAAGGCATGGACCGAAACCAGGATACCCGAGCGGACCAGGAACGTGCCCACCATCGACATCGAGAATGCCACCACGCCCAGCATCACCGTCCAGGCGCGCAGCGCATTGCGCGCGGCCAGCACCGAGACCGAATGGAGCAAGGCCGTGGCTGCCAGCCAGGGCATCAGCGAGGCATTTTCGACCGGGTCCCAGAACCACCAGCCGCCCCAGCCCAGCTCGTAGTAGGCCCAGTAGGACCCGAACAGGATGCCCAGCGTCAGGAAAATCCAGGCCCCCAGCACCCAGGGCCGCATCGCCCGGGCGAACGTGGGCGAAACCTCACGGGTCAGCAGCGCGCCGACGGCAAAGCTGAAGGCCACCGACAGCCCGACATAGCCGATGTAAAGCGTTGGCGGATGGAACGCGAGGCCGGGGTCTTGCAGCAGCGGATTGAGCCCCTGCCCTTCGGGCGCTGCCGGATCGAGCCGGGTGAACGGGTTCGAGGCAAACAGCAGAAAGGCATAGAAGCCCAGGCTGACAAAGGCTTGCGCCCCCAGCGTGGCCAGGATCGTGCGTTCCGGCAAGCGCCGCTCAACCCAGGCGACGACGCCGCCAGCTGCCGCCATCACCGCGACCCACAACAGCATCGAGCCTTCGTGGTTCCCCCAGGAACCGGCGAACTTGTACAGCAGCGGTTTGGCCGAATGCGAGTTGGTCGCCACCAGCGCAACCGACAAGTCGGTCTGGCAGAACAGCACGATCAGGCAGAGCATCGCCAGGCTGGCCAACATGCCCTGGATCATCGCAACCGGCCGCAGCGCCGCGACCAGCGGATTGCCCTTTGCGCGCAAGGCCAGCGCGCCACCAACCAGTTGCAGCATGGCCAGCGCAGCGGCCAGCCACAGGGCAGCAAGGCCTAGCGTTGCGATCACTTGGTTTCTTCCACGGCCTGGCGGGCCTGGCCGGCGGTCATGTCTTTCATCTCGCGCGGCACGTATTTCTCGTCATGCTTGGCGAGCAGGTTGTCGGCGACGAAGACTCCGTCGGGCCCGCGCTTGCCTTCGGCGACCGCGCCCGAGTTTTCCTTGAACAGGTCGGGCACGATCCCGGTGAAGCGCACCGGCACTCGCGCCTTGCCGTCAGTGATCACGAACCGGATCGTCACCCCGTCGGCTGCGCGCT
>Ga0073920_1000284_pt1 | contig 10005 bp, 7 predicted proteins | sample GWRWT4_2Sept14_2_FD_70953 | JGI IMG/M metagenome (GOLD analysis project Ga0073920, IMG submission 70953) | Sand microcosm microbial communities from a hyporheic zone in Columbia River, Washington, USA - GW-RW T4_23-Sept-14 | ecosystem: Engineered > Artificial ecosystem > Sand microcosm >...
CACTTGGCTTCCAGCACCAGACCGACAAGTTTATATTTCAGACCCTTGGTTTTTTCATCCAACAGCGCCTGTTTGCCGATAAAATCACGAGACTGAGGCTCCCAGGCAATAGTCCAGGCCATATTAGCTTCCAGCGGACTGATTGACTCGTTCATATCCGCGCCATAAAGATTCATGCCCGCTTCGAGTCGCAGGGTATCCCGTGCACCTAATCCTATAGGTGCAACGCCTGACTCCATCAGTCGCTGCCAAAAGGCGGACACCTCAACATTGGGCAACATAAGCTCCACACCGTCTTCCCCGGTATAGCCTGTGCGAGCGATGAACCATTCGCCCAGATCAGTGCCTTGAAATAGCTTAAGTGCCTCAATGGCAGCTTGGTGCTGCGGACAAAGCATTTTAATTTTTTGTATGGCCTGTGGACCCTGAATGGCAAGAATAGCCAAATCCGAGCGCTCTATCAGACTGACCGAAAACGCTTGAGCCTGCTGCCGCATCCACTGCAAGTCCTTTTCGCGGGTGGCGCAATTAACCACCAGACGATAACCATCGATTCTGCGATAGACAATCAGGTCATCAATCACGCCACCCTGCGGGTTGAGCATCGCCGTATAAAGGGCTTTGCCCAGAGTTGTTAACTTATCGACATCGTTAGCCAACAAATATTGAAGATAGGTTTTGGCCTCTTGCCCCGAGACGTCAACGACGGTCATATGGGATACATCAAATACACCCACATTCTCCCGCACCGACTTATGCTCCTGAATTTGGGATCCATAATGAATCGGCATATCCCAACCGGAAAAATCTACCATCTTGGCACCACAGGCCAGATGTTGATCGTATAAAGCGGTTTTATTTCCCATAACTCAGCGCCAGCGGCAATAAAAATTCGGAATTGTTTTGATTGTGCGAGAATAGCAAAATCAGGGCGCGCTATTCTACCCTCTCCCCTTTAAGAAAGCATCCAACGCGCCAGCCCTTCTTAAGGCATGGTAGCAAAGCCTGTTAAACTATGGTAAAACGCGCCTTCAAAAAAATGGATTGAATCTGTCGGTTTACGGATAGCAAAAAATAGAAAATAAAAAACCTGGGGAAATTTAATAATGCGCTACCTTTTAAATTACACAAAAAAAACTATCGTGGTCTTTTTTGCGCTTATTAGCATGCTTCTTTCGTTCACTGCAACAGCAACAAACAATTTGCTGGGTAATCTATCTGAAACCAGAGAAATGCAATTAATCGTATTAAAAGGCGCCACATTGCCCGCCTTGTTAGGCAAGAACGCTAAAAACTACTCCGTGATGGCTGTGTCTGGCGGCAAACTGGCACCTATTCCCTTTCAATTTGATGACTGGAATGTACGGGGCTTCCCTTATGTGCCTGGTGGCACGATAAAAGTTGAGGGCCAGGAAGATATCATCGAAGCAAAAGATGAGCTCGCGTTCATGTTACGTGACACAGGAGCACAGGCAGAAGCTGCACTCAAATCAGCTGTTGCCGGCAAAGTGGTTCTTGAGCTTGCTTTTAAAGAAAACAACGTCGAGCGTTACGCTTATATTGTGGAAGGCAATACCGAACGCAGTGATAAATCCTACACCCACTTTGATAGCAAAACGGGCTTAATTAAAACAAGCAAATACTCTTTACAAACCGAACCTGGCAATCTGTTATCGTGGTCAGACATGTACTATCAAGGTTATCACGATGGCAAAAAAAGTATTCTCGATACCATGAAATTGCGAGTTAAAGCCAAACTGGGTTTTATCAAAGCAACTATTAATAACAATCTCATTCCTAATGAAGTTTCTGCCGTTAAAAATGGCCCGGTCAGAACACTGATTGCATTGGATGCCTCCATCTCCATTCTTGGTGTTGGTTTGGCCGACGCCGGTGCCAGTGTGACTGTAACGGATCAAACTCTGCAATTCCCCGTGTACCTCACCATCCCGAAAGCCGCCTCTGTATTAAGTGATTTAAATCTTGAAGTTTCTCTCGATTTCAACGACTTGGATGGTGTGCCTGTTCGAACAGAACTAGGCCCTAAAGAACCTGTTTACGTGGGCGATAAAACCAAGGGCGCCAACCCGGAAGATCTCAAAATAAATCTGGAGCATAGCTGGCTTTCAGGCAGCAGCGGCCAGAACTGGGACATTATTGCCTTCTTTAGCGGCAAAGAAGGTTTCAAGCCTACCCTGGACGTCATCTACAAAGACAGCCGTTTTGATAGCAAGGCCGATACGCCTGAACGTTTTCCTGGTTCACACCCGCACGTAGGTTACAAGGTTACAGACATCGTCTACGGCCAGGAAATTGTTATTGGCATTGATCTGTACTTTGATGACGCATTCTGGTCTAAAGACGGGCTGGAAAATGCGGTAGAATCTATTCGCAATCCCATGCCGGTAACCGTCATTGCTCAATAATTTGCAGGCGATTGATACAACTCAAAAGGTGGCCCTGTGCCACCTTTTTTAGTTTAAAATACGCATTTCTCCATGGAGCCGAGCAAGTGAAAGTAATCCAGGTCATGGGTGGTAACGAAGAAGGCGGTCTGGAAAAACACTTTGTCGAATTATGCAATGGTCTTACAGATTATTGCGAATTAATCGCCATTGCGCACCCAAAATACCAACCGCGCTTTAATAGTCGCGTCAGCTTCTATGCGCTCGACTTAAACAAAAGCCGCAGAAATCCCCTGCTTTTATGGCAGTTATACCGACTGATTTCAAAGCACAAACCGGATATCGTGCATGCACAGGCAAACAAGGCCATTGCCATGATCGCCACATTGCGTCGCTATATCCACGCTAAAACTGTAGCGACAGTTCATGGCCAGAAGAAAAATCTCAAAGCCACTCGTCACTTTGATCTCACCATTGGCGTGAGTCACTTCCTGACCTCACGCATTCAGTCTTCTAACAAGAAAACCATTTATAACGGCATCATCATGCCTCATGTGCAAACGCACTTGACGCAAAGTACTTTTTTTTCGACGCAAACACCCGAACAGAAATTAGTGCTTGCTGTAGGACGACTCGTACCAGAAAAAGGCTTTGATATTCTTCTGGATGCATGGAAAACCATTGATGCCAAACTACTTATTGCAGGCGAAGGGCCCGAGCAACAAAAACTGCAAAGGTTTATTGACCAACATGAAGGAATGAGCAAGCGCGTCAAACTGCTCGGACATCGAAACGACATTCCTGATCTGATTCATTTGGCTGATCTGGTGGTGATCTCATCACGCCGGGAAGGGTTTTCTTACGTTTTTGCCGAAGCCCTGCTGCTGCAAACACCCGTAATCGCAAGCAATGTGCCCATTGCCAATGAAGTTTTGTCTGAGCAATTTATTGTTCCCACCGAATCGGCCAAAGCGCTGGCTGCTCTAATCACACGAAGTCTTGCCAAGGGCGATAAACTTAAAAACGAATACATGCCTTTTTTTGATTATGCAAAACAGAATCTGACACTTGATCAGCTTGTACGTAATACCTTGTCTGCTTATCAGGATCTTTGCGCAAAATAAGCGTTTTTCACATTAGCTATCCACATGAATCATTGCAAACGCTTGCTCTGCTAACAAAACGATTATTTGCTTTCATTGATTATTTTAAGCAACGTTTCCTCCACTTCTGCCGCAACTTTTTTCAGCTCCTCAGACTGACTCAGCACCGACAACAGCGCAGCTGGCCTGAGCGTACCGATTTTAACTTTGCCCTTTTCCTGCCAAACAGAAATCCTGCAAGGCAGAACCATATTCAGTGCCATGTCTTGCAACAGCACCGCCTGCGCCTTATGGGGATTGCATACTTCAAAGATTCTGCATTCATTTTCAAACTCAACGCCCTTGTTTTTCATCGTTGCTTTCAGATCGTGCACATGCAAAACACCAAATTTATTCCGCACTACCGCTTCTTCCAAATCTTTACTCACCTGATCAATGTCTTTTTGAGTATCAACAATATATTTCATATTTTTCCCTTTTGTTTTCATGAGTGAGTCAGGCAAGTTTGCTTCTGAACATAAAAAATACGGCGCCCAGCAAACACAAGCCTGCCCAAAAATAATCAAGTCTTAATGGCTCACGTAAATATAAAACCGAAAACGGTACAAAAATTGTTAACGTAATCACTTCCTGCATAATTTTCAACTGGCCCACAGTAAGCACAGTGTAACCAATACGATTAGCAGGCACCTGAAATAGATATTCAATCAGAGCAATTCCCCAGCTCACCAAGGCAGCCACAATCCACGGTTTGTTATTTAACTCTTTTAAGTGAGCATACCAGGCAAAGGTCATAAACACATTACTACAGACCAACAAACTCAACGAGAGAACAATCGGGTTAAAAAAATATTTTTCCACGAAAAATCTCTTCCCTAAAAAATAGCTAATAAATTCTTCTCAACTACCGGTTTCAGGAAGCGCCTTTGCCAGGCTATTTCTAACGCCAAAAGGAATATGCACCGAAGGAATATCACCAGCGACCGAACTTAAATGCCGCATCTGGTCATCGAAAAAAATATGGGGTTTCATAATTTCCAAAACCCGGCGTTTATCAACACCCCCCAGAAAAAAGGTTTCATCCGGCATCACTCCCCAGTTACTGAGTGTTGTTATCACACGCTCGTGCGCTGGAGCACTTCTGGCGCTGACAATAGCAATGCGTAATATACGCTTATAAGACGCATCAGCTTTTTCTTTTTTTAATTCCAGCTTTTGAATCAATGACAATTTTCTGAATAAATCACTCAAGGGACCCGGCGTATGCGGCATATCTTTTTTGATAAACTCATGTTGCTGGAATTCGCTGACATTTTCCGAACGCTGATACACAGCCTCTGCCTCATCATCGGCAATAACACCATCAAAATCAAAAGCCACGCGCAGTTCTTTATCGTTTTCATCATCAGTTATATGAGAACTTAACACGGTGCCCGCAGGGAAACCCGCTTGGACAGCTGCTATCACATCATTTTCATTAGCCGACAGAAATAAAGAGATATTAAATACGGGCATATACCGATAAGGCGTTTTGCCACTTAAAAAACCAGCGCGTGATATATCGAGGCCATATTGTTTGATGGAGTTAAATACTCGTTGCCCGGTCGCCGGATCATTTTTTGACAAGAGCACCACTTCGACAGGAAATTTGTCAGGGAATACTTTATTAATCGATAAAAAACGTCTCACAAAAGGAAAGGCCACCCCTTTAGGCAATAAATCCTCTTTGTGCGCTTGCTGATAAACCCGGTACGCCTCCAGACCTTTTTTTTCAAAAACATCGTCTGATTCGTTCAAATCAAATAAAGCGCTTGAAGCTACACCGATAACCAGTTTTCTGTGAATAGGGTAAGCCATTACCTGCGCTCCAAAATCAAGGCAACTTGTTTGATCCGATCACAAGGGATTCTTTTCTTATTCAGAAACGTCAGTTTCAGTTTGAAGATCTTTCGCTTCAGTGTCTTCCATACCAGTTTCGACCGGAGGCTCGTCCATACCATCCTCTGCATTGTTTGAGTACTCTACTGGCCTACTGGAAGTCTCGCCCAATGTTTCGGATTCCTGCAGATAGGGATCCAAAATAGGTGCCATGCTTTTGAGCGCCTGCGCGGGTAACGCCGAGGTAAATCGGAAATTCTTTGCTTCACTGCCAGGCACAAACGCTGTCAGCGTACCGAAATGCCGTTCGCCCAAATAAAATACCAATGTTGCCGTACGACTCAGCGCACGTGCTTTGGATTTCTGCCCGCCACTGCCTATGACCAGCCTATTATCACCTGTGCCCGTTTTGCCGCCCATGAGCAAAGGCGTTCCGTCAACATGATGATACGCATCCTGCAAACGCCGTGCGGTGCCTTTATTAACAACGTCGGCCAAAGCCATTTTCAGGGCATGCGCTACATCTGGATGCATAACGACGTTTGCTTCAGCCGGTGGGTAAGCAACTTTAACTTCATAGGGGGTAGATTCTGCAAACACAAGCGACTTGACCCGCCGAATTGGCAGTCGTTCGCCACCATTAAGAATAATTCCCATCAGCTCAGCCAAGGCAGCGGGACGATCGCCTGAGCTACCCAAGGCCGTCGCTAACGAAGGCACTAAGTGGTCAAAGGGGTAACCCAATTGTTGCCATCTGCGATGCAGCTCGGTGAAGGCTTCTACTTCAAGGGTTGTACGTATGCGACTATCTCTGGCATTTTTGGCTTTGGTTCGTAATAACCACACATAAACTGCTTGCCGTTCATCCTTGCTCTCTTCCAAAACGCGCGATAACGACACCTTGTTCTCTTTTTGCATAAAACCCAGCAACCAGAGCTCCAAGGGGTGAACACGCGCCAAATAGCCCTGATCTTGCAAATTAAATTGTTCAGGTCCATAACGCCGATACAAAGTTTGCAGCGTTTTGTCACTTAAAGCTTGATCCTTAATGTGCTCCTTCATGAAAACGGCAAAAGCCGCTTCATCAAGCCCAGGATACAAATAGCGATAAATAACGGCCAGTCGCACAGGCGTTAGTTTTAAGCCAGATAACAGGGTATCAAGCCTTTCCTGGGCTGTTTTATGCTGATACTTGATCCAGAAACGAGACAGCAACAAAGAACCTTCACGATCAATAAAACGTGATAACACTTCCTGGCGACGTGGATCATGGTCGTCTTTTAATACTTTACTGACATCGCTCCATTGCTGCCGGGTGATATAACTGACGATATCGCGCAATATTCGTACAAATGGCAAATTAATGGATTCTTGCAAGGATTCTCGTACCGTAGGCACACGACCGTTATCCTCGCGTTTAAAATTATTAAAAGTATGCACCCCGCCCCCCGTAAAGAAAACCTCGGTGGGGTTCGCGGAATAGGATCTATCCAGAGCGGCTTGTAATAATTCAGGTAAGGTTAGTTGCGGATTCAGTGTCAGCTGCTCGACTGTCCAACGTGTGAGTGGATCGTTAGCCGTACCATCTTTTGCTACGATGTCTGCATCCTTGGCTCGAACACGTTCGTATAACTCGGCGATAATAGACAGGTAGGTAGACAACACTCTCAACTTCGCCGTTGAACCCAGCTCCAGCTTGCTGCCTTCGTTAATATCAAAAGGGACGTCCGTGTTATCGGTTTGCACTCGAACCTGATTACCTTCTGACGTGCGTTCAAACAACGTAAAACTGTACCGTACGTCATTACTTTGCCCCGGCTTCAACAAGTATTCACCGACCAGTCCCAACTCAATCGCCTTTTGTTCATCGCGCAAACTTCGCAGATAGGCAGTCACCTTTTCCTGAATGTCTTTTTGCAAGGTGGTTTGTACGCTTAGATCCATACGATCCAGGTCATACAGCGAGACACCCAACATAGACACCAAACGGTTACGCACTACATTCACACCCTTGTTGGTTACTGCGGGTATAACGGCCGGATGGGTATGAAAGTTTCGGAAAGTGCTTGTTTGTTTTAATGCCGTCCGCATCAATTCCTGACTAATCGCATTATTACGCGCCAGCAAGCGGATATACGAATCACTTGTCTTGGCGAGTTCTTCCCTGTGACTACTCAAGTAATATGAAGGCCGTCGATGTGCGATCATGAGTGAAATGATTTGTCGTAATGCCAATGCGCGCTCTGGAATCAATGTTTCGTCGTCAGTACGCATAGCCAGAAGACGTTTGACGTTTTCAAAATCAGCGCCAAACCACACAAATAATCCATCACCAATGCCATTCACCTCACCAAAACCGGGGGCCGCCGATAACGGCACTGTATTCAAATAATCCAGCACCAACTGTCGTCGTGCACTTGATGTGTCAGCCCCTTGTTGATAAACACGCACACTGGCGGAAGCGATCTGTCGTAATTTTTCTTCAATTGAACTGGTAATACCATCATCAGAATGGCGATATTTTTCAATTTGAGTCGCCAATGTACTGCCACCCATGGACGGCAAATTCAGATCAATGAGATCACCCAACTTAAATACAGCGGCCTTTATAAAACGACCCCAATCAATCGCCGGATTCACTTTCGCCGCCGCAGAATCGAGCAAATGCCTGTTTTCAATAAATAACAGCGCATCCACCATCAAAGAAGGAATTTCCTCAAAGCTTGCAAAACCACGTCGTGGATACTGAAAACGATACATGTTGTACCGATCACCATCGAGAATACTCAAACCAGCCACAGTTTTCTCGCGGTAAGGAGGGTAAAATCCTGCGTTCACGTAACGTTGTAATTCAGGTGAAAAACGCGCCTGATATTCAGTTTCAAAGCTTTTGTCGTGCAACTTCTTCAGCAGGGTAGGTAAGCGCACGTAACCAAGACGCTCATCAAATGGCCCCTGGACGGGATAACGAACGGTCTCATTGGATCCGGACGAGACTTCAAAGGTCATACGCTGCGCGTAAGGTGGCAGCAATCGTGACTGCAAATACGACGTTTCTGACTCATACCATGCAGCCCAGACAAGCGTCGACAGTATGACAACAACCCATCCCCACACGATCAAGCGCCAAGGAAAACCTGACCTTGGTCTGCCAGGTGGGTTAGCAAAACGATCTGCCTGTGAGACCATCAGTGGTTCATCAGCGTTGCCAAAATGGGCATCAAAATAATCAACACGATCAGTGAGCACCGGAATGTGTGAGTCTATCCTTACATTATGCAAATGCGAGCCCATACAGGACTATACTTCCCTAAAGCGTATTAAGAAGTAAAAAGTGACAAGTTTATTCGAATAAGATTGCATCAATATTGTTTTGACCCAACGCAGTGAGAACAGAAAAAATAAGCCAAAATATTGAAGCATGCTGTCTCTTTAGAAAAATCGTACTAGAATATAATATACTTAAGGTAGTTTCGTTACGATAATCCATCAACCTCATTCGAGAAATTTTTCTGTGAAAACCCGTTTAACTCTTTTTTACTGTTTACTTCTGACATTTTCTTCACTTGACATCCGAGCAGAAGAAACCAGTGTTTGGAAGAGGGATCCTGGAAAGCTTGATCTGGCATCAGTCAATGCACTGGTAATCGATACGAAAACCAATCAAATTCTTTATTCTCGCAATCCGGATGCTGTAGTGCCTATTGCATCGGTAAGCAAGTTAATGACAGCCATGGTCATACTTGATGCGAATCAACCCATGGATGAGATTATTAAGGTCAACATATCTCAAACAAAAGAGTTAAAAAATGTATATTCACGCGTGCGACTCAACAGCGAGCTTCCACGTAAAGAAATGCTGCTGCTGACGCTCATGTCATCGGAAAACAGAGCAGCGTCCACCCTGGCGCATCATTACCCAGGTGGTTACGCAAAATTCATGACTGCCATGAATGCAAAAGCCAGAGCGCTGGGTTTGAACCATACACATTTTGTTGAACCTACCGGACTGTCCTACTCCAACGTTTCTACCCCTCGCGACCTGGCTAAAATGATTCAAGCAGCTGCGCGTTACCCTATGATCAAGCAGCTGAGCACCACACCAAATAAAGATGCACATTTCCACAAGCCAAACTATGCGCTGAGTTTTTACAATACGAATCCGCTGGTTCGGCAAAACAAATGGGATATTCATTTAAGCAAAACAGGTTTTAATAATAAAGCAGGTCACTGCTTGGTGATGCTCACTGACATTCAGGATAGAACCGTGGCCATAGTTTTATTGGATTCTTTTGGCAAGCGTACGCATGCAGGCGATGCGGTTCGTGTTAAAAGCTGGCTGGAAACCGGAAGAGGTGGCGTTGTACCAGCCGCCGCCAAGTCTTATGTTATGCGTAAGACTAGAAACACTTAATACACAACATATAACTTATAATTCTCACGTCTCAATGACATATTCAGGTAAAACAATTGCTTTGCCTGAATTTGACCCTCACGACTACTCATCACAAACCAGGTTATACATCAAAGGTGTATTTTAACCATGTTCTTTTCTACCTTGATCTGATAGGTGCTAATTTGCACGGACTCATCCTCAAGACAGCGCCCGGTTTGCAAAT
>Ga0073920_1000287_pt1 | contig 9987 bp, 12 predicted proteins | sample GWRWT4_2Sept14_2_FD_70953 | JGI IMG/M metagenome (GOLD analysis project Ga0073920, IMG submission 70953) | Sand microcosm microbial communities from a hyporheic zone in Columbia River, Washington, USA - GW-RW T4_23-Sept-14 | ecosystem: Engineered > Artificial ecosystem > Sand microcosm >...
CTGCTCAAGCAGGGTCTGACGCAGACCGTTGGCCAGTTGCGGGAGTGGAAGGTCGCGATCTGACGGACGCGGGTTCGATTCCCAAACCGGGAATTGAACTGGCGCGGGAAAACAGACGAGGTTGAGCGACCTTTTCGGGCACCAATCAGAGCGAAAAACCTGCTTGATGGTCCATGGCCGAAGGGCGTACTGACAGGCTTTTCGATCGAGTTCGCAGCGGTTCGCAGCAGCCCGCAACGCTTCGATTCCGTACTTTCAATAGTCGTTTGGTGCGGGGTGCTGCCCCACCACCATATTGAAGGGCTCGGATAATCTCCGGGCCCTTTTTCTTGCCTGAAATCCCCACACCACGCGGGGTTCCGGCCTACCGTGCTGCGGGTGACACCTTGGCAGAAACCGCCGAAATCGGTGTTTTCCGCACCAGCCCAGTCTCTTTTCTCTGTTTGCCCTGCGGGTAGTCGCCGCTGAGAACCCCGGTTTTACGCAGTTTTGGCCCTGCCAGTTCGTTGTCAACCATCCCGAGCGGTAATCTTGTTGCGTCACACCGATCACGCATCGAACTCCTCGACCACCTGCCATTGCAAGGCCCAGTCCAGCGGCAGCGGATTGCGCTGAAACCACAGCAGGCTCATACACCGGGGCTGCTGCCCGGCCAGGATGCGCTGGATGGTGTCAGGCTCCAGCAGCGTCAGGCGCAGCAGTTCGTTGACCGTCGAGTGTAGTGGTCAAGTATTTCTGTACAGCCACGGGGGAGGTCAAGCAGCGAACTCAGCTAATGCAGGAGCTATATACTCGTTATAGCTGTGCAAGCGTTGGTGGTTGTAATAGTTAATAAACGCCGTCACATCATAATGGGCGTGGTTATAATTGGCATAGCCATCTTTTGGCATCCATTCCGTTTTAAAGCGCCTAAAAAATCGTTCAGTGGGCGCATTATCCCAGCAGTTGCCGCGACGACTCATGCTCTGCGTTATTTGATAACGCCACAAATATTGTCGAAAATGTTGGCTCGTGTAATGACAGCCCTGATCCGAGTGAAACATAACTCCAGAGGGCCGACCACGGGACTCATAGGCGCGCATTAATGCTTGTGCGGTTAACGCCGAATCGGGGTGCTGTGAGCACGCCCAGCCCACAATACGCCGCTTATACAGGTCAATTACAATCGCTAAATACAGCCATTCAGAGCCTGACCAAATAGAGGTCACATCACCACACCACACACGATTGGGCGTGCTAACCGTAAACTCTCGCTGCAAATGATTAGGGGCTATCACCGATTCCTCCTTTGCTATTTTGTAGGTATGACGGGGCGGCTGTTTACTCACCAGATTTGCCTCTTTCATCAAACGCCGCACTTTATAACGGCCTATTATTTCGCCTTCATTTTGTAACATCGCCGTTAAGGTACGTGAGCCTGCCGCACCACGGCTTTGCCAGTGAAATGCACGCAAACGCACCTTGAGTGCCTCACGCCGTAGCTGCCGTTTTTGTGTAACGGCACGGGTATAACGGGAACTGCTACGGGCTACACCAAAGACGGCACATAACTCAGTTTCAGGATATTGCGCGCTTAAGCCGTGTATCATGCTGATGGTTTGTGCACGTCCGGCGTTAAGAGCGCTATAGCCTTTTTTAAAATTTCTTTCTCCCGCTCAATGCGGTAAATCCGCTGCTCTAGTTCCTGAATACGGCGTTGATCGTTAGTGATGGCCGCTGCCTTAGGCGTGACGCCATGTCGTTCTTGTTGCAATTGCTTCGCCCAGCGCCGCAAGGCTGTTTCGCCGACATTCAAGGCTGACGAGGCTTCCGTCACGCTATACCCCTGTTCCTTTATCAACGCCAACGCCTCGCTTTTGAACGCGGGACTATAGGTTCTGGCCTGCCGTTTGGTTTGCATAAACACCTCGAGAGTTAACACTATTGTCTCTCATCAAGGTGTCCGGTTCCATTAGACCAGAACACGATCAGCTTTGGGCGCTTTCAGGCAAACTTGCCAATATTGCCCAGTGCGATGTTGACCTTATTGATCTATCTGCAGCCTCCACCGTTATGCGCCTACAAATAATTGCCAATGGAAAACGGCTTTATAGCCGCGATGAAAGAAAATGTGCACTTTTTGAAGATTTTGTTTTTCCTGATTACGCTAGGTTAAATGAAGAAAGAGCAGAAATACTAAAGGATATAGCATTACGAGGCAGTGTTTATGGATGATGTTTTACTTAATAAAGTAGCAATCATTGAGCGGAGTTTACAGCGAATCAACGAAGAGTTTGTAGGCTACGAAACAGAGCTAGAAACAAATTTCACCAAGCAAGACTCCATTACCTTAAACCTTCTTCTCGCTTGCGAAGCAGCAATCGATTCAGCTATGCATGTAGTAAGAATCAAAAAACTAGGCGTTCCGCAAAGTAGTCGGCATGCATTTGAACTGATAGAGCAAGCGGGCTTACTGGATATAACAACAGCCAATCAAATGAAAGCAATGATAGGTTTTCGGAATACGGCAGTTGATGATTACCAGAAAATAAATTTTGCCATTATGAGGTCTATCCTCACTAATCGTTTAGTTGATTTTGTGGGCTACACCAAAGTGCTCATTGAAATGAGCACACTTTAAGAGAGAATAAATGCTACTCTGACCCCGATTATGGACCCCGATTATGTGCAGTCGTTTTTTCGAAAATCAGTTTCTGAGACCATGCCCCAAGAAAGCGCGCCAACATTTTGAATTGATGCCCCTAAGAATGCACCAGCGCATCTCCCAGGAGAATTGAAATCTCCAATAAAATCTTCTTTTAAACTCTCATAATATTTTTCATATTTTTTGCATACGTTGTTATCCAATTTACATAATTTTTTCGAGCTATCACATTCGATTTTTGTTAAATCAGATTTAGAAAATAAATTAAATGAATCTAGTTCATCTTCAGAGATACTAAATTTCATCGTCTCTATGGCACTTTTAATTGTGACGCCACAAATGTCTTCATCTTCATCCTTGCTCTTGCATTGGACGTTAACTGTTTGGTCGTTACACTTAAAAGAATATTTTCTCAGATCAACATTTTTTTCCGTAAGCACGCAAACCGTTTTCGCACTCACAGCAAAACCAAAAAATAAGATTAGCGTTTGAATTATTAAATGTTTGTGGTTCATCCCATTAAACAATTCGGACAAACCGGTTAAATACTTAAGCTTATTGGGGATTTCTAAAATTTTTTTATACTTAAATTTCGTAGGAATCGACTAATTTGTACCCACTTTTTCTGACTAAACTATCGTCTACCATAGCCTTAGCTAATACTTGAGCCGGGGTCACAAATGGCTTTAACTTATCCTGGGAGAATAATGTCTTTAATCCCTTAGCTATACCCATAGCTACAGACTCAAAAAACCTAGATTCGCTTCTATCTCCAAGCAATAAGCCGGGTCTAAATATCGTAACTGATTTTAAGTTCATATTTAAAACTGCGTTATCAGCTTCACCTTTAGTCTGGTTATAGAAAAATGGCGATTTGGGGTCCGAGCCTTTGGCTGAAACTAATGAGAACTGTATTACATTTTGCTGCTTTGCAAGTTCTGCAAAATCGACGACGGCTTGATAGTCTACCTTTCTAAAAGCGTCTTTGCTTCCTGCTTTTCTAATAGTGGATCCAATACAGCAAAAGAAAACGGGATCATTTAAATCCAATTTTAAACCGCGAATTTCGTTTAGGTCTTTGATTAGTATTGTAGAGATTTTCTTAGATTGAGAATCTGTCGTTTTTCTGGAAACCAAAAAGATTCTTTCGTACTGTTTGGCCTCGGATAATTCTTGAACTAAGAGGCTTCCGACTAAACCGGTTCCCCCTAAAACTACTGCGTCCATCCTATTCACATTCACTATCTAGGTTAGCGATATCTTTACCTGTCGCTTGTGCATAACGCTCAGCAAGTTGTTGAAAAGGAGATAAGAAATTAGCGCTTTTTGCATCTGCTGTTCTCGCAGTAACTTCCACCGCCGCATGGCCGGTAGCACTATTTTTATCAGCGAAGATACCTACTAACTCATTTGGTTTCGAAGCAGCCACACATCCACCACCAGACATACCTGGGTACGCAATTGCATTTGTTAGAACACCTTTTGCGTTACTGCCCGCAAATATTTTCGCGTCCTTTTGAAACCACAATACCTTATCCGAAGTCTCTTTTGACAGTTTAATTTGATTGTTGTGCTCTGGATAACCCCAACAATTAACTCGATCGCCAGTGCTTGAAGCTGTGATTGGAGTAGTTTTCAATTTGAAAAAATTTTTGTCGTTTTTATTGTAGTTTTTTAATTTTAAAATAACTAGGTCACTTTTTCCATAAAAACGTCTGCTTAGACAATTTCCGTTACCATCTTTTTTGTCACAAACAAAATCTTTACCCGCATTAGTCATTTTAAAAAACACTTGAGCGCCAATTTTTGAGTTAAACAATCTTGAATCGCAAGTTTGTCCAGAATGAAAATTTACATCGAAATGCTCTGAGTCTTTTAAAGCAGGAAGGTCTTGAGAATCAACTGGAATTCCAGCGTCGCCATATAGTAAATGAGCCGAACTGATAATGTGACATCTTGAAATCTTTTGTCCAGAGGCAGCGTCAACATTTCCAGAACCGAAATTAGCAGAAACGGCACCAGTAGCATCATTCATTAAAGCGTTTTGAGTTCTATCGTATGGAACTAATCGTTGGCTGTTTAATTCGCGTTGTTCTGCAACTGTCATTTTATCAATTTTGCAGTTGTTAACGTCTTTTTCGAAACATTCGTTAATTTCTTCAGAAGCAGCGATCAAATCTTTTACCGCTTGAGTGTCAAAGCATGAATTACTTGCTAATACTTGTTGCGCTAGTATCAAAGTGAGAATCATTGCTAAGGCTTTCATGTAAGCTCCTCGGAAATTGCGTGTCTGACTTAGTAAAAGTATAGGAAGTATAAACCCCCTTTTCACTGAAAAACCACTCTGACCACTCCGCAGCAACCCGGCCATTTTGCGGCCAGAGGTAGTCAATCTCATCTGATGCAGTGGCTTAATTCGCTAAATCGGCCGGATTCCGGCCCTGTGACTCTCTCAAACCAAACCGTCAGCCGAACGCCACCCTTTGCCTGGTGTCGCCGGCAACGTCCTTGAAATTCACGAACAGATTTTCCTTACCCAAATAAGCTCGTTTGCGGCGGGCCGCGACTCTCGGGCAACCGAAACGCATCCTGGTATTCACCCTTTTCCTTCAGGATCTTCTGGATCACCACCGGGTCTTCGATACAGGCAATGACTTTCATGGCGCCGCCGCATTCCCGGCAGGTCTCGATGTGACGTGAAGGGATACACTAATGCCGCGGGCGCAAGGATGCGCAGGAGCGGCCGATATTGAACACCCGCTTCAGGCGTCCCCTCAAGGGGCCTACTTTTGGTGCGCCCAGGTCATCGATGCTCGGCGGGCGTTGGCGGTTCATCCGATACTTCAGCCTTGCTCCCTTTGCCCCGCTTGGCCGGGGCCACCAAGGCACGATGTTTGCTATTGGGCGCGAACACACCATGGAACCGGGTAAGGTGGCGCTGGTAACAGGCAGCACCCGGTCCCGGGCGGCCATCCTGGCCGCCGCCGCGTGGGGCATGATTCGCGTCCTTGCGACACTGTACAAACATAGGGTATCCCCTTACAGACATACAGCTTATCGCTCAACTGCGGGATCTTGAAGTCTCAACTGTGATACCGGTCGGTGCCAGACATTACCTGCCAGTACCAGTCACTCCCACTCAATGGTCGCCGGTGGTTTTGACGACACATCATAAACCACACGAGAGACTTGCTTAATTTCATTTATGATTCTACTTGAAACCAGCTCCAGTAATTCATAGGGAAGATGGGCCCAGCGTGCCGTCATAAAGTCAATTGTTTCAACGGCTCTTAAGGCAATTACATATTCGTAACGTCTTGCATCACCTACCACGCCAACAGATTTCACCGGCAAGAAAACGGCAAATGCCTGACTGACCCGATGATACAAACCTGCGTGATGAAGTTCTTCAATAAAAATTTTATCGGCCAACTGTAAAATATCTGCGTATTCCTTTTTGACCTCACCCAGAATGCGTACTCCCAAACCTGGCCCGGGAAATGGATGACGATAAACCATGTCATAGGGCAATCCGAGCTCCAGACCTATTTTACGGACTTCGTCCTTGAACAGTTCGCGCAAAGGCTCAAGCAGTTTAAGCTTCATATCTTTAGGCAAACCACCCACATTGTGATGTGATTTAATCACATGCGCCTTGCCTTCTTTAACTCCTGCCGACTCAATGACATCAGGATAAATGGTCCCTTGTGCCAACCAGGCAGCATCAGAAATTTTATCCGCCTCCTGATTAAAAATTTCAATAAACGTTAAACCGATTATTTTACGTTTCTGCTCCGGATCTGAAACACCCGACAAAGCCGATAGAAAACGTTGTTCTGCATTAACACGTATTACTTTTACCCCCATATTCTTGGCAAACATATTCATTACTTGTTCGCCTTCCTGGTAACGCAAAAGCCCGTTATCAACAAAAACACAGGTTAGCTGATCCCCTATTGCCTTGTGCAAAAGCGCAGCAACCACCGACGAGTCAACCCCACCCGATAGCCCCAAAATAACATGCTGATGCCCCACCTGTTCACGAATGCGGACAATAGAATCCGTGACAATGTTTTGCGAATTCCATAGCAGTTTGCATTGGGCTATATCTTTTACAAAACGCTCCAGAATACGCCCGCCTTGAGCGGTATGCGTGACTTCTGGATGAAATTGAACGCCATAGAAATGCCGATTGACATCAGCCATCACCGCGATGGGTGCACTGCTTGTTGTAGCAACACACTTAAATCCAGACGGAAGTTGTGTCACTTTATCACCGTGACTCATCCAAACATCCAGAAGTGGCGCGCCATTCTGATCAATATGATCCTCAATACCATCAAGCAAGGGTGAGGTTTCAATAACTTGCACTTGCGCATAACCAAATTCACTGGCATTCGAACCTTCGACCCGTCCTCCCATTTGAACTGCCATGGTTTGCAAACCATAACAAATACCCAAAACAGGACAACCCAGTTCAAACACCACATCTGGCGCTCGTGGTGTGGTTTCGCGCGTGACAGTTTCCGGACCACCAGAAAGGATAATCGCTTTAGGTGCAAAATTTCTTATTGCCTGCTCACTGATGTCACTGGAATGAATTTCACAATACACACCAATTTCTCGAATCCGACGTGCAATTAGCTGGGTATATTGCGAACCAAAATCAAGAATCAAAATCTTTTCTTGATGTATATTCTGGACCATTGCATGCACTCACAGGTTGAAGATTAATTTAAGCAATCAGACTTAAACAAAAAAATCCCAAATAATAATGGGGCCTGATTCGCCCCATTACGATCTAACTCACTCATATGACTTATGTCTTTTAACAATACCCCAAACAATACCCCAATCAACCCAAGGGATAGTTAGGAGATTCTTTGGTAATGGTGACATCGTGCACATGACTTTCTTGCATACCCGCAGAAGTCACCCTGACAAACTGACTGTTTGTTTGCATTTCTAATAAGTTTTTCGACCCCGTATAGCCCATGCTTGATCGCAAGCCCCCCATCATTTGATGAATAATAGCGCTCATGGGACCTTTATAAGGCACACGACCTTCAACGCCTTCAGGAACAAGTTTATCCACACCTGAAGAAGCATCCTGAAAATAGCGATCACTTGATCCATGACTTTGAGCCATGGCACCCAGAGAGCCCATGCCTCGATAGGCTTTATAATAACGCCCCTGGAAAAGCTCTACCTCACCAGGCGCTTCTTCTGTTCCGGCCAATAAACTTCCAACCATTACCACATCAGCACCCGCAGCAATAGCTTTGGCCAAATCGCCAGAAAAACGGATACCACCATCAGCAATCACTGCCACACCCGTACCTCGTGCCACTTTTGCCACTTCGGAAATAGCACTTATTTGGGGAACGCCTACGCCAGCAATTATTCTGGTAGTACAAATCGAACCAGGACCAATGCCCACTTTCAGACCATCGGCCCCTGCAGCAATTAATGCCTTGGCAGCGTCGGCTGTAGCAATATTCCCGCCCACAACTTCAATGTGCGGGTAAATATTTTTTATCCATTTAACCGCATCAAGCACACCTTTTGAATGACCATGCGCCGTATCAACCACGAGCATATCAACGCCCGCAACAACCAATGCCCCAACTCGTTCCCGGGAGTTCTCGCCAACGCCAACCGCAGCGCCGACTCTCAACTGTCCGTAATTATCTTTGCATGCATTTGGATAGGCTTCGGCCTTACGAATGTCCTTAAGCGTAACCATTCCTCTGAGCTTGAATTCATCGTTTACTATTAGAACCTTTTCAATTCTATGTATATGAAGCAAATTTTTGATTTCATCTAATGATGTGCCTTCCTTTGCCGTAACAAGTCGCTCTTTTGGCGTCATAATTGTCGTTACAAGATCATTAAAACGCTGCGAAAAACGCAAGTCTCTACTGGTAACTATTCCTACCAGATTTTCTCCATCTACAACTGGTAACCCTGAAATATTGTTCGTCTGAGTGATTTCTATCAGCTCCCCGATGCGCGCATTCGGAGAAACGGTTAATGGGTCTTTAATCACCCCGCTTTCAAATTTCTTTACTGATCGAACTTCTTTTGCCTGGGCATCGATCGTCATATTTTTGTGCAAAACACCGATACCCCCTTCTTGCGCCATTCCAATGGCCAAACGCGATTCGGTGACCGTGTCCATTGCGGCAGACATAAGTGGAATATTGAGCACGATCCCACGGGTGACATGCGTCTTAAGTTCGGTATCTTTTGGTAATACGTCAGAATAAGCGGGAACAAGGAGCACATCGTCGAAAGTCAGTGCATCTAAGGCGATACGTAACATGTATGGAACACCTTGGTAGGGGTGGGATAAAGCCTAAATTAGTTGATTATTCTACAAAAAACTTGTTTTAAGGTAAACAACAGGAAAGACAAGACTTGTCATCAACTGCCAAATAGAATAATTTGCACCGCAAAACAACCAAAGATATTTACAGAGGATGTATAAGAAATGTTGGTTTTGGCGATTCTATTTTTTCTTGGCGCGCTCTACGCTGGTTTTTTGTTAGTCAACAGCCACAAAAGAAATATAAAACCACTCGATTTCGTTATTACCATGCACGTATCGTGCGCCCTGCTTGGTATATTGAGTTTTCTCATATACCTAATCATAGAATACAGCACAACAGCTTTAATTGGTTTTTTATTATTCGTGGCTGCCGCTCTTGGTGGTTTTATTCTTTTTAGAATTTTACGCCCGCAAGAAATAAAACCATTAAGTCTGGTCGCAATACATGCAACAGTTGCGATTGCCGCACTTGCCGTCACCACCCTTAGCTTTTTTAACTAAATCCGGCCATCCTGGAACAGCGAACATACACCGGAACAAGATACGGTCTCACTCTATGAATCTATTCATATGACACTAGTCATATGACACCAGCTTTTCACGCGCCAATTCAGATAAATCTGTGAATTTCAGCCCCGTATCATAAAAGTTTTCACCGCATTTTCGACACCAACACGCCTTGGCTTCAAAACCAATTTGACTTGGTGCGCTTACATCTGTTGTATCGACCAAACCAAATTTATAAATATTTCCCTGTTTGAGCGGCATAACACCACTAACAAGAACACCTCCACTTGAAACATCCAAAATCAATCCCACATACTCACTGGTATCTTGATCATAGACATTAACGTAATAAAGTAAATTTCTTCGCGACTCCATTCTTTTATCGAGGATTTTAGGTTGCATTTTTTACACTCCCTGCATATAAAATTCAAACGAAAAACGATTACATACCCATAAGAAATAGACTTTTTATCGAATTTATCAATACAGCATCACATAAGCTACT
>Ga0073920_1000291_pt1 | contig 9886 bp, 4 predicted proteins | sample GWRWT4_2Sept14_2_FD_70953 | JGI IMG/M metagenome (GOLD analysis project Ga0073920, IMG submission 70953) | Sand microcosm microbial communities from a hyporheic zone in Columbia River, Washington, USA - GW-RW T4_23-Sept-14 | ecosystem: Engineered > Artificial ecosystem > Sand microcosm >...
TATTCGGTGGTCAGGGTGACGTTGTTATCGGTCCCTTCGGCCTTGACCGTCGGCACCAGCAGGCGGTTGGAGCGATAGGCATCGAACCCGCCGCCGAAGGGATGATCCTTCACATAGTCGAGCGTCCACATCCACACCGCTACCCGGGTAGAGGCTGACTGATCGGACTGGTGGTTCTCGATCGTGCTCATCCGCTTGGTATAGCTTTCGGGCAGGAACGGGATCGCTGCGACCACCAGCACGCCCGCCAGGCCAAGATAGAGAAAGCGCCGCTTGACCGAGCGCAGCGACAGCACGCCAAGCAGGGCAACGCAAAGCAGGCCAGTGCGGGTCTGGGTGCCGACCGGGATCAGCACGGCGGCGAAAGTCAGCGCCGCGGCAAACAGCGTCACCAGCTTGCCGCGCGGGAAGATTGTGGTGAAGCGCGCCGCCCACCAGATCAGCGGGATGATCGCGACGGCGATGGTCGACAGGGTCGAGCCTTCATAGATCCCGGCATTGTCGGGCACGAAGGTGCGCAGCATGCCATAGCCGCCGCCGCCCGCCGCAGTCTTGATCCCGCCGGTGATCAGGATCGAGCCGACGGTCAGCACGATCACGGTGACCACCGCTTCGAACCGCAGCCGCGTGCGCAGGGTCAGCGGCAGGAAGATCGCGAAGAGCAGCGCCTTCCACACCCATGACCACTTCTCCGCCGCCTCGACCGGGAATTCCGCGATCGTCGTGGTGATCCCGCAATAGAGCAGCAGCGCCACGATCAGCACCTGGCGCAGGGTGAAGCGCATGTCCTTCTTGTCATCCAGCACCAGCCAGCCGCCGAAGGCCAGGACAAAGGCGATCAGCGAAATCGGCAGCGCGGCCAGCAACGACCAGCTGATCTTCTGCGGGGTCAGGATGTCGATGTAGAGATAGGCCAGCACCCACACGAACGGCCGGCGCAGGCCGAGCGCCAGGAAGGCCAGGGTGAAGCCGGTGATCGCAATGTCAAGCACGGATGCGCAGCCCCGGCTTGGCGGATTTAGAGTCGACCGGCAATTCCTCGGCCTCCGGCTCGGCCGGATCCTCATCAAGGTCGGCGCGCCACAACAGGTGCCAGATCGCCAGGATCAGCAGACCATGAGACAGGGTCAGGGCAAAGTAATCGACCATCGTGCTCAAGCGCTTAGCAGGGCCAAGTTGACGGCGCGTTAAGCCTTCCGCGCCTAGAAGACCGGGCCATGACCCGTGTCCTTCACGTCCTTGACCACTCGCTGCCGCTGCACAGCGGCTACACCTTTCGCACCCGTGCGATCCTGACCGCCCAGGCGGCGATGGGCCTGGAGGTTCGCGGCATCACCGGGCTGCGCCACACGGCCGAAGGGCCGGACTGCGAGGAAGCGGAAGGCCTCACCTTTCACCGCACCCGTGGCACTGCGAGCGGCCCGCCGGGGCTGCGCGAATGGCGCGAGATCAATCTGCTGGCGGATGCGATCGTCGCGCTGGCGCAGGATTGGCGGCCGGACCTGCTCCACGCCCACAGCCCGGCGCTGTGCGGCAAGGCGGCGCTGATCGCCGGACAGAAGCTGGGCGTGCCGGTGGTCTACGAAATCCGCGCCTTCTGGGAAGACGCCGCCGTCTCCAACGGCACCGGCAGCGAAGGCAACCTCAAGTACCGGCTGACCCGGGCGTTGGAAAACCATGTCGTTAGCGGCGCCGAGCAGGTCGTCACGATCTGCGCGGGGCTGAAGGACGATCTGGTCCAGCGCGGCGTGCCCGCTACCAAGATTTCGCTTAGCCCCAACGGCGTCGACCTCGCCCTGTTCGGCGAGGCGGCCCTGCCCGAGCCGGAACTGGCCCGCCAGCTGGGTCTGGGGGATGGTCCGGTGATCGGCTTCATCGGCAGCTTTTATGACTATGAAGGGCTCGACGATCTGATCGCCGCCATGCCGCTGCTGCGCGAGCGCGTGCCCGGTGCGCAGCTGCTGCTGGTCGGCGGCGGACCGATGGAGGCGGCACTGCGCGCCCAGGCCAAGGCCTCGCCAGCGAAAGCGGCAATCCACTTTGCCGGCCGCGTGCCGCACAGCGAGGTTGAACGCTACTACGCGCTGATCGATGTGCTGGCCTTCCCGCGCAAGCGCAGCCGGCTGACCGATCTGGTCACGCCATTGAAGCCGCTCGAAGCCATGGCCCAGGGCCGGCTGGTGGCGGCCTCTGACGTGGGCGGGCACCGCGAGCTGATTACCGATGGCGAGACCGGAATCCTGTTTGCCCCTGACGATCCGGCCGCCTGCGCCAATGCCCTCGCCGAATTGCTGGACCGCCGCGAAACCTGGGAAGACCTGCGCGCCGCCGGCCGCGCGCACGTTGCCGCAAACCACGACTGGTCAGCGAATATTCTTCGTTATCAGGATGTTTACCAAACCGCGCTAACTGCTTCTGCACTATACCGGTTTCCGGCTGCCGCCTGAGGTTGATGGGTAAGGTTGGGGACGCAACAAGACGGGATATAGCGGTCGTGGCCAATACCAAACGTAAGCCGACCAAAGGGAAGCCGATCTCCAGCCACCCGCTGTTTCCGGCGGTTGTGGCGCTGTGGTTTGGCGCCCTGTTCGGCCTGGGCAGTCTGGCGATCCGCCCGACCCTGATCGAGGGCCTGGTGCTGCAGACCGGGCTGGACCTGGTGGTTCCCGCTGCCGCCCCGCCGCTGGGCGTCACGGCCCGCATCCTGATCGCACTGATCATGGCCTCGCTTGGCGCGGCCATCGGTGCGGCACTGGCAGTGCGCATCACCCGGCCCAAGGCCGAGGTGCGCGAGCGCAAGCGCACGGCCGCCAACCCTGGTGCCGCCGCCGAAGCTGAAGCTGCGCTGTGGAACAGCCGCAACGTCTACAGCGATGGTCCCGTGTTCCGTCCGATCTCGGCACACGAAGAACTGGGCGAAGCCCTCGACAGCCTCGGCCTGCTGGCCGGTCGCCGCCGCGCGCTGGCCGTCGAGCACGAAGAGCGCCCGTTCGAACCGCACGATTTTGCCCCGCTGCCTGGCGGTGAGCCGCAGATCTTCGATATCTCGGCCACCCAGCTGGCCCCGGTTGCCGCGCTTGAACCGGTTGCGGAAACCGCCGTGGTCGAAGCGTCGCTCGATCTGGGTGCCTTCCCCGCACCCGCCCCGGTCCAGCCGCAGGCGCCGCTTGACTGGTCGGCACCGCCGCCCGCCCCGGCCCAGTCGCCGCTGGTCGAACGCGAAGTGCCCGCCCTGGCCGAAGCCCCGCGCATCTTCGGGATGCCGGTTGAAGAAGACCATGTGCCGGTCGGTTTCGTCCGCGCCGCCGGTTTCCGCACCTCGGTGTTCGAAACCGAACCGGCCGCGCCGCTGTTCGCCGCGCGCGAAGAAACCCCGGCTGCCGCAGCCTTTGCTGCAGAATCCACGTTCGTCGCAGCCCCGCAGGCTTCACCGGCCCCCGTCGCGGTCGATCTGCTGCCTGCGCCAGAACCCCAATCCGACCCGGCTGACCTCGGCATGACCGACCTGGCCCGGCGCCTGCAGGAATCGATGGCTCGCCGCCGTGCGGCCAAGGGCCAGTCGGCTGAAGCGCCGCCGGCAGCGCCGGCTGTTCCGGAAGCAGTCCCGGTCGCTGCCGAACCGGCCTTCGTCCCGCCGCCGCCGATCTACAATGTCGCCGCACCCCAGTCCGGGCTGGTGCCCGAGATTCCGCCGGCCCCGATCCCGATGCCGGCCGCGTTGCGCCCGGTCAGTTATGACCAGTATGACGAAGAGGATCACGCCGATCTCTCTGCGCTGATGCCGCGGCACCTGGCCATGCCTGCGCTGGAGTCGGTCGAGGATGCCGTGATCGAGGAAATTCCGGCCGAAGCCGAGATCGAAGCCGAGATCGAAGCCGAAGCCCCGCTCGAGCTTGAGGTCGAGGCTGAAGCGGAAACCCCGACCGACGACGCCTTCGCCTCGCTGCTCAGCATCGAAATGCCGCGTCAGGAATTCGTCCGCGTCGAAGAGGTCGAAGAACCGGCCGTCGCGATCGAACCGGTGGTGATCTTCCCGGGCCAGATGGCGAGCAGCACGGTTGCCCCGCTGCGACCCTTCGATGCCCCGGCAGCAGCCATGCCCGGCGCGCCTGTGGCCCAGGCCCCGGCTGCTCCGGCGGTCGATCCAGGCGAAGCCGAGCGCGCCCTGCGTCTGGCCCTGGCCAACCTGCAACGGATCAGCGGCGCGGCCTGACCCGCCGCCGATCTGCACCTGCAATCCTATTCACAGTAACGCTTGGGCGCACCCAAGCGTTTCTTGGCTTGTTCGCAGTTGCAAAAACAGCTTCCTGTCGTCATGGGAAATGCTTGCGCAATTTTCACTGCTTTAAGCGGTGGGGAAGCTTGCGCTTAATTGCCGGATTTCCGCCATTTCCGCCATTCTCGGCGCGAATCGCGGGTGTTCGGGTGACGACAGGATGGGTTTTCGATGGGTTATCCGGCGCCGCAGGGCCTCTACGATCCGCGCAATGAACATGACGCCTGCGGGGTGGGCTTTGTCGCCCATATCAAGGGTGCCAAAAGCCATGCGATCGTAAGCCAGGCGCTCGAGATTCTGAAGAATCTCGACCATCGCGGCGCTGTCGGCGCCGATCCGCTGCTGGGCGATGGCGCCGGGATTCTGATTCAGACGCCCGATGCCTTGTTCCGCAAGTGGGCCGACGCCGAAGGTCTGAAGCTGCCCGCCGCCGGTGACTATGCCGTGGCGATGTGCTTCCTGCCGCAGGACCAGGCGAGCCGCGATTTCATCGTCGGCACCTTTGAAAAGTTCATTGCCAAGGAAGGCCAGCGCCTGATCGGTTGGCGCGATGTGCCGGTGACCACCGCTGGCCTGGGCAAGACCGTGCGCGAGCAGATGCCGGTGATCCGCCAGTGCTTCGTCGAACGCGGCGACAACTGCGCCGATCAGGACGCCTTTGAGCGCAAGATTCTGGCGATCCGCAAGCAGACCCAGAACCCGCTCGCCGCGCTGGCCGAAAAGCACGGCATGCCCGGGATCGCCGATCTCTACATGCCCAGCTTCTCCAGCCGCACCGTGGTCTACAAGGGCCTGCTGCTGGCAACGCAGGTTGGCTCGTTCTACGACGATCTGCGCGATCCGGACTGCGTCTCAGCGCTCGGCCTGGTCCACCAGCGCTTTTCCACCAACACCTTCCCGAGCTGGAAGCTGGCGCACCCTTATCGCTTCATCGCCCACAACGGCGAAATCAATACCGTGCGCGGCAACGTCAACTGGATGAACGCCCGCCGCCGCACCATGGAATCCGAGCTGCTCGGCGCGGATCTCGACAAGATGTGGCCGCTTATCCCGCACGGCCAGTCAGACACCGCCTGTCTCGACAACGCGCTCGAACTGCTGCTGGCCGGTGGCTACAGCCTGGCCCATGCGGTGATGATGCTGATCCCCGAGGCCTGGGCCGGCAACCCGCTGATGGATGCCAAGCGCCGCGCCTTCTACGAATACCACGCCGCGCTGATGGAACCGTGGGACGGCCCGGCTGCTGTCGCCTTTACTGACGGCCGCCAGATCGGCGCGACGCTGGATCGCAACGGCCTGCGCCCTGCGCGCTTCCTCGTCACCGATGACGATATCGTCGTCATGGCCTCCGAAAGCGGCGTGCTGCCGATCAAGGAAGACAATATCGTCCGCAAGTGGCGGCTCCAGCCGGGCCGCATGCTGCTGATCGATTTCGACCAGGGCCGGATCATCGAGGACGAGGAACTCAAGGCCTCGCTTGCCGCCGCCGAGCCGTACGAAGACTGGCTGGAAGCCGCGCAGTACAAGCTCAAGGACCTCGAAGTGGTTGAGCCGGAACTGGCTGCCCTGCCGCAGGAGAGCACCACGCTGCGAGCCATTAGTCTTTTGGGGCGCCAGCAGGCCTTCGGCTATACTCAGGAAGACCTTTCGCGCTTCCTGGAACCGATGGCCCAGAACGCCGACGATCCGCTCGGCTCGATGGGGACCGACACGCCGATCGCGGTGCTCTCCAACCGCAGCCGTCTGCTCTACGATTACTTCAAGCAGAACTTCGCCCAGGTCACCAACCCGCCGATCGACCCGATCCGCGAGGAGCTGGTGATGAGCCTGGTCTCCATGATCGGCCCGCGCCCCAACCTGCTGGGCATGGAAGCCGGGACGCACAAGCGCCTGGAAGTCGATCAGCCGATCCTGACTAACGACGAAGTCGCCAAGATCCGCTCGGTCGAGGCTGCGCTCGACGGCGCGTTCCGCACCGAGACGATCGACACCACCTGGGACGCCGCCAGCGGCCCGACCGGCCTCGAAATGGCGATCAAGGAAATGTGCTGGGCGGCCACCGAGGCCGTGCTGCAGGACAAGAACATCCTGATCCTGTCCGACCGCGCCCAGGGGCCTGACCGCATCCCGATGCCGGCGCTGCTGGCGACCGCGGCGGTCCACCATCACCTTGTCCGCCAGGGCCTGCGCATGCAGACCGGGCTGGTGGTCGAAACCGGCGAAGCGCGCGAAGTGCACCACTTCTGCGCGCTGGCGGGCTACGGCGCCGAAGCGATCAATCCCTATGTCGCCTTCGAGACTCTGGAAGAGCTGCGGGTCCGCAAGGAGATGCCGCTCGACGCCAAGACGGTGCAGAAGAACTACATCAAGGCGGTCGGCAAGGGCGTGCTGAAGGTCATGTCCAAGATGGGCATCTCGACCTACCAGTCGTACTGCGGCGCGCAGATCTTCGATGCGGTTGGCCTTTCCAGCCAGTTCATCGAGAAGTACTTCACCGGCACCGCCACCACGATCGAGGGCATTGGCCTGGCCGAAGTGGCCGAGGAAACCGTCCGCCGTCACCAGGCGGCCTATGGCGACAACCCGATCTACCAGAACATGCTCGACGTCGGCGGGATCTATGCCGTGCGCCTGCGCGGCGAGGAGCACGCCTGGACCGCGCAGAACATCGCCGCCCTGCAGCACGCGGTGCGCGGCAATGTGTCCGAGAAATATCGCGAATTCGCCCAGACCATCAACGACCAGTCGACCCGGATGCTGACCATCCGCGGGCTGATGGAGTTCAAGCTGGCGGAACAGCCACTCGACCTCTCCGAAGTCGAGCCGGCCAGCGAAATCGTCAAGCGTTTCGCCACTGGGGCGATGAGCTTCGGCTCGATCAGCCGCGAGGCGCATATCACGCTGGCGATCGCCATGAACCGGATCGGCGGCAAGTCGAACACTGGCGAAGGCGGCGAAGAGCCCGATCGCTTCGTGGCGATGCCCAACGGGGATTCGATGCGCTCGGCGATCAAGCAAGTCGCCTCCGGACGCTTTGGCGTGACCACCGAATACCTGGTCAATGCCGACGATATCCAGATCAAGATGGCCCAGGGTGCCAAGCCCGGCGAAGGCGGCCAGTTGCCGGGTCACAAGGTCGACAAGGTGATCGGCAAGACCCGTCACTCGACCCCCGGCGTTGGCCTGATCTCGCCCCCGCCGCACCATGACATCTACTCGATCGAGGATCTGGCCCAGCTGATCCATGACCTGAAGAACGTCAACGGCGGAGCGCGCATCTCGGTCAAGCTGGTCTCCGAAGTCGGCGTCGGCACGGTTGCTGCAGGCGTTTCGAAGGCCCGCGCCGACCACGTGACGATCTCGGGCTATGAAGGCGGCACCGGCGCTTCGCCGCTGACCTCGCTGACGCATGCCGGCAGCCCGTGGGAGATCGGCCTCGCTGAAACCCAGCAGACGCTGATCCTCAACAACCTGCGCAGCCGGATCGCCGTGCAGGCCGATGGCGGCCTGCGCACCGGGCGCGATGTCGCCGTCGCGGCGCTGCTCGGCGCGGACGAATTCGGCTTTGCCACCGCGCCGCTGATCGCGGCCGGGTGCATCATGATGCGCAAGTGCCACCTCAACACCTGCCCGGTTGGTGTGGCGACGCAGGACCCGGTGCTGCGCGCGCGCTTCACCGGCCAGCCGGAACACGTGATCAACTACTTCTTCTTCGTCGCCGAAGAGCTGCGGGCGATCATGGCCGAGCTGGGCTTCCGCACGATTGCCGAAATGGTCGGCCGGGTTGACCGGCTCGACATGAAGCAGGCCATCGACCACTGGAAGGCCAAGGGCGTCGACCTCAGCCGGATCCTCCACCAGGTGCCGCTGGGTGACAGCCCCTCGCTCGGCTGGTCGGTGACGCAGGACCACGCCCTCGAAAAGGCGCTCGACAACGATCTGATCGCCGCCGCCGCCGATGCGCTTAACGCCAAGCAGCCGGTGGTGATCGAGCGCAAGGTGATCAACGTCAACCGCACCGTCGGCGCGATGCTCTCGGGCGAAGTGGCCAAGCGCTATGGCCATGCCGGCCTGCCGGACAACACCATCGCGATCCGCCTGAGCGGCGTGGCCGGGCAGAGCTTCGGCGCGTTCCTGGCTCACGGCGTGACGCTCGACCTGACCGGCGATGCCAACGACTATGTCGGCAAGGGCCTGTCGGGCGGGCGCGTGATCGTGCGCCAGCCTGCCCATGTCGAGCGTGAGGCCAGCCAGAACATCATCGTCGGCAACACTGTGCTCTACGGCGCGATTGCGGGTGAAGCCTACTTCAACGGCGTTGCCGGGGAACGCTTCGCCGTCCGCAATTCGGGCGCGATCGCGGTGGTCGAAGGGACCGGCGATCACGGCTGCGAATACATGACCGGCGGCGTGGTGGTCGTGCTGGGCCGCACCGGGCGCAACTTCGCGGCCGGCATGTCGGGCGGCGTTGCCTATGTCTATGACGAGCGTGGCGAGTTCGCCAAGCTGTGCAACCTGGCCCAGGTCGATCTGCTGCCGATTTCGGCCGAACGCGACGAGGATGACGGTGCCGGCCGGCCGCAGCAGCGCCCGCGCTCGGTCGAGGACTTTGGCATGGGTGACATGCTGCGCCACGACGGCGAGCGCCTGCGCATCCTGCTGGAGCGGCACCACCTCCACACCGGCAGCAAGCGCGCCCGCGCCCTGCTCGATGACTGGGCAAACACACTCGGCAAGTTCGTCAAGGTCATGCCCAAGGATTACGCGCGGGCACTGAAGCAAATGGAAACCGAACGGCTCGAAGCCGCCTCGGTCGCAGCAGAGTAACGACAATGGGCAAGGAAACCGGCTTTCTCGAGCTTGACCGCCAGGATCGCAGCTATGCCGATCCCAAGGAGCGGCTGCATCACTACAAGGAATTCGTGATCCCGCATGCCGAGCCGGCGCTGAAGGCGCAGGCTTCGCGGTGCATGAATTGCGGCATTCCCTATTGTCACAACGGCTGCCCGGTGAACAACATCATCCCGGACTGGAACCACCTGGTCTATGAGGGTGACTGGCAGAATGCGCTGGAAGTGCTGCATTCGACCAACAACTTCCCGGAGTTTACCGGCCGCATCTGCCCCGCCCCGTGCGAGGCGAGCTGCACGCTGAACATCATCGACCAGCCGGTGACGATCAAGTCGATCGAATGCGCGATCGTCGACAAGGGCTGGGAAAACGGCTGGATCCATCCGCAGGTCCCCGCCAAGCGCACCGGCAAGACTGTCGCCGTGGTCGGCTCCGGCCCGGCCGGCATGGCGGCGGCGCAGCAGCTGGCCCGCGCTGGCCATTCGGTGACCGTGTTCGAAAAGAACGACCGCGCCGGCGGCCTGCTCCGCTATGGCATCCCCGACTTCAAGATGGAAAAGCACCTGATCAATCGGCGGCTGGTCCAGATGGAAGCCGAAGGCGTGCAGTTCCGCACCTCGACCGAGGTCGGCGTCCATGTCTCGATCGAGTCCTTGAAGGAAAACTTCGACGCGATCGTCCTGTCGGGCGGCGCGGAAGCGCCCCGCCGGCTTGAAATTCCGGGCGCCGAACTGCCCGGCGTCCGCCTGGCGATGGAAT
>Ga0073920_1000298_pt1 | contig 9777 bp, 8 predicted proteins | sample GWRWT4_2Sept14_2_FD_70953 | JGI IMG/M metagenome (GOLD analysis project Ga0073920, IMG submission 70953) | Sand microcosm microbial communities from a hyporheic zone in Columbia River, Washington, USA - GW-RW T4_23-Sept-14 | ecosystem: Engineered > Artificial ecosystem > Sand microcosm >...
CAGTCCGGCGATTTCGGGCACATAGGCCTTTGCGGCAAACCCGAGACAGGGCAGCAGAAAGCGCGCAGTGATCGTTTCGCCGCTTCCGGTCGTGACCCGCCACTTGCGCTGTCCTTCATCCCACTCGGCGCCCGCCATGCGGGTCCCCATGGTCATGTGGGGCCAAAGCCCAAACCGGTCACAGACATGGCGGAAATAGCCGCGCAGCTCGCGCCATCCGGGATAGCGTTCGCTCCATGTCCAGTCGCGCCAAAGTTCGGGCAGCGAAAGTTCGTACAGCGGAACCTGCGAATCGACGCGCGCGCCGGGGTAGCAATTCCAGTACCAGATGCCACCCGGCTCTTCGGCCGCGTCGATCAACCTGGCGTCGAAGCCGGCCTCGCGCAGGCGGTGAAGCAGATAGACCCCGCTGAAGCCGGCACCGACGATCAGAGCCTCACAGTCACCGACTGACCCGCCGCTCACACCGCTGCGCCCTGGCTTATCGCGAAGTCTCTCACTGCGGCGTAGTCAGCCTTGCCGTTCGACGCGCGCAGAGCGATACCAGCTTGATAGACTGTCTTAGGGGTCTTGTACCCGGCCAGCTGCCGGCGGACATGGGCCTTGAGTGCTTCCAGGTCGAACGTGGCGCCATCCTCCATGCAGACCACTGCGGTCACGGCCTGGCCCCATTTCTCGTCAGGCACGCCAACCACGAGAGCATCGGCCACGGATGGGTGGGTCTTGAGCACTTCCTCGACTTCTTCGGGATAGACCTTTTCCCCGGCGGTGTTGATGCAGACGCTGCCCCGGCCCAGCAGAATCAGACTGCCGTCAGCCTCCACCCGGCACCAGTCGCCGGGGATCGAGTAGCGCACGCCGCCGATCGTCCGGAACGTTTTCGCAGACTTTTCCGGATCCTTGTAATAGCCCATTGGAATGGCACCCTTGCGGGCAATGAAGCCAGGGATCCCGCTGCCGGCTTCCACCTTTGCATCGCTTTCGTCGAACACGTCGCAATGCTCGCCGATCACGAACTTGGCGGTCTGGACGGACCCTTGTGCAGTGGTCACCGACAGGCCATAGCCAAGCCCCTCTGATGCGCCGAAGGCGTCCATCAAAGCGACCTGCGGAATGTGCCGGATCAGCCCGTCCTTGACCTCGCGGCTCCACATGACCCCTGACGAGAGGATCGAAATAAGGCTCGAGGTGTCGTAACGCCCCGGCGCGTTGTCGAGCGAAGCAAGCAGCGGTTTGGCGAAAGCATCGCCGACGATTGCGACCGACTGCACCCGGTGCTTCTCGACAGCCCGCCATAACTCGTCGGCGTCGAACGACGGGTTCTCAAGCGTTACGATGCAGCCTCCCCCCATCAGCGTGCCAAGGGCAGAGAGGAGACCTGTTCCATGCATCATCGGACAAGCGGGGAGGAACACCCGGCCAGGTCCGTCAGTACGGATCATCGCGACGGTTTCGTCCATGTCGTGTGGCGCTGGACCAAGCAGGCCGGCGGAATCGAGCTGCGCCCGCCGCAGGTCATCGTGGCGCCACATCACCCCCTTGGGCATGCCGGTGGTCCCACCTGTGTAGATGAACAGCATGTCGTCGGGCGAACGGGCTATGCCCAGCGGCGAACCGTCGCCTTGCGCCGCCAACGCCTCGTAGGGTTCGGCAAACGGCGCGATCGCCGCCGGATCGCCGATTTCGACAAAGATCCGGGCCTTCCCCAGCCGGTCCTTCAATTCGACAATGCAATCGCGGAATTCGCTGCTGTAGACAATCGCCTCGGCATCGGAATCATCGAAGATGTAAAGCACCTCGTCCGGTTTGTAGCGGTAGTTGATATTGACGTGGGTCAGCCGGGCCTTGAAACAGGCGGCCATCGATTCGCCGTATTCCGGCCGGTTGCGCATGTAGAAGGCAATCTTGGCCCCGGGTTCAAGCCCCCTGGCACGCAGCGCGCGGGCAAGATTGTTGGACCGCGCGGCCATTTCAGGCCAGTTGATCCGCCGATCTCCGTGGATCAGCGCCGGGGCATCGCGAGGAAGCGCCGCTTCGATCGCATCCAGTATGTCGCCGAAATTCCAATCGGTCATCTTCTTCTCTCCCGACCCGTCGTTCTATGTCGTTGCGGTCAATCCCTGTAGCTGCGCTGCGTCGGACCTTACTCGCTCCGGCCCGCCAAGAACTTGGCGGTCGAAGCCGATCCGCTTGAACCAGAAGTGCAGTCCAAGCAGGTCGGTAAAGCCCATCCCGCCGTGCACCTCCGTCGCGGTTCGCGCCACGAAGCGGTGAACCTCGCCAGTGAGCGATTTTGCGTGGCAGGCCACCAGCGCCGCCTCCTCGGGATCGGTGTCGAAGGCGTGCGCGGCATACCACACCAGCGCCCGGCAAGGTTCGTGCCGAGCGGCCATTTCTGCGCACATATGCTTGACCGCCTGGAAGCTGCCGATGACCCGCCCGAACTGCTCGCGCTCTCCGGCATAGGCGACCGCCTTCTCGATCATCGCTTCGCCCGCCCCGAGACTGTCTGCCGCGAGCAAGACCCGCCCGGCATCGCGCAGCCGCCGCGCCGCAAGGCCGCCATCGTCGGCAAGGGGTTCGGCGATTGCGCCGGTCAGCCGCAACTCGCCGATGCTTCGGGTCGTATCGATGGTCTGCAAGGCGATCCGCTCGACTCCGGTCGATGCGGCGGCCAGCAGATGGAGCCTCCCCGAAACATCGCCGACAATGAAATAATCCGCCCCCGCAAAATCTAACGCGAACAGCGCGGTGCCGGTCAGTCTGCCGCCGTCGGCCCGGACTCTCACTCCGTCGCGCTCCTCGACGATGCCCGCGATCGCGACGCCGAAGCGTACCGCGCCGGAAGCAATCCGGGGCAGCCATTCAGCCTGCTGCGCGGCCGAGCCCGCCAGCATCAGCGCCAGCGGGGCGAGCACGCTGAGCGCCAGGAACGGCGCAGGGGCAACAGCCCGGCCAAGCTGCTCGGCCACCACCGCTGCATCGAGCAGCGTCATCCCTAGCCCGCCATGCACTTCGGGCACCAACAGACCGGTCAGCCCGATATCATGTAGCGCAGCCATGACCTGATCGCTGACCGCGCTGCCTGTTTCCGAGCAGGAGCGCACATGATCGAGCGGGCAGGTTTCCGCAAGGCAGCGCCCGACCGTGTCCCTAAGCATTTCCTGTTCCGGGGAAAGACCGAAATCCATCAGGCGACTCCCTTCCGGCTCTGGGCGGCGTCCAGCGCAAGACGCGGCTCGCGCGGCATGTTGAGGCCGCGTTCGGCGATGATGTTCTTCTGGATCTGCGCGGTACCGCCGCCGATGATCAGCCCCAACTGGAACATATAGTTCCATTGCCAGACGCCACCCTCGCGCTCACGCGGGCTTTCGGCATAGAGGATGCCCATTTCGCCCATCGCGTCGATCGCCAGGGCCGAAATCTGGTGTGCCAGTTCGCAGCTCTGCAGCTTGACAATCAGCTTTGCCATACCCCCTGATTCACCTTTGAGCTGGTTCGAAAGCACGCGCATCCCGTTGTATTTCATCGCCGCGACTTCCGCCTGCAGAGCGACAAGACGGTCGCGCAGCACGGGATTGTCAATAGCGCGAGCGGACCCGATCTGCTCCTCCTGCATCAGCCTGATCAGCGCCAACAGGCGGTTTTCCAGCGCATCAGGATCGCCAAGCATCCCGCGCTCGTGGCCGAGCGTCGCATTGGCGACGAACCAGCCCTGGCCGCGCTGGCCGACGATCTGATCGACCGGCACCCGCACGTCGGTGAAGAACGTCTCGTTGAATTCAGCGTGCCCGGTCATTGTCTTGAGCGGGCGAACCTCGATCCCCGGCAAGTCCATCGAGAAGATCAGATAAGAAATGCCCGCGTGCTTGGGTGCCTCGGTCTCGGTCCGCACCAGGCAGAAGATCATGTCGGCCTGCCGCGCGGTGCTGGTCCAGATCTTCTGTCCATTGATCACGAAGTGGCCGTTTTCCTCGCGCGCGCTAGTGCGCAGACTGGCCAGATCCGAGCCCGCGCCGGGTTCCGAATAGCCCTGGCACCAGACGATCTCACCGCGCAGGGTGGGTTCGATCCAGCGGCGCTTCTGCTCCTCGGTGCCGAGTTCAAGCAGGGTCGGAACCAGCATCGAGACGCCTTGGTTGGACAGCCCCCCAGGCACGCAAGCACGGGCAAATTCCTCGGCGATGATCCGCGCTTCAAGGATGTCTGGCTCAGCGCCGTAGCCGCCATATTCGCGCGGAATGGTCCGCGCGGTGTAGCCATGTTCCAGCAGCAGGTTCTGCCAGGCGACCGCGTCGGTCGTCGGACGCGCCGCACGCTGTGCCGATTCCGGCGCACGCTTGCCATTGCGGGCGAGAAAATCGCGCACTTCGTCGCGGAAGCGCTCGTATTCGGGGCCATATTCGAGGTTCATGGCGCGTGCTCTCCACTCGCGGTCGGCCGGAACACCGGCAGCCGAAAATCGTCCCCCAGCGGCTCGAAGGTCAGTTCGACCGGCATGTCGAGTTTGACTCGGTCCTGAGCGCATTCGATCAGCCGGGTCGCCATGCGCACCCCTTCCTCCAGCTCTACTACAGCCGCAATGAACGGGATTTCGTGGGCAAATGCCGGGTGTAGGGCCTGGTGCGTGACGGTCCACGTGAACAACGTGCCCCTGCCGGTGCTGGGCTCCCAGGCGAACTCGGGAGAACCGCAGCGGGCGCACATGTAGCGCGGCAGATGGCGCCAGGTGCCGCAGGCGGAGCAACGCTGGAAATGCAGCTGGCCATCCTGGCACAGCCGCCAGAATTCCTGCTCTACGGGGTCCTGCGGACGCGGACGCGGCTTGGCAGGGGGGGGTTGAGCCTCATGCCGCTGCTTGGGAGGAAGTTCTGCATCGTGGCTCATGTGAACCTCCGCAAGATGGCGATGCTGCCGTCGCCCAGATCGCCCCAGCCCGTGACCAAGCCGGTCTGGGCGTTCTCGACCTGCCGATCGCCGCAGTCGTGACGCAGCTGTCGGACCGCCTCGACCACATGATTGAGGCCCCAGACATGCGCCTCACTGAGCAACCCGCCGTGAGTGTTTAGCGGATAGCGCCCACCAAGTTCAATTTGTCCGTCCCGGACGAAATCGAGTTGCCCTCCTGGCTCGCAGTAACCCAGAGCTTCCAGCTGCAGCAGCACCACGTAGGTGAAACAGTCGTAGATCTGCAGGAAGTCCATGTTCTCACGGCTAACTCCGGCCATCTCGAAGGCTTTCGGAGCGGCGTAGGAAAGCCCGATCTTGAACGGATCGGGACGCGAGGGAATGTCGTCGGCCGGATATGGGTGCCCTTCCGCAGCCCCGGCAATCGTCACCGGCACGTGGGGCATGTCACGCGCCTTGTCGATGCGCGAGACCACCACCGCGCAGGCTCCGTCGGTTTCAAGGCAACAGTCGTAAAGCCGGAATGGCTCAGAAATCCAGCGTGATGTGGCGTAGGTATCCCAGTCGAGTGGACGACCGCAGGTGAAGGCCTTGGGGTTTAGCTGGGCATGCTTGCGACAGGCCAGCGCCACCGCGCCCATCGCCTCTGGTCCGACCCCGAACAGTTGGGAGTGACGTGTCGCCAGCCAGGCATACATCTGCACCGGCAGAAAAACCCCATAGGGGATATAATAGCCTTGGATCGTGTTGGTCAGCGTGGTCATGTTCATCGACCGCGTCGCCGGCGCGCCGGGCTTGGAGCGCAGCGCGGAGAACCCGTTCCAGCCAAGGGTGACAAGGACATGGTCGCACAGGCCCGCGGCGATAGCCATGGCCGCGTTTTGCAACGCAGTCGTCGGACTTGCACCGCCCATGTGGACCGTCGCGGCATAACGCAGCACATCGATCCCAAGGTTGGCGGCCAACTCCTCGGACGTCGTATAAATCGGCGGCGGGATCATGCCGTCGATATCGCCCGGCTTCAATCCCGCGTCGGCGATCGCGCGGCGCGAGGCTTCCAGCATCATGTCGACCGCGCTGCGTTCGGTGCCCTTGACGAAATCTGTCTCGCCAATTCCGGTTATTGCGGCTTTGTCGGAAAATCCGGTCATGCGCGTCGCCCCTGGATCAGCGGAAACGGCTGGCAAGCGCGAGTGCACGTTCGGCTTCGGAAACCAGATCGGCCATTACTGCGGCGGCGGGGCGCACCGCGTGGATCAGACCGATCCCCTGTCCGGCGAAGCCGGGCAGGATATCCTTGCGCCTGGCCTCGATTCCGGCAGCCATGACCGGGCCCGAAATCATCGACTGATAAGGCATTGGCAACGGTTCCTTGCCCGCGTCAACCCAGGCGTCGGCCCATTTGTTGCGGATCATCCGCGCCGGCTTGCCGGTAATCGAGCGGCTGACCACGGTATCGGCATCTCCGCCCTCGACGATCGCTTCTTTTTGGAAGTCCTCGATGCCCGCTTCTTCGGTGGCAAGGAACGCGGTGCCGACCCAGGCCCCTTGCGCGCCCAGCATGAAGGCCGCGGCCACCCCGCGTCCGTCGGAAATGCCGCCCGCGCCCAGCACCGGCACCCGGTCGCCCACAGCATCGACCACCTGCGGGATCAGCGAGATTGTCCCGATCGGTGAATTGTGTCCGCCACCGTCATGGCCTTGGGCGACGATCACGTCGATTCCGCTTTCGACCACCTGCTGCGCGTGCTTGACCTTGCCGACCACGGCCATGACGATCGTACCGTTGGCATGGAGACGGTCCATCCACGGGCCGGGATTGCCAAGGCCGGCGGCATAGACCGGCACCTTCTCCTCGATCACCACTTCCATCTGCGCTTCGAAGAACTCCTTCGAGAACAGCGGCGGGCCGCCCTCGGCATCGCGTCCGCCAATCGCACGCCTTGCCGCCTCGCCGTCAGCCCTCACCAGCCCTTCGCGGGCCATGAAATCCTCCGCGAACTGGCGATATTCGGCCGCCAGCCCCATCGGATCGGCGGGCGCGGCACCGCTTTGCGGGGACTTGCCCAGGCGCACAGAGGCCGGCAGCAGGGTATCGACCCCAAACGGCTTATCGGTCAGTTCGCGGGTTTGGCGGATCCATTCCCGCAGTCGCTCTGGCGCGCAGGCTGCGGCGCCCAGAACGCCTAGCCCACCGGCATTGGAAACCGCAGCCGCCAGCGCTGGAACGCTTGCACCACCCATTCCGGCCAGGACGATCGGGTATTCGATATTCAGCAGATCACAAATGCGGCTGGTCAAGGCCATTGTCTCTCTCCCCTTCAGGCTTCCCGGTTTGCGTTCCCCCAGCGGACCTTTTGCGCGAGCAATGCAGGACTACGCTCTGCCAGATATTGGGTCGATCCATCGGTCAGCCGTTCCATCTGGCGCCGGGCACCCACAGCATCGCGCATCCGCACGGCTTGCAGCACGCGACCGAGGCACCGCAACTGGGTTTCGCGCTCCTGCGCCGAATAGCCCAGACCTTCCGACATGCTGCGGGTCAACAGGTGCAAAGCGGAGACCAACAGACCGAAGGTCGAGTTTCCGCTGGCCCAGCCCAGCAGATCGTGAAACCGACGATTGGTTTCCTCGAATTCCGGACCGTCCCGCTCGCGCTCGAGCCGCGCGAGGCAAGCCTCGAGCGCAGCAAGATCGGCGACGGTGGCCATTTCCGCGGCCCGCGCCGCAACCGTCGGGGCAATCGCTTCGCGCAGTTCGAGCAGGGCTCGAAGGTCGGTATCCATGAATTGCAGAATCAGCGCCATCGAACTGGCGAAATCGGCTGTCTGCGGACGGGTTATAACCGGCCCACCGCCCCGACCCTGAGTGAGATGAATCACACCCTGCAATTCGAGAAAACGCAGAGCCTCGCGCAGCGTGGCGCGTGCCACATCATAGCGCGCCAGCATGGCGTCCTCGTGGGGAAGCCGGTCACCCGGTCCCTGCGCATTGCTCTCGATATCCTCGACAATCTCGCGGGCTAGCACCAGGGCGCGCTTGGCCTTGGTCTGGCCAAAGTTTGCGGCAGGCTCCGCTGGGAGGACAGGGCTTGGGCTGGATTTCATCAAACTCTGATAAGAATTAATCGAAATGCTGTCAATGCTCCCGCACAAACTGCCATACACTGGAGGTTTCTGGATAAACTCTTATACTACTTATTGACGAATCGGCGATCTGCCCTTAATCCAGCCCAAGAGCAGACCGAGATGAGGGAGGTGACCATGACCACTCAAACAATTCCGCAGGAACTGGACGGTGCCGAGCTTGCCCGGGCTGTTGCCGACATCCCTCTTGCGGAAATCGACGTTGCTCGCCCCAGCCTGTTCCAGAGCGACAAGGTCGGGACCTTCTTCGAGCGGCTGCGACGTGAGGATCCGGTCCACTACTGCGCCGAAAGCGCCTATGGCCCCTACTGGTCGATCACCAGATACAACGACATCATGGCGGTCGACACCAATCACAAGGTCTATTCATCCGAAGCCAAGCTGGGCGGGATTGCGATCCAAGACATGCACAGCGACCAGAGCAATCTCGAACTTGAGATGTTCATCGCCATGGACCAGCCCAAGCATGACGCGCAGCGCAAGGCGGTCACTCCGGCAGTGGCGCCTTCGAACCTGCTGCTGCTCGAGCCCGTGATCCGCGAACGTGCCGGAGAAATTCTTGATTCGTTGCCGGTCGGTGAGGAGATCGACTGGGTCAAAAGCGTTTCGGTCGAGCTGACCACGATGACGCTGGCGACCCTGTTCGATTTCCCTTGGGAAGAGCGAGCCCGCCTGACCCGCTGGTCCGACGTCACGACCGCCATACCTGGAGCGGGAATAGTCGATTCCTTCGAACAGCGCCGCGACGAGCTGATCGAGTGTGCGATGTATTTCAAAGGGCTCTGGGAGCAACGAATCGACCAGCCGGGGGGCACCGACCTGATTTCGATGATGGCGAATTCGTCCGCCACGCGCGAAATGCCGTTCCTCGAATTCCTGGGTAACCTGCTGCTTCTGATCGTGGGCGGAAACGACACTACCCGCAATTCGATCAGCGGAGGAGTCCTGGCGCTGAACCGGCATCCTGATCAGTATGACAAATTGCGGCGCGACCCTGCCCTGATCGGCAATATGGTTCCCGAAATCATCCGCTGGCAGACCCCGCTCACCCACATGCGCCGAACCGCGCTGGAAGACAGCGAGATCGGCGGGAAGCGCATCGCCAAGGGTGACAAAGTCGTCATGTGGTATCTTTCGGGCAACCGCGACGAAACGGTGATCGACCGGCCCGAAGAATTCATCATCGACCGGAAGAACCCGCGCCAACACCTTTCGTTCGGCTATGGCATCCATCGCTGCATGGGCAACCGCCTGGCCGAATTGCAGCTTCGGATCATCTGGGAGGAAATCCAGAAGCGCTTCCACTTCGTGGAGGTCGTTGGCGAGCCCGAGCGCCTGCTTTCCAATCTCGTTCGCGGCATCACCCGCCTGCCAGTCAAACTTCACGCGCATTGATTTACGCGCCAAGGGAAAGTTGCAGTTCTATGGTCAAGGTCACCTTTGTTGCCCATGATGGTCGCCGGTTTCCCGTTGAAATCGCATCCGGTATGTCGGCGCGCGAAGCGGCACTGTTCAACGATGTTCCGGGAATCGACGGCGATTGTGGTGGCCAATGCGCTTGTGCTACATGTCACGTCCATGTCGATCCCTCATGGATCGACCGGGTCGGATGCCTTTCCGATGGGAGCATGGAGGCCGATTTGCTTCAGTTTGCCGAAGGGACCACGGAAGAAAGTCGGCTCGCTTGCCAGATCACGCTTGATGATCGGCTTGACGGGCTTGT
>Ga0073920_1000300_pt1 | contig 9730 bp, 10 predicted proteins | sample GWRWT4_2Sept14_2_FD_70953 | JGI IMG/M metagenome (GOLD analysis project Ga0073920, IMG submission 70953) | Sand microcosm microbial communities from a hyporheic zone in Columbia River, Washington, USA - GW-RW T4_23-Sept-14 | ecosystem: Engineered > Artificial ecosystem > Sand microcosm >...
TCGGTGGTTACCGGCTTATCGAGATAGCCGTTATAGGTCCGGGCCGTGCGGAACAGCTGGTCGAGCGCAGCATCGCTGAGCGGTTGCGACATGGATTCTTCCCCTGTTGGTAGGCGTGCGGATCAGGCCGCGCGGACTTCGCTGACTTCGGGCACATAGTGCTTGAGCAGCCCTTCGATCCCTTGCTTGAGCGTCGCGGTCGACGACGGACAGCCCGAGCAGGCGCCCTGCATCGAAAGATAGACCACGCCCTCGCGGAAACCGCGATAGGCGATGTCGCCGCCATCATTGGCAACGGCCGGACGGATCCGGGTTTCGAGCAGTTCCTTGATCTGGGCGACCACGTCGGCATCGGCCGGATCGTCGCCATAATCGGCGTCTTCCTCGGCCGGGACGGCGATGCCGCCGGCGCTGGGGGCATGGAACAGCGGGATCTGGCTGACGAAGTGATCGAGCAGGATCGCGACAACCTGCGGCTTCAGTGCCGACCAGTCAGTGCCCGGCCCGGCCGTGACCGAAACGAAATTGCTGCCGAAGAACACGCCGGTCACATCGCCCAGGCTGAACAATGCCTCGGCCAAGGGGGAGGCGGCGGCCTCCTCCTCGTCCCGGAAGTCGCGGGTGCCGGATGGCATGACTTCCTGCCCGGGCAGGAACTTCAGCGTCGAGGGATTCGGGGTGAGTTCGGTTTCAATAAACATGTGCCGGATGTAGGCCTTTGCTGGGCGGGTTCAACCGCCAAAATCATAGCTCACGTAAGGCCTGCGCCGGTTTGGCCCGCAGCAGCGGCAGGGACCCGGCCAGTGCAAAGGCCACGGTCATGCCCAGCCCCGCACCCAGCACCGCCAGCACCTGCGGCCAGTTGGGCAGCCAGTCAAATTCAAACATCTGAACGATCACCAGCCAGCCGATCGCCGAACCCAGCACCAGCGCCACGCCGGCCAGCAGCAGCGCCAACAGGCCATACTCCGCGAGCTGGAGCAGCAGCAGTTGCTTGCGGCTGGCGCCCAGCACGCGCAGGATCACGTTATCGTACAGCCGGCTCGCCCGCGCGGCGGCGATCGCGCCGAGCAGCACGGCAATCCCGGCCAGCACCGCGACTGAGGCGGCGGCGAGGATCGCGGTCGAGACCTGGTTCAGCAATTCGCGCGCCTGTTTCAGCACGCCGCCCACCTCGATCACCGAACTGGCCGGAAAGGCCTTCAGCAATTGCGGGAGCAGCTTGGTGCGGTCAGCCCCGGCGGGCAGATCGATCGTCGCGGCGAGGTTATGCGGGGCGTCGGCCAAGGTGTTGGGCGAGAAGACCAGCACATAGTTGAAGCCCATCGTGTCCCAGTCGATCCGCCGCAGCGAAGCGATCCGTGCGCTGCGCTCGACCCCCAGCACGCCGATGGTGATCTTGTCACCGATCTTGAGGTTGATCGCCTGGGCCAGTTCCTCGTCGACCGAGACCAGCGGTTCGCCCGAATAGTCCTTCGGCCACCACTCGCCAGCGGTCAGCGAATTGCCTTCGGGCAGGGAGGGCGAATAGGTCAGCCCGCGCTCGCCGCGCAGCGGCCAGGCGTTCTCGGGGATTTCCTTGAGGTCGGCCACGCGGGTCATGCTGGTTTCGGGTCCATAGGCGAGGATCGCGCCGCGCAGTGCGGGGACCTGGCGGACCTTGGCCGTGGGCACGGCCTGGCGGACGATCTGCTCCATCTCGGCGGCGCGATCACGCGGCAGGTCGAGCATGAAATAGTCCGGGGCGCGGGCCGGCACGCGGCTGGCGATATTGGCCTCAAGGCTGGTCTGCACCACCGCGAGTAACACGAAGGCAGAGAGCCCGAAGCCCAGCGCGGTGACCAGCGACCCGGTCTGCGCGCCAGGGCGGTGGAGGTTGGACAGGGCGAGCCGCAGAAGCGGATGCTGCGGGCGCGGAAGGCGGGCGGCCAGCTTGCGCAGCCCCCAGCCAAGTAGGCCGAGCAGGCCGAGGACGACGATTGCCCCGGCGAGGAACCCAGCGGTGACGGGCAATTGCGCCGCGCTGGCCAGGGTCAGGCCGATGATCGCGGCAAAGCCCAGGCCGACAGGCCAGATCGCCTCGCGCCATTGGCCCGACAGCGGCGAGACGCGCGCGCGCATCAGCGCCAGCGCCGGAAAGCGCCGCGCGGCAAACAGCGGCGGCGCTGCAAAGACCAGCCCGACCAGCAGGCCATAGGCGGTGGCGCGGGACAGGGCGGCCCAATCGAACACCAGCCCCGGCGTGACTGGCAGCAGCGCGCCCAGCGCCTTGCCCAGCGCCGGCATAACCAGCACCCCGGCGGCGAGACCGGCCAGGCTCCCCGCCAGCGCGGCAGCGAGCAATTGCAGCAGATAGATCCGGGTGATGTCCTGGCTGGTCGCGCCCAGCACCTTCAAGGTGGCAATGCCGTTACGCCGGGCCTCAAGGTAGGAGGACACCCCGCCGCCAATCCCGATCCCCGCAATCGCCATGGCGGTCAGGCCGACCAGGACGAGGAATTCGCCCATCCGCGAGACGAAGCGGTCGGCCCCTGGGGCGGCCTTGTCACGCTGGCGATAGGTAAAGCCGGCGGTCGGGAACTTCGCCTTCAGTTCGTCGATCGTCGCCACCGGATCGCGCTCTTGCGGCAGCAGCAGACGGTACTTGCTGCGATACATCGCACCCGGGGCGGTCAGCCCGGCCGCTTCGGGAAAGCCATCCGCCACGATCACCGTCGGGCCAAGCGCAAAGCCTTCGCTCAGCCGGTCAGGCTCGTCGGTGATGACGCCGGCGATCTTGAGCTGCTGGCCAGCGAGGGTGAAGGTGCCGCCCGCCTTCAGCTCAAGCCGCGCCAGTGCGTCTGGCGAAACCCAGGCTTCGCCCGGAGCGGGCGCGCCAACCTTGCGGCCATCGCTAAGCGTCAGCCGCCCGACCAGCGGCCAGTTGCCGTCGACCGCCTTGAGCTCGATCGGTACGACCGTCTCGCCGCTGGCGGCCATGGCTTGCAGCCGGATGCCGCCCGAAATCTGCCCGAACTTCTCCAACTCGACGCGTTCGGCGGCGGTCGCTCCGCGCTGCCAGACCTCGATCTGCACGTCGCCGCCCAGGATCGTCTGCCCGCGCGACTTGAGCTCACCCTCGATCGCACCGGTCAGGGTGCCGATGGCGGCCAGCGCCCCGACCCCGAGGAACAAGCAGGCCAGCAGCAGCCGCAGGCCGCGGAACCGGGCCGACAGATCGCGCCGGGCAATCGTCCAGGCGGTGGTCCAGGAGAGAGCAGCGTGGCTCACGCGGCGGTATCGCTCGCGATGCGGCCGTCGGCCAGGGTGACGACACGTTCGCAGCGGGTCGCCAGGCTGGCATCGTGCGTGATGATCACCAGCGTCGCGCCGGCTTCGGCGCGGCGGGCGAACAGCAGATCAACGATCCCGCTGCCGGTTGCGGCATCAAGGTTACCGGTCGGCTCGTCGGCAAAGACCAGCGCCGGGCGCGGGGCGAGCGCACGGGCAATGGCGACGCGCTGCTGCTCCCCGCCTGATAGCTGCGAGGGGTAGTGGTGGAGCCGGTGGCCAAGGCCCACGGCTGCCAGCTCCGCCTCGGCGCGCGGGCTGGCATCGTCCATCCCGGCCAGCTCCATCGGCGTCATGACGTTTTCCAGCGCGGTCATGGTTGGCAACAGGTGGAAGGCCTGCAGCACGATCCCGATCCGGCCCCGGCGCGCGGCGGCCAAAGCATCTTCGTCCAGCGCGGCAAAATCTGCGCCTGCCACGTTGAGGGCCCCGCCGCTAGCGCGCTCAAGCCCGGAGAGGACCGCCATCAGCGAGCTCTTGCCCGAGCCGGATGGACCCAGCAGCGCCAGGGTCTGGCCCTGCGGCACGGTCAGGTCGATCCCGCGCAGGATTTCGACCGCCGCCTCGCCAGTGCCGAGGCTGAGTGTAAGGTTCGTGGCGGTGATCGCCGATTGGGGGCTTGTCACGTCAGCGAATGGCCATAGCTAGGGGGAAACGAATTGAAGGAACCTTCGGCCATGAAATGGAAATCGGCAGCGCGAGTTGCAAGCCCTAGCGGACTGATCTTGACGCTAGCCTTTGTGCTGGGTGCCTGCGGATCGCAGCAACCAGCCACGCCTGCTCCCACCCAAAGCGCCAGCGCCATGCCGGACCTGCCCGTGGTGGGCGATGAATTGCGGATCGTGGCCTTGGGGGACAGCCTGTTCGCCGGTTACGGGCTCGAGCCCGGCCAATCCTATCCGGCGCGGCTCGAAGCGGCCTTGCGCGCCCGCGGGCTCAACGCGCGGATCACCAATGCTGGGGTTTCGGGCGATACCACCGCGGGCGGGCTCGGCCGGCTCGATTTCACGCTCAACAGCCTGGCCAAGCCGCCGGCGCTGGTGATCATCAGTCTGGGCGGCAACGACATGCTGCGCGGGCTGCCGCCCGAAGCAACCCGCAAGAACCTGGACGAGATGCTTGGCAAGCTCAAGGCGCGGGGCATTCCGGTCGTGCTGCTGGGGATGCTCTCGGCGCCCAACCTGGGGGCGGATTATCGCGGCCAGTTCGATCCGATCTATCCGGCGCTGGCCAAGAAGCACGGCGCGGCGCTGGTGCCGTTCTTCCTCCAGCCACTGATCGGCCGGCCGGACCTCATCCAGGCCGACCGGATCCATCCGACCTTGCCGGGGATCGACCTGATGGTGGAATCGACAGTCGATACGGTGGCGGGGGCGCTGCCCGCGAAGAAGTGAGTCTTCCGTCCTGAAATTTACCTCTGCTCCCCCACCCCGCTCATGCTGAGCTTGTCGAAGCATCGTCCTTCGCTTGCGTCAGGTGCGCAGGCCGCAAGAACAAGGACGGTCCTTCGACAAGCTCAGGACGAGCGGGGATTGGGGCGGCGGGTTATAGCCGCTCCACCGTCCCGTCCCTGACGCGCCAGATCGCGGCCTCTTCAGCAATCGCCTCGAACGGAGCCAGTTCGGTGCCGGTCAGCCAGACCTGCGCGCGGCCAGCCCGCAGCCGATCGAACAGGGCGGTGCGGCGCAGCGGGTCGAGGTGGGCGGCGACCTCGTCGAGCAGCAGCAAGGCGGGGCGGCTGCCGTGCAGCAGATCGGCGTGGGCCAGGGTAATCGCAATCAAGAGCGCCTTCTGCTCGCCCGTGGAGCAGGCGCTGGCCGGCTGGTCCTTGCCGGCCATGGTGACGACCAGCTCGTCGCGGTGCGGTCCGGTCAGGGTGCGCTGGGCGGCGCGGTCGCGGCGGCGGGTGTTGCCGAGTTCTGCGGCGAGGGCAGCCGGATCAAGCGGACCGCCGGGCTGATACACCAGTTCGGGTCGCGCAAACGGTGCTTCGGGGAGCAGAGCCAGCCGCTCGGACAGGGCGGAGACCAGCCGCGCCCGCGCCTGGGCGACCAATGCGCCGGCTTCGGCCAGCTGGCTTTCCAGCGCTTCGAGCCAGGCCGGATCGGGCTCGGCCATTTCGCCCAGCAGCCGATTGCGTTCACGCAGGGCGTTTTCCATGCGCGCGGCGTGCTTGGCGTGGCCGGGTTCCAGCGCCAGCACCATCCGGTCCAGGAACCGCCGCCGTGCGCCGGCGCCTTCGCTGAACAGGCGGTCCATTGCCGGGGTCAGCCAGCCGATCGAGAGCCATTCTGACAAGCCCAGCGCCGGGATCTCCGCGCCATTGGCCTTCGCAATCCGGCGGCCGGGGCGCTCCGCCCGGATGCCGGTGCCCAGCTGGACCTCACCAACCAGCTCGGCGCTGACCGCACAGCTGCCATCGCCGCTCTGGCTCGGCAGCTCGGTCAGGGCCGCGCGGCGCAGGCCGCGGCCGGGGGCGAGCAGGGACAGCGCCTCCAGCACATTGGTCTTGCCCGCGCCATTCTCGCCAATCAGCAGGTTGAACTGCGCCGTTCCGGACAGGCGCGTCTCCGGATGGTTGCGGAAATGGGTCAGGGTGATGCGGTCCAGCGCCATGGCGGTGCGATAGAGGGCGGGGGCGGCGGTGTCATCCCTAAGCCGGCAATGGCCGCCCACCCCTATCTGTCATCCCCGCGGATCGAAGAGTTGCCTTGCAACAAAGCGGGGACCCATCACCTGGCATGGCCACCATCGCGCCAGCTGCAATCTTTGGAGATGGGCCCCCGCCTGCGCGGGGATGACGAACATGCGGTTTTGCGGAAAGGCCCGATCCGCACAGTTAGTGAATTTTCCCAAAACATGGCATTCATCCTGCAGAAAGTTTCGCTGCAAAACTCAAAAACCCAGCATTTCCGCCATTTTTCAAAACTGGCACGGCCTCTGCAATCCTTGTGGCATCCGCAGGAATGGTCCGGCGGACAACACAAGGATAGGGAAAATTCCAATGCTCGGTTTCTCGCAAATGCCCGCTCGCTTCACCGCTGCCGTCTCGGCCTTCGCGCTTTCGCTCGCGCTGATCGGTGCCACCGTCTCGATGCCCAGCCAGGCCCAGGCTCAGACCACCGGTGCCTATGTCGGAGTTGTCGCATAATGAGCTCGCTCGATCGCTCGCGCACTGACAGCGCACCCGCCCGCAGTTTCCGCCTCAACAAGACCAATGGTAAGTTCATGGGCGTCAGCGCCGGTATTGCCGATCACTTCGACGTCGATGTCACGCTGGTCCGCCTGGGCTGGGTCGTCGGCACGATCCTCGGCTTCGGCAGCCTCGTTCTGATCTACCTCGCAATCGGCCTCATCGCCGATTGATGGATCGCCGGTGAGGCCCCGTCACACGCTGACGGGGCCGCCCACCGCAAAGTTTCAGACCGATTTGGCCTTGGCAAAGGGCGAGAAGTCGGTCCCCTCATCGAAGACCTCCACCCCCTCGCGGCGTTTCAGCCAGCCGACCACCGCATAGGTCACCGGGGTGAGCAGCGCTTCCCACAATACCTTCAGCAGCCAGTTGGTGACCATCACGGTCAGCACCTGTTCGGTGCTCCAGATCCCCAGGAAGGCGATCGGGTAGAAGATCAGGCTGTCGACCGCCTGGCCAAAGAAGGTCGAGCCGATCGTCCGGCTCCACAGCGCCTTGCCCTTGGTCCAGATCTTCATCTTGGCCAGCACGAAGCTGTTGACGAACTCGCCCGCCCAGAAGGCAATCACGGACGCGGCAACGATCCGCCAGGTGCTGCCGAACACGCTTTCATAGGCGGCCTGGCCGTCCCAGCCCTCGGCCGCCGGCATGGCCACCACGACATAGCTCATGAAGGCCATGAACAGCATGGCGGCAAAGCCCATCCACACACAGCGGCGGGCATTGGCATAGCCGTAAACTTCGGTCAGCACGTCGCCGATCACGTAGGATACCGGGAAGAACAGGATCCCCGCGCCAAAAGTGAAGCCGCCCAGCGTCGCCAGCTTGCTCGCCCCGATCAGGTTGGACAGCAGCAGGATCGCGACAAAGGCCGCCATCACATAGTCGAAATAGCGGAAGTGGCGGCGCGCGCCGGCGGTTCCGTCGAGCTGGGCAAGGTTTGTGCTCATCTGCCCTGCCTAACCCGGTTTGCGCGCAAGGCAAACCCCGCCTAAGGAATGCACGGCGCGCGCCCGTAGCTCATCTGGATAGAGCGCGAGACTTCTAATCTTGAGGCAGCAGGTTCGAGTCCTGCCGGGCGCGCCAGCTATCTGCAGGTGGCCTTCAGGCCGCCGGAAGATAGCTGGCGGGTCATCCTCCTTAATATTTGTCCGTGCGTTCGGGTCGTTCTTGTAGTCCGGCGAAGTTATTGGCTCAAAATAGCCACGCAATGCCCGATAGAAATTTCTAAACAAATTGAAATTCCCGCTGATTCTTCTGCACATCCGCGCTGCTCAGGCAGCTCGTTTGGCTTGAATATCTGCGGAGAGCGTGCGTGGTAGCAATTGTCGGTGGCAACAGCCTGGGTCTGGTGCGTGCTTCGGCCAGTGTTCTGGGGGGGAATGGCCAGCTTGGGTCGGCGGCGGTTGGACGGCTTGGCAGCGGGGTCACGGTCAATGCGGTGACCGGTAACCTGGTGATCCAGAACCAGGATGAGCTGCTGACCGGGCTGGGCTTCGATGCCAACCTCTTCCGGACCTACAACAGCCTCGGGCTGATGGATGACGACAATGGCGACAACTGGCGCCACGGCGGCCAGCGCAAGGTTGAGGTCGTCACCGCCGGATCGGTCCTGCGCCTGACCGACTGGGATGGCAGCCGCACCGACTTCACCTGGGACGCCACCTTTGTCCGCAGTGATAACGGCACCGGGGCTTACGTCAGCAAGGCCGGCGGCGGGGCCTATGACTGGATCACTTATGGCTCGGGCACCTGGGTCCTCACTGACGGCGATGATCTTTCGGTCCAGACCTTTGCCGAAGCCTATGCCGGCCGCATCACCGGCCACCGCGATGTCAGCAATCAGCGGATGGGCTTTACCTATGACAGCAGCAACCGTCTGTCCAAGATCAGCACGGCCAATGGTGAGTACATTCTGCTCACCTGGAATGGCACCAAGCTAACCCAGACCAGCACTTACACTGCCGCCAATGTGCTGACCGGGACCAAGACGCGCTACACCTATGACACCCAGAACCGGCTTTCGTCGGTGACGCTCGATCTTTCGCCGGGCGACAATGTGATCGCCGATGGCAAGATCGTCACCTACGAATACACCTACGACGGCACCTCGAAGCGGGTCGCCTCGATCACCGAGACCGGCAGCGGCAACTTCGTCAGCTTTACCTATGTCCAGGTCGGCAGCGATTTCCGCGTGGCCAGCGTGACCGAGGCGATGTTCTCGGACTACCTCAAGACTACCAGCTTCAGCTACGATACCACTGCGCGCCGCACCACGATTACCGATGCGCTCGGCAAGGCGCGGGTGATCGCTTACGATACAGCCGGCAACGTCGAATTACGGTGCCAGTTTACTAAATACACCAATTAGCCGATAAGGTCTGCAATGGCCCGCCTGCCTCGCCTTGTTCTGCCTGGGATTCCCTATCACGTGACCCAGCGCGGCAATCGGCGGCAGCAGACGTTCTTTGAGGATGGGGACTATGCGCTCTACCGCGATCTGCTGGCGCAGGCGGCGGAGCGGGCGGGGGTGCAGGTGTGGTCCTATTGCCTGATGCCCAATCACGTCCACGTGATCGTTGTCCCGGCCGATGCAGACGGGCTGCGGCGCACCTTTGCCGATGCGCATCGGCGCTATACCGGCTTCATCAACGCCCGTCAGCGCTGGACCGGTCACTTGTGGCAGGGGCGGTTCGGGGCGGTGGCGATGGACGAGGCGCATCTGGCGGCAGCCGTGCGCTATGTCGCGCTCAATCCCGTGCGGGCGCGGCTGGTGGCGCGGGCGCAGGACTGGCGCTGGTCCAGCACTGCCGCGCATCTGGCCGAGGCCGACGATCAACTGGTGACGGTCGCCCCGGTGCTCGAACGCTATGGCCGCTTTGCGGATTTTCTGGGCGATCCGGCCGCCGAAGATCCGGCCTGGCGCGTGCTGCGCCAGTCCGAGACATCGGGGCGGCCACTGGGCAGCAGTGACTGGATCGCCGCGCTCGAGACCCGGACCGGCCGCCAGCTCGCCCCGCAGAAACGCGGCCCCAAGCCTCGTGCGGCGGGTGGGAATTAAGTGTATTTAGTAAACTGGCACCGTAATTCCGGGAATTCCCCACCACGTGACGCAGCGTGGTAACAGGCGCGAGCGGACGTTCTTCGAGGATGGAGACTTTGCGCTTTATCTCGATCTGCTGGCGGATTCGGCCGAGCGGGCGCAAG
>Ga0073920_1000307_pt1 | contig 9637 bp, 12 predicted proteins | sample GWRWT4_2Sept14_2_FD_70953 | JGI IMG/M metagenome (GOLD analysis project Ga0073920, IMG submission 70953) | Sand microcosm microbial communities from a hyporheic zone in Columbia River, Washington, USA - GW-RW T4_23-Sept-14 | ecosystem: Engineered > Artificial ecosystem > Sand microcosm >...
GCCGAAGAGGCCGCAATCAAGGTCCGCGCCGCCGAGGACGCTGGAATGGCCGCGATCTCGCCAAAGTCGCGTGGCCTATACCGAGGACAGTCGCTGGCGGAACCGCAATGAGTTCCCGGTCGGCCGCGCCGCAATCGAGGCATTCCTGACCCGCAAATGGGGAAAGGAGCACGAATACCGGCTGATCAAGGAGCTGTGGGCCTTCACCGGCAACCGGATCGCAGTCCGGTTTGCCTATGAATGGCACGACGATGCCGGGCAGTGGTGGCGCAGCTATGGCAATGAGAACTGGGAGTTCTCCGAAAGCGGCCACATGGCCGAGCGCCACGCCAGCATCATCGACCTGGCCATCGCCGAAAGCGAACGCCTGCTGCGCTGGCCGCAGGGCCGCCGCCCTGACAATCATCCAGGACTGAGCAAACTGGGGCTTTAGGCAGTTTACACTGCGCACCGCCTGCGCCAGACTGCGTTTCAATGAGCAACGCATCTATCTGGTGGGGCGGCACGCGTCCGCCGCTTGAACCGATGACCGCGCTGGGCGAAAATGCCTTGCCCGGGCATCTCGGCATTGAATTCGTCGATTGCGGCGATGACTGGATCCGGGCGCGGATGCCGGTCGATCACCGCACCCAACAACCCTTCCAGCGGCTCCACGGCGGGGCTTCGGTGGCGCTCGCGGAAACGATCGGTTCGGTCGCGGCGAGCTACTGTGTCGATCGCAGCCAATTCGTTGGCGTGGGCATGGAAATCAATGCCAACCACATCCGCCCGGCCTATAGCGGCTGGGTCTATGCCACCGCCCGCCCCGAAGCCTTGGGCCGCACCACCCAGGTCTGGACGATCCGGATCGAGGACGAGGCCGGCAAATTGGTCTGCATTTCACGCTTTACCGTCGCGGTGATCCCGCTGGAACGCAAGTGAAGTCGGTCGCGGTCATCGGCGCGGGCGACTTCATCGGCGCGGCCATCGTGCGCAAGTTCGCCGCCGAGGGCTTCGCAGTCCACGCCGGACGCAGGAACGGCGACAAGCTTGCCCCCTTGCTGGGCGGCGCGGTCACCGGGCGCAGTCTGGATGCGCGGCAGAGCGAGGACGTTGCGGCGTTCCTCGACGAAGCGGAAGCAATCGCCCCGCTGGCCTTGGTGATTTTCAACGTGGGCGCAAATGTCCAGTTCCCGCTGGCCGAAACCACCGACCGGCTCTTTCGCAAGGTCTGGGAAATGGCCTGCTTTGCCGGGTTCGCGGCCCTGCGCGAAGGCGCGCGGATCATGGGCCCACGCGGAGAAGGCAAGATCTTCGTCACCGGTGCAACCGCAGGCCTGCGCGGCAATCCCGGTTATGCCGCCTTCGCCGCAGCCAAGGCCGGACTGCGGCTGATGGCCGAAAGCGCCGCGCGTGAGCTGTGGCCGCATGGGTTGCATGTGGCGCACCTGGTGATCGACGCCGGGGTCGATACTGAATGGGTCCGCCAGCGCGTGACCGAACGGATCGGGGCCGAGGCACTGGCGGCCCAGCCAGACCTGCTGATGCCGCCCGAAGCCGTGGCCGAGGCCTATTGGGCGCTCTACAACCAGCCCAAGAGTGCCTGGACCTTCGAGCAGGTGATCCGGCCCTATGGGGAGAAATGGTGATGCCGACCGAGATCGAATTCCTGTTTGACTTCGGCGGGCCGAACTCGTGGTTCGTCCACCGCGCGATCCCGGCGATCGAGGCGGCGGGCAAGGTCAAGTTCCGCTATGTTCCGGTGCTGCTGGGCGGCTTGTTCAAGGCCACCGGCAACCAGCCGCCGCTGATGAGCTATGGCCACGTCGCCCAGAAGGTGGCTTACGACCGGCTGGAGATGGACCGCTTCATGGCGCGCCATGGAATCACCGGGTTCCAGTTCAATCCGCATTTTCCGGTGGGCACCCTGCTCGCCATGCGCGGCGCGGTGGCGGCCGAGCGGCTGGGTTGCGGGCCGGCCTATCGCGAGGCGATGTACACCGCGCTGTGGCAGGACGGGCTCAAGCTCGACGATCCGGCGGTCTGGGCCGAGGTTGTCGCCAATGGCGGGCTGAATGCAGCGGCGCTAGGCGCTGCGGTGCAAGACCCCGAAATCAAGGCCGCTTTGATCGCCAGCACCGAAAGCGCCGTGGCGCGCGGGGCCTTTGGCGTGCCGACCTTTTTCCTCGGCAATGAAATGTGGTTCGGCAAAGACCGCCTGCGCGATTGCGTTGAGGCGGCTGGAGGAGAAACGAAATGAGCGACTACCCCCTGCCCTACAACTCGTGCGACTTGACCGGCCGCGTGGCGCTCGTCACCGGCGCCTCCTCAGGCCTGGGCGCACGCTTTGCCGAAGTGCTGGCGAGCCAAGGCGCAGCGGTGGTGCTGGCCGCGCGGCGGCTCGACCGGCTGGAGGCTTTGGCCGCCAAGATCACGGCGGCGGGCGGCAAGGCTTTGGCGGTGCAGATGGATGCCACCGATGCCGACAGCGTGATCGCCGCCGTCGCTGCGGGTGAGGCAGCGTTCGGCACGGTCGACATTCTGGTCAACAACGCCGGGATGCCTGATGCCCAGCGCGCCCACAAGATGAGCATCGAACTGATCGACCAGGTGCTGGGGGTAAACTTGCGCGGCCCGTGGATCCTCGCCTGCGAAGTCGCGCGGCGGCTGATCGCGGCGGGCAAGCCCGGGCGGATCGTCAACATCAGCTCGGTCGCGCATTTCCGCTATGATGGCGGCGGGGCGGCGCTCTATGCGGTGACCAAGACCGCGATTGCCCGGATGACCGAGGCGCTCAGCGTCGAGTGGGCGCACTACAACATCAACGTCAACGCGATCGCGCCGGGGATGTTCGTCTCCGAAATGACCGACGGGATGTTCGCGCGGATGGGCGGCGATCCCGCTCCGCACTTGCCGCGCAGGCGCGTGCCGGTGCCCGAACAGATGGATTCGACCCTGCTCTACCTTGTCGCCCCGGCCAGCGAATGCGTGACCGGCGCGACGATCCGGATCGACGACGGGCAGAGCGCGCGGGTTCGGCTCTAACGGTCCTGCCACTCAGGAGGGCGCTTCTCAAAGAAGGCCACCCGCGCCTCAACCGAATCCGCCGTCTGGCTGAGCATGATCTGCTGGCGGTCCTCCAGCCCAAAGGCATGCTCCATGCTCGCCGCGTCGATGTTGAGATTGAGCGCGTCCTTGGTCAGGCGCAGGCCTAGCGGCGCGGTTTGCAGCATCTCTTCGGCCAGACCCAACGCCTTGGGCAGCAGTTCGTCATGCGGCACGACTTCGCTCACCAGCCCGCAGGCCAGGGCCTTGTCGGCAGTCATGAACTTGCCGGTCAGCAGGTATTCGCTCGCCACCGACGATCCGACCAGTCGCGGCAGGAAATAGCTAGCCCCCATGTCACAGCCGCCAAGGCCGATCTTGATGTAGGCGGCGTTCATCCGCAGGTCCGGTGCGGCGTAGCGCACGTCACTGGCGAGCAGCAGCGAGAAGCCGCCGCCGCAAGCCGGGCCTTGCGCGACTGCGATCACCGGCTGCGGACACTTGCGCATTGCCTGCATCACCGCCGCGATCAGCCGCTGGGTGCGCCAACCGGCGTGGACCGGCCCGGCATCCGGATCGCGCTCCCACCCGGCGAGATCGAGCCCGGCGCAAAACGCCCGGCCCTCAGCGCGCAGCACCACCACGCGCACGTCCAGCCGCTCGCGCAAGGCATTGAAATAGTCCAGCAGCGCCTGGATCAGCGCCTCGTTCATGGCATTGAGCCGCTCGGGCCGGTTGAGGCTGACCACCTCGATCGCCCCGCGGTTCTCAATCGCAATCGGCTGCTCGCTCACCCCCGGCTCTCCCTTCACCCAGCCTGTTGACCGCCCGCCGCGCACATGGCAAGGGCGCGCTCACCCGAGCGGGTGTAGCTCAATGGTAGAGCAGCAGCTTCCCAAGCACATGACATCCGCGCAACTCGGCCAGTTCTTCTGTAAAATCACAAGAAAGCGTGTCGTTGTATTTCAATGACTTATGAGCGTCGTGTAAAACGGAGAGCTGGGTGATTTCGTGCTCATTTGAGCCGAGTCTGAGCGCTATCCATTGCGCTCGAATTTCCGGCCATCGAATCGCAGCATGACGATGTTCAATTCACCTAACAGATTGATATTGCATCTGTATGTTTGGCGGTGGTTTTCGGCCATTTTTGCATTTCTCGACAGAATCTGGTAATAATTGCAGTGCGTTAAGCCCGATTTGACCAGCTTCAGAGGGCTTGAGGCACTTTCGCAACGAGTTCCGCGAAGGGGATAGGTCAGGTTGCTCCTGGCCGAGAGATCGCTTGCGCCTAGTGATCGGGGTTATTGCCCCATTGGTTGCAAGTGTTGATCTGCAAGACCGGCTTTTGCCGGAGGAGGTCCCCTTAGCGGTCCTCCTTCTAGGCAAAGGATGCGCCACATGAATACCGACGAACAGATCATCGCAGTCCAGCAACTCGATCCGGTTGAGGCCGGACGGATCATCCGCCAACTGGGCAACATTGCGCCCGATTATCAACTTGCCAGTGGGCCGATCAGCAACCGCCTGATGGGCGAAATCGTCCGCACGTTCACCAAGGCGGCGGCCGAACCCTGGATAGCCAGCGAGGCCAACGGCACCGCAATCCTGATGGCACCGGAGTGGAAAATGACCAAGGGCGTCGGAGGCATTGGCGACGCCTGGCTCGAACTGAGCGAGATCACCACCGACGAATGCGATCACAGTTGGCTCGAAGCGGCCCTCAAGACCGGTGGCACTCTAATGTGCGTCGAGCTTAAGTTCCGGCCGGGACTGAGCGAAGCATCCGAAAGGACCATTCGAGATGACAAGGCTGTCGCGGGCTTTTTCAAGCTTGGCGGCTGGACGCGCGACGAGCAGGAAGCACGCCTCTTCCAGCCCGTTGATCTGCAGACAGAACTCGTTGCCCAGGCGTTTGAAATGAATGATTTCGATGAAGCTCTGGAGCCGGTCAGCCAGGCCGTGACTGCTGCCATCGCAGCCAAGGCAGACCTCGACGCACTGATCAACCGCATCCGCGATGAGGCCAAGAAGAAGTAACCGGACGCCTCGTCCAGCCCAACAACATCGCCGACCATCCCGCTTGCTCACCTTGGTGCGAGGGGATGGCGGCTGCTCACAACAATGGAAGGAAATTATCATGACCGACCACGGAACAGCAACGTGCGCCGAGGTGCCGCGCGCAGAAGCGATTGCCCGCTTGAACGATCAACTTCGCACGACCGGAACGGGCGGCACTATTGTGATTACCCAAAACGTTATGCGGACCACTGGTTTCGATGCAGAAGAGCTTAGTTGCGCACTAGCAAACTACCAAGGCTTCGACGTCGATAACGACCCCCATGGCGAGCGAGACTTCGGTGACCTTACGCTTTGGGGCCACGACCTTCTGTTCAAGGTCGACTACTACGACAGGAACCTGGAGTTCGGATCTGAAGATCCTGCTGATCTCGATGCAACACACCGGGTGCTCACGGTCATGCTGGCCTCAGATTGGTGAGGTCTGAACATGACGACGAAAGCTTCAATCGAGCAAGCGCTTGAACAACGCCTGCTTTCACCGCATACCAATATCACCAGCGGCCAATTCCGCTGGGGAGGCGTAGTAACCTCTAATTGCGCACGCCGGTCGAGATTCCTCGGCCGGGTGGCCGTCACGCATGTCCAGGGTCCGCCTAAAGGTGGCGGCGCCTTGGGTGCGCTCAAGGTTACTACCACCCGGCTTCGCCCGGTGCCTCCTGAAAGTATGGAGGCACCAGTGCAGAACAAAGCTAAGCTCGTCATTTCCGCACTAGTTATCGCGGCTCTAGGTGCAGGCCTGTTGGCCGCACCTTCGTTTGCTCAATCGTCATACGACGACATCTTGAACGGCACTCGGCAAGATAGCATGAACCGCAAGCGCGCTGATCAGGAAGCAGGGTCTGGATCATCCGCTCCCACCCCCGTTGATCCGCACGCGCCTTGGATGACTGTTGAAAGCGTAGGCGGTGGTTCGACCTTCAACGCTTGCATTTACAACCATCGATACAAGATGGGTGAGAGCGAAGCCTTGGCATCCAGGAATTGCCTATACAACCAGACGATCCCGAATGATCGGGAGGTAGCTTCTATCGATCCTGCTGCTGCAGAGCGCGAACGCAGACGATTGGCGGCTCAACAGGCATCAGCGCAGGCTGGAAATGACGAGTGGCAACGTCGTCAAGCATATGCAAACTCACCAGCTGGACGCGCCGCAGCGAAAAAGCGGGATGCTGCGCTTTCTGCTGACTATCGGCGGCGTGGTGTAGCCTGCGAGAACAACGGTGGCACGTGGGGGTACAAGATCGGCAACACCATCTATCGGATGGCGCCCGGGGATCTTCCCGCCTGGTACAACCGGGACAGCATGGGTTGCTATCACCTATGACGGGCGCTCCTACTCGAAAACGACCAAGGCTAACTTGATTCTCAATTATGTTCAATCATTTAGACGAACGCTCGCCGACGTTCCCTAGACCTGCGGCAAGTCGAAACGTCGCAGTAAGGGTTCGCCCTCCTAGCGGCGAGTTTTCGTGAGATACCATTCCTCTCTACAAGTTGGGTCACGTACCTTCTCTGCTATTTGCTCCGGACTGCCGGTTTGGTAGAGGAAACCGATCAGCAGGTCAGGATCGATCCGATGCCGCAGCGCATAGAGTAGCTGCTTGCTGTATTTATTGATTTCCGACGCTCGGATCGAGATTTCCTCAGATGACAACGCGAGCAATATCCAGTGCAGGTTGTTATCAGTGAAGCCCAAACGTATTTCACGAGACCGCTCGATGAGGGGATCTAACACCCTTTCCAGCCTGCCGATCGTTCGCGGTGTGAAATTGGTGATCACGAAACGATAGACTTCACGTTTTAGAACCGACTCTGGTTTGTCGTAGTGGGACTGCAAGTCTTCCCGACCAACCCGAATACCAGCCCCTTTGGCTGCCTTCCTAAGGAGGCAAATCTCTTTTTCACGGTCGAGACTTGCTTGGTAAAGCTGCTTTAGGTTCGCTGCAAAGTTGTCCCACGCTTCTTCAACCTCAGGAAACAGGCGCTTCCTGCACGGGGCTCGTTTGGTCTGACGTGCAGGCTTCTTGGCTGGCCTATTGCCGGCCCTTACAGCAGGCTTCTTCCGCGACTTCGTTTTGCGAATCACCTCGGCTCTCCATACACCAGATCAGCAGCTTCGACAGGGAATTTCGATCAATCTATTTGCATCTAAATGCAACTCAATTCGCTCGTAGATGCATCCGCAAGGATCGCAGATGCGTCCGTGACTGGGTTAGATGAAGGACGCGGCATCTTCGTTCAGCGTTCCTGTAAGCCCAGCAAAACTGACTGATAATCCATGGTGTTGGGCGGCGATCAACGGCGTCCGGCGACAACCTAGGTAGGGCACAAGTGACCCCGCCTCGCATGGAGAAGAGACGATGTATACCTACATGAACGACCGGACGATCTCAATCAAAGACTTCGTCGCCATGAGCGGCATGTGCAAGACGACCACACACAAGCTGATTAACCTGGGAAGGCTGCAATCCACGAAGGTGGGAAATCGCAGGTTGATTTCGCTGCGTAGCGCGCAAGCCCTAATCTCGCCCTCAATCGGAATGGAGGGCGGACAATGAAGAAGCCCTTCACAGGCAAAACGGGCAATCGCATCAACATGGCCCGTGGCTACCGGCCACTTCGTTAAGTGCACGTCATCGACGCGCAGACACAATCTAAGCCGCAAACAGACCCAAACACACCATCAATCGCCACTTTTGGCGCAATTTGAAGGAAATTTTTTAATGAATAATTCTCGCAATGGTCATCACCGTAAATCGGAAAATCAGCCTAAAAAAACCGGAAAGGAAAAGTGGGCTGGTCAGTATATTGAGATTGTCGATACGCCGAAAAAATCGAAAGCAGCGAAGCCCATACCGGCCAGCAAGGCTGAGCTACAGAGTCATGCTGCCTTCGTTTCTACGCTAGCTCCGCCGAGCTGGAAGGAGTCACAAAAAAGGGAGAGAAAGAAGAGCAAGCGGACATTCAAACCTGAGTTCAAGGCCGCTCCTTCAAGGAAGCGGTTAAAGGGAGGCAGGCGTGTAGGCGCCAAGCCTCAGCGCCCTCAGTTCGTGCCAGCGACGAAGACCTTGGGAGCGAACGGCACGAATAAATCGCAGGACGAAGTGATTAAGGGCCTTCGAGATTGCGAGACGATCGACGCTGTCGCTGAGCTTCGCAAGGAATGGTTCGCATCGTTTCGAGAGAAGGCAGACGGTGCGCAGACCGTGCCCAGGCCTTCGGAAGCTTCAATCCAACGGCTCCAGGAGCTTCATTTCGGAGTTGCAACAAACGCTCCGCTAATGATCAGCGAGAAGGTCAACGACATCGCTTGGCGCAACACCTACCGCGATCTCTACGCCATCGCCTGTGAAGACCCGGACGTCGAGTTCGCCTTCGTGACCTTCATCGACGGGGAGGGCGAGACTTCCACCAACGCTCCGTTCATCGATCTACGTGGCTCACGGGCCAAGGCGGTCTCGGTCACGCGAAAAATGTCCAAGGACTTTGTCGGTATCACCGAGTTATCCGTCTTCAACAGCCACACCCATCCTGATGGCGGGCGCAAGGGGCAACGCCACGAACACTTCCTCGTCTTCGGACATGGGGCGGTTCGTAATGCTGAGGCTGTTGCGCAGCAATCGATGACCAAGTTCAAACCGAACTTCACTGGAGCTAGGTCGATCGATGTAAGACGGGTCGAGGCCACCGAACTAAACCTGGCTCGGGTCTGTGCCTATCTGTTCAAGCCGCCATATCAGGCCAAGACGTGGTTTGGCCCGAATGGCGAAAAGCCCGGCACGATGAGCCACAGCGAAGCTGGCGACCGATACGTCATTTTCATTCGGTTAGCCCAAATTATGTCCGCGCTTGAAATTGGCGATGTCATGCTGGCCCGAGGTCGCGGAAAGAAGATCCGCAGCGATCTGGTCAAATATCTGCGCTCGGAGTGCAACAATGCCGTTCCAGCGCACTCTCGCCCGCTACACCCGGATGCCATCACCTCGTTTTGGGTAGAGTTCGCCAAGGAATTGAATAAGCCGGAATGGAAGGTTCCTATAGTCGCACGGCGTCCGTAGTCTGGGCCTCCGATGGGCCGCTGGCATCACCGCTGGCGGCCCCTTTGACGTCTGCCAATACCCCGCATCAGGACACGAATCTGTCATGTGAATCATCCCGAATCACGCAGCAGAATCTGCGTGGCCTTTTGGTTCAACTTGGCGCCGCAAAACCTGCGACATCGGTCGCCGAAGTTCGCACAAGATCGCCACTGTTCACATCTAATATATTGAAATATATATCTTATAAATGATATCCTCCTTGCCTATTCTGAATCAGGAGATATCTAACAATGGCACAAAAATCAGAAATCGAATGGACCGATATAACATGGAATCCAGTCGCGGGCTGCTCAGCAGTCTCGGAGGGTTGCACCAACTGCTATGCTAAGACCTTGGCCTTCAGGCTCGAAGCGATGGGAATGGAGAAGTACGCGGGGCTAACCCGCAAGAGCGGTAGGCCCCTCAATCTCGACAATTCGCTCAACCAGATCGGC
>Ga0073920_1000308_pt1 | contig 9629 bp, 10 predicted proteins | sample GWRWT4_2Sept14_2_FD_70953 | JGI IMG/M metagenome (GOLD analysis project Ga0073920, IMG submission 70953) | Sand microcosm microbial communities from a hyporheic zone in Columbia River, Washington, USA - GW-RW T4_23-Sept-14 | ecosystem: Engineered > Artificial ecosystem > Sand microcosm >...
AGCTAATGATCGGCTGCCATGCCTATACCGATGATCCGGAACTGACGATTGACACCACCGAGCTCGACGAAGCCCGCTGGTTCACCCGCGAGGAACTGGAAGCCGCCCGTGCCGCCGGGCCCGAGGGTAACGATACCCTGATCTTCCCGCGGCCCTTCGCCATTGCCCACAACCTGCTGACCTGGTGGCTCGACAAATGACCCAGCCTACAAAAGTCACGATCGACATCTGGTCCGATGTGATGTGCCCGTGGTGCATCATCGGCTATTCGCAGCTCCAGAAGGGCCTTGCGACCCTGGCGGGAGAGGTTGAGGCCGAGGTGCGCTGGCACGCCTTCCAGCTCAACCCGGACATGCCGCACGAAGGCGAAGAGCAGCAGGCACACCTCGCGCGCAAATATGGCCGCACGCCCGATCAGATGGCCCAGGCGCGCGGGCAGATGAAGGAAATCGCGGCGCGGGCGGGCTATTCGTTCGAATACACCGGTGACGGCGAACAGCCCGAGGCGCGGCTCTGGAATACCGCCAAGGCGCATCAGCTCCTGCTCTGGACTCTGGCCCAGCATGGCCCGGAAAAGCAGACCGAGCTAAAACTGGCCCTGTTCGATGCGCACTTCCAGCAGCGCCGCAATGTCTCTGACCCGGCCGTGCTGGTCGATGTCGCGGCCAGCCTCGGGATCGACCCTGAAGGCGCCGCCGCCGCGCTCGAGAATGCCGTGCTGGGCCAGCAGGTGCTGGAGGAGCAGCGCATGGCCTATGACATGAACGTCACTGGCGTGCCGGCAATGGTGGTCAATGGCCGCTTCATGATCCCCGGATCACAGGAGCCGGAGACTTATGCCAACGCCTTGCGCCGCGTCGTCGCGCGCGAGGCCGAGCTGGCGGCGCGGGTCGGATGAGGCCGGATTACACCGGCCAGGTCGCGGTGATCACCGGCGGGGCCGGGGGGATCGGCGGCGCACTGGGCCAGGCATTGGCAGCTGCAGGCGCGCAGGTCCTCTTGGCTGATCGCGATGCCGGCGACGGGATTGTCGCTTGCGACGTCTCGCGCATGGAAGATGTCGAAGCCCTCGCCGAGCTGGCCTGGCAGCGGTTCGGGCGGGTCGACCTGCTGGTCAACAATGCCGGGATTTCGGGCGGTGGGGGCCGCTTGTGGAAGGCCGACATTGCCGCCGCGCGGCGGGTGATGGAGGTCAATTTCTGGGGCGTCTGGAACGGCTGCGCCGCCTTTGCCCCACGCATGGCGGCACAGGATCATCCCAGCGCGATCTATAACGTCGCCTCGGAAAACGCCCTGTTCTGCGCTGTCCCGCGCTCAGCGGCCTACATCGCCTCCAAGCACGCCGTCCTCGGCCTGACTGAAAGCCTGCGCGAGGACCTGCCCGAGCACGTCCACGCCGGCACGATCATCCCCGGCTGGGTCCTCTCCGGCCTGACCAGCGAAGGCGGCCGCGACCGGGCCATGCCGGCCGAACGCTATGCCGAAATCATCCTGCCGCAGCTCGCGGCGCGTGAGCGGTTCGTGGTCAGCCATGCCTACAACGTGGTGCCGATGACCGAGCGGACCGACGCGCTGGCCGCAGCCTATGCCCGCTCTGCCCCGCGTTACGAGGGCGACGACGAGCATGACGTGCGCGCCTATATCGCCCGCCTGCGGGGTGAGGGTTAGGTCAGCCCCAGCCGCGCCAGATCGGCGGCGATATGGCCGGGCAGGACTTCGCCCGCTTCCTCACCGCTGCCCAGATCGCGCGGAGCGTCGGCGTCTTCGAGATACCGCCAACCCTGGTGCGCGCGCTTGGGCTGGGGCATTACCTCGATCAGGCGCGGCGAAATGACGATATTCGTCCGTCCGCCCTCGGCCTCTTCAAAGCGCAGAATCGGGCTGCGCATCACCAGCTGGTGCTTGAAGATCCAGAACAGCGAACCGCCCGGAACGATCTCTTCATGCCGCTTGGGCAAGTACCGCGTGGTCAGTCGCGCTTCCGAGCCGCGCGTGGCAAACCAGCTGCGCATTTCCTCCAGCGACTGGGCCCCATAGGCCACTTTGGTCAAATGCAGCGACATGGCTTAGCCGACGAGGCCCGAAGCTACCGCCAGTCCCAGGAAGGCGAAGAAGCCCATCGAATCGGTGATCATCGTGACGAAGACCGAACTGGCGACCGCCGGGTCCTGGCCCAGGCGGTCGAGCGTGACGGGGACGATCACTCCGGCGAGGCCAGCGGTGATGATGTTGATCACAACCGCGGTGCCGATCACCAGCCCAAGCAGCGGATTGGCGAAGACCAGAGCAGTGGCCACCCCGATCAGCGTGGCCACGGTCGCGCCGTTGAGCAGGGCGACGCGCATCTCGCGCCAGATGATCCTGCGGGTGTTGGAGCGGGTCAGCTGATTGGTGGCGAGGGCGCGGACGGCGACCGCCATGGTCTGCGTTCCGGCATTGCCGCCGATCGAAGCGACCATTGGGGAAAGCGCGGCCAGCGCCACCAGCTTTTCGATCGCGCCGCCAAAGCTGCTGATGATCGTGGCGCTGAGCAGCGCGGTTGCCAGGTTGGCGATCAGCCAACGCACGCGGCTGAGATAGGAATCGCGGATCGGCTCGTTGATGTCGCCATCGCCCGCCCCGGACAGCAGCAGCACGTCTTCGCCGGCTTCTTCCTGGATGATGTGGACCACGTCATCGACGGTGATCTGGCCGACCAGCCGCCCGTCGGCATCGACCACCGCGGCCGAGATCAGCGCATACTTCTGGAAGCGCAGCGCCACCTCTTCCTGGTCCATCGTCACCGGGATCAGGGTCTGGTCGCGCTGCATCACGTCGGTCAGCGCGATGGAGCGCGGGGTCCGCAGGATCCAGCTCAAGGCGCAGGTGCCGAGCGGGTGGAACCGCGCATCGACGATGAAAACTTCCCAGAATTCGTTGGCGAGATCGCGGCCTTCGCGCAGGAAATCGATCAGATCGCCCACGGTCATGTGTTCCGGCACCGCGACGAAATCGCGGCTCATCAGGCGGCCGGCGGATTCCTCGGGATAGGACAGCGCGGTCTCGATCGCGGCGCGGTCCTCGGGTTCCATTTCGGCCAGGACTGCCTGCTGGTCTTCCTCGTCGAGGTCTTCCAGCATCGCGACGGCATCGTCGGTATCGAGCTGTTCGGCGATGTCGGCAACGATGTCGGCCGGCAGCTGCTCGACGATATCCTCGCGAACATAGTCGTTGAGCTCGGCATAGACCTCGCTGCCCATCAGGTCGCTGATGGCGAGCGCAAGGGCCGGGCGATCATCTGAATCGAGCAGTTCGAACAGGTCGGCGATGTCGGCCGGGTGCAGCCCCTCGACCAGGCCATAAACCGCGTCGTTTTCACCCGCTTCGAGGCCATCGCGGACGCGGCGGACGAATTCGGGCTTCAGGGTGTTTTCGGCGTCCAGACTATCGCTTTTGCGCGCCTGCTCGGCCGCGGGAGCGGCGCTTTCGAGCAGGTTCGGATCGAGCTTGTCCATGGGCATGACCCGGGCCGGTCTAGGCAGGTTATCGGCTTTTGCAACCCGGCCTTCGGCATGGCGCGTGACTTTGTGAAAGGTCGCCCTATATCGGCCCGGTCATCTAACGGAGAATACCATGGCCGAAACCCTCACCCTCTCGCTCGATAGCGGCGATGTCGTCATCAAGCTGCGTCCCGACCTGGCCCCCGGTCACGTCGAACGGATCGTCGAGCTGGCCAACGAAGGCTTCTACGACGGGGTCAAGTTCCACCGCGTGATCCCGGGCTTCATGGCCCAGGGCGGCTGCCCCAATGGCACCGGCATGGGCGGATCGAGCAAGCCCGACCTGAAGGCCGAGTTCAACAACGAACCGCACGTGCGCGGCGTCTGCTCAATGGCCCGTACGTCGGCCCCGCACTCGGCCAACAGCCAGTTCTTCATCTGCTTCGACGATGCGACCTTCCTCGACAAGCAGTACACCGTCTGGGGCCAGGTGACCGAAGGCATGGAATATGTCGATGCCCTGCCCAAGGGCGAACCGCCGGCCAACCCCGGCGTGATCCGCAAGGCGACTGTCGCCTAAGATGCGGGCTTTGGCGCCGGCGGGTCAGCGATCCGCCGCGCGCTGAGGATTTTAACCGGCGGCTCGAGCAGCTGCCCCTTGAGCGGCCCTTCGCCCTTGGTGGGTGACAGCGGCGCGTCCCAGATCTTGCGCACCACATCCATCCCTGCCGTAACCCGGCCAAAGGCGGCAAAGCCGGCCTGAGCCTCAGGCTCTACCGCCTTGGGATCGGCATCGAGGCTGGGCAGGTCCGACAGCAGGATTGACCAGTCGGCCGTCGCCGTGCCGGGCGCGTGGCGTGCCATGGAGATGGTGCCGGCCTTGTGGCTGATCCCGGTCACACTGGTGGGCTCATGCACGATGGGTTTCAGCACCTTCAGCGGATGGCCCTGCAGCCCGCCCTGGATCAGGCCGTTGGGCTGATCGCCCCAGGGCAGCCGCATCGACCGGTAGAACACGATCCCGTCGAACTTCTTGAGATCAACATAGCGCACGAAGTTCTGCGTGGTGATCGGGGCGCGCTTGTTGTCCAGCTCCAGCTCGATCGTGCCGAGCTCGGTCACCAGCGCGATCTTGACCGTATCACCCAGCGGCGGTGCTGGCTTGGCGGCAACCGGGCGCTTGGCCGGGGCCTTCTTCGGCGGCGCGGCGGCCGCCAGCACGAACAGGGCGGGAATGGCGAGCAGGGCGAATCGGCGGTTCATCCAACGATGCTGCACGATCACAGCCCGGTTTTCACCACCCAGTCATGGAAGATCCGCACCGCGCGGATATCGAGCGCGTGCGGCTTGCAGATGAACCAGTAGGAATAGGGGCTCTTCACCTCGATATCGAACAGGTTGGCCAGGCGGCCATCCTGGGCGCGGTCAAAGTGCGCATCGTGCATGATCGCAATGCCCAGGCCCTGCGCTGCCGCCTCAAGCAGCAGCTGGCCCGAATCGTAATGATCGATCGCGGCCGGCTCCAGATCGCCCATGCCAAGCGCATGCTTCCAGGCCACGAAGCTGTCGGGCAGCTCGTTGTGAATCAGGAAGGTCTGGCGCGAGAGGACCTCGCGGTCAGGGGTCGGGCCAATCTCGTCAGCCACCTCCTTCGAGGTGATCGCATAGACCTGATTGTGATCGAGCTGGACCGCGTGGAACGAGGGATCGGGCTGCGGCGAGAGGATGAAGGCTGCGTCCAGCGTATCGCCGACCCGGTGATCGAGGTGCGGGCTGGTATCGAAATCGATGTGCAGCCTCGGCTGGGCCTTGCGCAGTTCGGGCAGGCGCGGGAACAGCCGCTGGCTGCCGAACAGCGGCAGCACGCCCAGCCGCAAGCGCAGCACCCGGCTGTCCTCGACCTGGCCTTCGACTGCGGCGGCCAGCTCGTCGAACTTTGGCGCGACTGCGTTGTAGAAGGTGCTGCCATCGTCGGTCAGCTTCATCGCCTGGTGCTGGCGGGTGAACAGCCGCTTGCCGATGAACTCTTCCAGCGCGGAAACGCGGCGCGACAGGGCCGATGGGCTGAGCCCAAGCTCGTCCGCCGCCGCGCGGGCCGAGCCCAGCCGGACGATCCGCACAAACGCTTCGATCGCGCGCAGGGGAGGCAGACGGCGGATGGCCACGGGTTACTCTTCGGATTCGTCCTGGGGAGAGGGCGGATGCAGACGCAGACGGGTAACATGCTTTTCGTTGCCCGCAATCACTTCCAGTCGCCAACCGCTGGGATGATCGAGAATTGCTCCAACCGGCGGAACCGCCTCGGCCAGCAGGAAGGCCAGTCCGCCCAGCGTATCGACGTCTTCCTCAACCTCGGCCAGGCGGCGGTCGATTGCGTCGGCCACATCGTCCAGCTCGGCCCGGGCATCGGCTTCCCACATGCCGTTCTCCAGCGGGGTCAGCAATTCCGTGGGCGCGTCGTCGTGCTCGTCCTCGATCTCGCCGACGATTTCTTCGACCAGGTCTTCGAACGTGATGATCCCGTCGGTGCCGGAATACTCGTCGATCACCACCGCCAGGTGGACCCGGCTGGCGCGCATGTCGTTAAGCACGTCGAGCGCGCCGCGCGCCTGCGGCACATAGAGCGGTTGGCGCAGCAGGCTGGTCCAGTCCTTGGGTGGCTTGCCGCTGGCCAGGTGCTTGAACACGTCCTTGACCAGCACCATGCCGACGATCTCGTCGAGGCTGTCGCGGTAGACCGGCATGCGCGAATGGCCATGCTCGGCAAAGGCGGCGACGACATCTTCCCAGCTGGCGGTTTCGGGCACGGCCACGATCTCTCCGCGCGGGATCGCGACATCGTCGGCATCGTGTTCGCTGAAATGGAGGAGGTTGCGGAGCATGACGCGCTCCAGTGCGGAGAGGTCGCCGTTGCGGGATGAGCCGCCTTCGTCCTCGTGCTCGTCGATCGCTTCTTCCAGCTGGGCGCGCAGCGATTGCTCGCCGCCGCCGTCAACCCGATCGAACCAGCGCTTGATCGCGCGCCAGGTCGAGCGTCTACTCTCTCCGTCTCCGGATGGGCCGTCGGCCATGGTACTCGTCAGTCCCCTCTTGGCGATCCGGTCGCTGGATCGCGATCACCATATGGGTCGGCAATGCCCATCAGCGCAAGAGCCTTGATTTCCAGCGCTTCCATCGCGGCGGCTTCCGCGTCGGAGTGTACGTGGTCATGCCCCGCCAGGTGGAGCAGGCCGTGGACGATCAGGTGCGCGGCGTGGTGCTCCAGCGGCACCCCCTTGTCCGCCGCTTCCCGTGCGCAGGTTTCCAGCGCCAGGGCGATATCGCCGAGGAGTTCGGGCGGGCCTTCTGAAGCGAGTGCCAGCAGTTCCTCGCGCTCCAGCATCGGGAAGGACAGGACATTGGTCGGCTTATCCTTGCCGCGCCATTCGCGGTTGAGCGCGTGGACCTCGGCATCGTCCGAAAAAAGCAGGCTGGCGGACAGCCGCGGGTTGGCGAGTTCAGGAGCGACCTGGCTCAGCGCGGCGAGGGCGCGCGTCGCGAGCGCTTCCCAATTGGGAGCGTCCGGCCACGCAGCCTCGATCTCGACTTCCAGTTCCAAGCCAGTCTCCGTCACCCCGGACTTGATCCGGGGTCCCGCTTTTCTGGAAAAGCATCAAGGGGAAGCGGGACCCCGGGTCAAGCCCGGGGTGACGTCAATCTAGAGAAACGCCTTACCCGGGCTGCCCCTCATAAGCATCGACGATCCGCCCGACGATCGGATGGCGGACCACGTCAGCGCTGGTGAAGCGAGTTACGGCGATGCCGTCGATCCCTTCCAGCCGCCCCACGGCATCGTTGAGCCCGCTCATCTGCGGGCCGCCGGGGATGTCGACCTGGTTGGGGTCACCGCAGACCACCATCCGGCTGTTCTGGCCGAAGCGGGTCAGGAACATCTTCATCTGCGCCGGGGTGGTGTTCTGCGCTTCATCGAGGATGATGAAGCTTTCGGCCAGGGTCCGGCCGCGCATGAACGCGATCGGCGCAATCTCGATCTCGCCCGATGCTAGCCGCCGCTCAACCTGTTCGGGCGGCATGCAATCATAGAGCGCATCGTAGAGCGGGCGCAGGTAGGGATCGACCTTGTCCTTCATATCACCGGGCAGGAAGCCGAGCCGTTCTCCCGCCTCGACCGCCGGACGGCTCAGGATCAGGCGCTGGACGCTGCCGGTGATCAGCTGCGAAACGGCCTGGGCCACGGCGACATAGGTCTTGCCGGTGCCGGCCGGACCCAGCGCGAAGATGATGTCGCGGCTGGCAAGGGCCTTCATATATTCGATCTGGGTCGCGCTGCGCGGAACGATCGTCTTCTTGCGCGTGCGGATCATGATCGATGGGGTGCCGCCGTCGCCAGTGACAATCCCTTCCAGCGTCGGTTCGGCCGACATCATGATGATCGATTCGACCGCGCCGGGATCGAGTTCCTCGCCGCTCAGCAGCCGCTGGTGCATCGCTTTCAACACATCGCGGGCGCGGGCCACGCTGTCCTCCGGGCCTTCGATCTGGGCGCGGTTGCCGCGGGCGGAGATAAATACGCCCAGCCGGTTCTCGATCTGCACAAGATTGGCGTCGAACTGCCCGAACAGCGCCCCCAGGATCGTCGCTTCCTCAAACTCCATCTCCGTGCGGGCGCGGCGGGGCTGGATGCGGGCTTGCCCGAAGACATCGCGGTCATCGTGGGCGCGGGCTGGTTTGCGAGCCATAAAGTGGGCGGGGCGCTCCTTTCAGTGCAGCCGGACTGGCTGATTCGAAGCTTAGGCGCAGTCCTGCCGCGCGCAAGCGACAAGGCCGTTACAGTCAGTGGAAAACCGTTCAGGCCGTCGCCGGTTGCAGCAGCCGCGCCGACAGCGAGTTGGGCCCGGCCTTGGTCAGCTCAACCTCGACCAGATCGCCGATCGCCTCATCGCCGGTGAAGTGGACCGATTGCAGCCAGGGCGACTTGCCGAGCCATTGGCCCGGTTCGCGCCCGGTGCGTTCAACCAGCACTTCGCAGCGTTTGCCAACCGAGGCCTGGTTGAAGGCCAGGCTGCTGCACTGAAGCGCAGCTTGTAGGCGGTGCAGCCGCTCGTCCATCACAGCGACCGGAACCTGGCCGTCCATCGTCGCCGCCGGGGTGCCGGGCCGGGCCGAGTATTTGAAGCTGAAGCACTGGGAATAGCCGACCTGTTCGACCAGCCGCAGCGTATCCGCGAACTCGGCGTCGGTTTCACCCGGGAAGCCGACAATGAAATCGCCGGATAGGGCGATGTCGGGCCGGGCTGCGCGGACCTGATCGAGCACGCGCAGATAGCTCTCGGCGGTGTGGCTGCGGTTCATCGCCTTCAGCACCCGGTCATTCCCGGCCTGGACCGGCAGGTGCAGGAACGGCATCAGCTGCGGAATGTCGCGGTGGGCGGCGATCAGCCCCTCGGTCATGTCGTTGGGGTGGCTGGTGGTATAGCGGATCCGGGCGAGGCCGGGGATCACGGCCAGCGTCTCGATCAGCTTTTCCAGCCCGCGGCCATCCGCGTCGCGCCAGGCATTCACGTTCTGGCCGAGCAGCGTCAGTTCGCGCGCACCGGCCTCGACCAGCTTCTGCGCTTCGGTGACCAGATCGCCGAACGGGCGGGACACTTCAGCACCGCGGGTATAGGGCACTACGCAATAAGTGCAGAACTTGTCGCAGCCTTCCTGCACGGTCAGGAAGGCGCTTGGGCCAACTTTGCGGCGTCCGCTACCTCTGGCCGGCAGGGCATCGAACTTGGTTTCGGCCGGCATGTCGGTATCGACTGCGCGGCGGCCCTCGACCGCTTCGGCGATCATGGCCGGCAGACGGTGGTAGGCTTGCGGGCCGACCACCATGCTGACCGCGGGCGCGCGCTTCATGATCTCTTCGCCTTCTGCCTGGGCGACGCAGCCGGCCACCGCGATCAATGGGCTGGTGCCATCCGCGCGGCGCAAACGGCCAATGTCGGAATAGACCTTTTCCGCCGCCCTTTCGCGAATGTGGCAGGTGTTGAGGACCACCAGATCGGCCTCCTCCCCCTCGGGCGCGGGGGTGATGCCCTGTTCGCCCAGCAGCTCGGCCATGCGTTCGCCGTCATAGACGTTCATCTGGCAGCCGAAGCTTTTGAC
>Ga0073920_1000311_pt1 | contig 9552 bp, 9 predicted proteins | sample GWRWT4_2Sept14_2_FD_70953 | JGI IMG/M metagenome (GOLD analysis project Ga0073920, IMG submission 70953) | Sand microcosm microbial communities from a hyporheic zone in Columbia River, Washington, USA - GW-RW T4_23-Sept-14 | ecosystem: Engineered > Artificial ecosystem > Sand microcosm >...
GCGGGCTCAAACACCTGCCCAAGCGCGGCGACAAGCCCGAATGGCGCCACAACCAGGACTACTGGGCCGAACGCGGCGAAATCCCCATGACCGACCTCGAAGGCAGCGAATTCCTCTACGACGGGTTCCGCGCGGGCAAGAAGGTGACTGAGGCGGCCTGATCGCAGAGCCAGCTCTGTTGGGGCCAGGACTCCCCTCCCCGGCGGGGAGGGGTTGGGGGTGGGGGTCCGCGCCGGAGAGGGAAGAACCCCCATCCCAACCCTTCCCCAATGGGGAAGGGCTTTCAGGCTCAACCTGTCTTTGAATGGCTCTAACGCGCGTGATCGCTGATTGCTCCGGCGATTTCGTCGACCAGTTCCAGCGGCAGGTCGTGGCCCATGCCGGGGATCTCGTGGAGCTTCGCGCCGGGAATGTGCGCAGCGGTATCGCGGCCGCCTTCGACCGGGACCAGCGGATCGTCCACCCCGTGGATCACCAGCGTCGGCGCGGTGACGCTTTTGAGGCGCGCCCGGCGATCACCATCATCGATGATCGCGCAAAGCTGGCGCGCGGCGCCTTCGGGGAAGAAGCTGCGGCGGAAATCGCGGGTGATGTTGGCGCGCAGCCGCTCTTCGGCCGAGGGATAGGCCGGGCTGCCGATGGCCCGGGCGACATTCATGCCGAACGGAATGACCTGTTCCAGCGTTGCACCCGCCGGGGCCCGGGTGAGCAGCGCGTTCACCGCTTCCTTGCGGGGCGGGGGCAGGCGGCGGTTGCCGGTGGTCGAGAAGATTGAGGTCAGGGTCTCGACCTTGTGAGCGTGGTCGATCGCCAGCAATTGCGCGATCATCCCGCCCATCGAAGCGCCGACAATGTGGGCTCTTTCAATCCCCAGCTCATCCAGCAGCGACGCAGCATCCTGGGCCATGTCGGACAGGCGATAGGGCAGCTTGGGCCGCAGCCCGAACATCCGCATCAAGGCGACCCGCTTGAAATTGGGAGTGCCGTGTTCGGAAAACTTCTGGCTCAGCCCAATATCGCGGTTGTCATGCCGGATCACATAATAGCCGCGCCCGGCCAGCGCCTCGACCAGCTCGATCGGCCACAGCGACAGCTGCGCCCCCAGCCCCATGATCAGCAGCAGCGGCGGATTGGCGGGATCGCCATGGGTTTCGTATTCGAGTCTGATTCCGTTGGCAGTGACTTGCGGCATGGTGGCTCCCTGGGTTTTTGATTTAGCGGGAGGATTAACGCGGCTTGAGCAAAGCGCAACCTTGCCACCCCATCAACCCCGTCACCCTGAACTTGTTTCAGGGTCCATCGTGCGAACAAGCCGGAGCGCTGAATCCAAAGCCAACCGCTCAGTCAGCTCAATTCACGCGACCATCGGGCAAGACGAGCAATGGACCCTGAAACGAGTTCAGGGTGACGAGTGAGGGGAGGGGTTGTGCTGCCTTCGCTCAATCGTCCCTACCACCGCTCCAGCCGTATTCGCCGCGTTCGTGGATCACGTTGGCGCGGCCGACGATCAGGTCATCGACCAGCCCGATCCGCCCCGCGTCCTTGTCCTTGTAGGGCAGCGAGTGGAGGACATAGCGCATGGCATTGAGCCGGGCGCGCTTCTTGTCGTCGCTCTTGACCACGGTCCAGGGGCTGTCGGCGGTGTCGGTGGCGAAGAACATCGCTTCCTTGGCCTTGGTGTAGTCGTCCCACTTGTCGAGGCTGGCCAAATCGACCGGCGAGAGCTTCCACTGCTTGAGCGGATGGACCTTGCGTTCCTTGAAGCGGCGGCGCTGTTCGGCCTGGCTGACCGAGAACCAGAACTTGATCAGGTGGATGCCGCTGCGCACCAGGTTGCGCTCAAACTCGGGGGCCTGGCGCAGGAATTCCTTGTACTCGTCGTCCGAGCAGAACCCCATCACCCGTTCAACGCCCGCGCGGTTGTACCACGAGCGGTCGAACAGCACGATTTCGCCGCGGGTCGGCAAGTGCTCGACATAGCGCTGGAAATACCATTGCCCGCGTTCGACCTCGCTGGGCTTTTCGAGTGCGACCACGCGCGCGCCGCGCGGGTTGAGGTGTTCCATCATCCGCTTGATCGTGCCGCCCTTGCCAGCCGCGTCGCGCCCTTCGAACAGGATCACCACGCGCTGGCCGCTATCCTTGGCCCATTGCTGGAGCTTGAGCAGTTCGGTCTGAAGGATGAACTTCTCGCGCTCGTAATCCTTGCGCAGCATCTTGAACTTGTAGGGATAGCCGCCCTTGCGCCAGTCGTCGGCCAGCTCGTCGCTGGTCTTGCGGGGTTTGCCGGCCGGCTTGGGCAGGCCCAGGTAATCGCGCAGCCGCGCCGCATCGTCGGGCGCGGCCCCGGTGATGATCGCCTCGACCCCTTCGGCACCGCTGGTTCGGGCCACTTCCTTGATCGCAGCCTCCCCGGCCTCGATCGCGGCTTCGGCGCGTTCGGCGGCCAGGCCTTCCTCGACCACTTTGGGCAAGGCGCGCTTGCGCGGGCGGGCAGGACGGGGGGCGGTCATTGCGTCAGGCTCCTTGGACTCTGCGGTGTCGGCCAGTGTTAGCAGGCGAAAGTTCCTGTTTGGTTGACCCCAGTCAATCGCCAAGGCGGCGGCGAGTCAAACGGAATGGGTGCAAGATTTGTTGCGTTTCGCGCAACGGTAGCAATCAGGCCGCGGGGCCGGGTTCGTCGCGTTCGCGCATCATATTGGCGCGGCCGACCAGCAGCTGATCGACCTTGCCGATCACCGCCGCATCCTTGCCGGTATAGTCGAACCGCTGCAGCACAAAGCGCATCGCGTTAAGCCGGGCGCGCTTCTTGTCGTCGCTCTTGATCACGATCCAGGGGCATTCTTCGGTATCGGTGGCGGCGAACATCGCTTCCTTGGCGCGGGTGTAGTCGTCCCACTTTTCCATGCTGGCGAGATCGATCGGCGACAGTTTCCACTGCTTGAGCGGGTGAACCTTGCGCTCGGTAAAGCGCCGCAATTGCTCCTCGCGGCTGACCGAGAACCAGAACTTGATCAGGTGGATCCCGCCGCGTTTCAGGTTGCGCTCGAACTCGGGGGCTTCGCGCAGGAAGACGCGGTATTCTTCGGGCTCGCAAAAGCCCATCACCTGTTCGACCCCGGCGCGGTTGTACCAGCTGCGGTCGAACAGCACGATCTCGCCCTTGGTCGGCAAGTGCGCGGCATAGCGCTGGAAATACCATTGCCCGCGTTCGACTTCGTTGGGCTTTTCGAGCGCCACCACCCGCGCGCCGCGCGGGTTGAGGTGTTCCATGAAGCGCTTGATCGTGCCGCCCTTGCCGGCCGCATCGCGCCCTTCGAACAGGATCACCACGCGTGCGCCGGTATCCTTGATCCAGGTCTGGAACTTGAGCAGCTCGGCCTGGAGCAGGAACTTGTCGGTTTCATAGTCCCGGCGCAGCATCTTGTACTTGTAGGGATAGCCGCCGCGTTTCCAGCCGGGGGCCAGCTCGTCGCTGGTCTGGCGCTGCGGAACGGTCTGGGCCGGCATGGTCATCAGCTCGCGCAGCCGCGCTGCATCGTCGGGAGAAGCGATCGCGATCAGCGCCTCGATATCCTGCAAGGACCCGCGCCGGGCCAGCACATGCGCGGCGGCAAGCGAGGCCTGCTGCGCGGCCAGTACGCGTTCCTCGGCCACACTCTGGCCGATTGCCTCGAACGGAATGCCCCCCGTCTCGCCTTGAGAATCGTCGTTTTTCACTGCGCCATCAGGCTGGGCGCTGAATGTTGCGGATTTGTTGCAGTTTAAGAGCCTGATGACATAAGATTGACCCACCCTGACGGAGCCGATTTTGTTCCGTGGGGAGGCGCGAGGAGAGAGCGATGCCGTAGCATCGTGATCGACGAGCAACGCTGTCCACGGAGCAAAATCGGCCCGCCCCGGAGGGGTTGGGCAGCAAGGACCCGTGGACAGCGTTGCGGCTCTTGCAGGGGCAACCAGCCCCTGCCGCGCGCCGCGCCTTGCCACGGGTCCTTGCTGTCCAATCAGGGTGGATCAATCTTATGTCATCAGGCTCTATGGCACCAGCACCGTGTCTTTCGCCTCGGCCAGGGTCTTGGGATAGTCGAGCGTGTAATGCAGACCGCGACTTTCATGCCGGGCCAGCGCTGAGCGGACGATCAGTTCGGCGCATTGGAGGAGGTTGCGCAGTTCGATCAGGTCGGTCGAGACGCGGAAGTGCGCATAGTATTCCTCGGTCTCATCGGTCAGCATCTGGATCCGGTGCTTGGCGCGTTCGAGCCGCTTGGTGGTGCGCACGATCCCGACATAGTTCCACATGAAGCGGCGGATCTCGGTCCAGTTCTGCTTGATGACCACTTCCTCGTCGCTGTCGGTAACGCGGCTTTCGTCCCAGGCGCGGACCGGGGGCGGGGCGTCGAACTCCTGCCAGCGGGCCAGGATGTCGCTGGCCGCAGCCTCGCCGAAGACGAAGCATTCGAGCAGCGAATTGGAGGCTAGGCGATTGGCGCCGTGCAGCCCGCTTTCGGTGCATTCGCCCGCGGCATAGAGCCCGGGCAGGTCGGTGCGGCCGGCCAGATCGATCACGATCCCGCCGCAGGTATAGTGCTGGGCGGGGACCACCGGGATCGGCCCCTTGGTCATGTCGATCCCCAGGCCCAGCAGCTTCTCACAGATGTTGGGGAAGTGCTCGCGCACGAACTCTGCCGGCTGGTGGCTGATGTCGAGGTGCACGAAGTCGAGCCCGTCGCGCTTGATCTCGGCGTCGTTGGCGCGGGCCACCACGTCGCGCGGGGCCAGCTCGGCGCGCTCGTCATAATCGGGCATGTAACGGTGCCCGGTGCGCGGGTTGTAAAGCCGCCCGCCTTCGCCGCGCACGGCCTCGGTGATCAGGAAGTTCTTGACGTCGAGGTTGTAGAGGCAGGTCGGGTGGAACTGCATCATTTCCATGTTGCCGACCCGCGCGCCCGCACGCCAGGCCATCGCGATCCCGTCGCCGGTCGCGCCGCGCGGGGCGGTGCTGAACTGGTAAACGCGGCCCGCCCCGCCGCTGGCCAGAACGGTCGCTCGCGCGGTGTGCGCTTCGACCTTGCCGGTCTTCTCATTGAGGGCATAGACCCCCCAGACCCGGCCCGAGCCCGAGTACCGCTCTTCGTGTCTGCCGGTGATCAGGTCGATGCACGACTGGTGCGGCAGCAGCGTGATGTTGGGATGGTCCTGCGCGGCCTTGAGCAAGGCCGACTGCACCGCCCAGCCGGTCGCATCGGCAACGTGGACGATCCGCCGGTGCGAGTGCCCGCCCTCGCGGGTGAGGTGCAGATGCTCGCCTTCGGAGTTGAACGGCACCCCCAGCTGGACTAGCCGGTCGATCGCGTGCGGGGCCTGCTCGATCACGAATTCGACCGTCTCCAGCCGGTTGAGCCCCGCGCCCGCGACCATCGTGTCGCGAATATGGTTCTCAAACGTATCGCCAGCATCGAGCACCGCGGCGATCCCGCCCTGCGCCCAGGCAGTCGATCCGCCGGTCAGCTCGCCCTTGGCCAGGACCAGCACATTGACCTTGTCGGCGAGCGCCAGCGCGGCAGTCAGCCCCGCAGCGCCTGAGCCGACAATGATGACGTCGGAATTCACGCCGCCGCCTGGCTGGTCAGGTGCACGAACACGTCCTCCAGGTCGGCTTCGCGAGTGGTGACATCGACGATGTTCATGCCCATGCCTTGAACCAGCGAAAGCACCTCGCCTGCGTTGGTCTTGTCCTTGTCATAGGTGATCTCGAGCACTTGCTCGCTGACCTTTTCGCACTTGAGGAACGCGGGGTGAACCGGGCATTCGGCGAGCGCGTTAGCGACAGTTACCACAACCACTTTTTCCCGCGCCATTTCAACCAGTTCGCGGGTTGGCTTGTTGGCGATCAATTGTCCGTGGTTGATGATCGCGATCTGGTCGCACAGCTGTTCGGCTTCTTCGAGGTAGTGGGTGGTCAGGACCACGGTGACCCCGCCCGCGTTCAGCTCACCCACCAGTTCCCACAGCTGGCGGCGCAGTTCGACATCGACCCCGGCGGTGGGTTCATCCAGCACGATCACCGGCGGAGTGTGGACCAGCGCCTTGGCGATCAGCAGGCGGCGCTTCATGCCCCCCGACAGCGTGCGGGCATAGGCCTGGGCCTTGTCGGCCAGATGGACCTGGCCGAGCAGCTCAAGGCTCTTTCGCGCGGCCTTGGGCACGCCGTAGAGCCCGGCCTGGTTCTCCAGCACTTCAAACGGCGTAAAGAACGGGTCGAACACGATCTCCTGCGGGACGATTCCGATCGCGCGCTTGGCATTGCGGACATCGTGATCGATATCGAAACCCCAGATTTCCGCCGATCCGCTGCTCTTCATCACGAGGCCAGCGAGGATATTGATCAGCGTCGATTTGCCCGCGCCATTGGGGCCCAGGAGGCCGAAGATCTGCCCCTGCGGCACGTCAAAACTGACGTCATTGAGGGCCAGCTTGGCAGGCGCGTTGCCGGCCGGGGCGTAACGCTTGACGAGGTTCTTGATCGAGATTGCAGCGGGGGTGTCCATCGGAACCGCTTAGCGGCTCGAATGGTTGTGCGAAAGCCCGCCATTTGTTGTGGTGCAGGACAAAAGTAACCGGGCTGTTAACCATAACCATGCAAGGTGCCTTCAGTCCGTTGTCCTAGGGTGATCGGGATGAATTGGGGGGTTTCCATGCCACGCGGCCAGATCGGGCACGCGATTCGCGCCTTGTGCGCGATGCTGGCGCTTACCCTTTCTGCGCTCCTCGTCCCCGCAGCCCATGCCCAGGTTGCCACGGCCCAGGGCAGCTCGACCGCAGTGGTCGTGGCTCCGCTCAGCCTGATCAAGGTTCAGGACCTCGACTTCGGCCGGATCGCGGCGCGGCCGACGGCCGGCACCGTTACGGTCGATGTCAATTCGGGCGGTTGCACTACTACCGGGACAATTATCCACCAGGGCAATTGCCAGTTTGCCGAATTTGCCGGGATGGGCACGCGGCGGATGCGCGTACGCATCCAGATCCCGACCAGCGTCACGCTGACCGGCCCGGGCGGGGCAACCATGCTGGTCAATACGATGACCTTGGGAACCCAGCCAGAGCTGACCTTCTTGGGCGGCAACGGCAACGGGCTGGGCAACGGCAACCGGCGATACGAAATCAACTCGTCCACCGGGATCTTCACCTTTCGGGTCGCCGGGCGGCTCAATGTCGGGGCCAACCAGGCGCCGGGCGTCTACAATGGCACTTTCAACGTAACCGTGCAGTACCAGTAGGCTGGAAATGGCCGCGCGCCGCTGCTAAGGCGCGGGGCATGAGCACCCAGCCCGAAACCCAGATCGTCACATCTACTCGCGTTTCCTGCGATGGTTCCACCGGTATTCCTGGCGGCGCGGCGCTGGGGCATCCCCTGGTCTGGCTGGAAATCGACGAGCGCGGCTTTGCCGAATGCGGCTACTGCGACAAGCGCTTCGTGCTGAAGGGCGGACCTGCGGATCAAGTCGCAGCCTAGCCAAGCGCGCGTCAGTCCCTATATCGGGACCATGACCACGCCCGATCCCCGCTCGCTGCTCTACGCCCAGATTGATCCCGCCCGCGCCCAGGCGCTGACTGCCGAGGCGCTGGGGCGCTGCGACGATGGCGAGCTATACCTGCAATTCATCGCCAGCGAGGCCTTCCTGTTCGACGACGGTCGGCTCAAGACTGCCGACTATTCGCGCGATGCCGGGTTCGGCCTGCGCGGGGTTTCGGGTGAGATGACCGGCTTTGCCCATGCCAACGAAATTAGCGAGGCCGCGATCCGCCGCGCCGGGGAAACGCTGCAATTGCTCGATCCGGCCAAGGGCAAGCCTGCCGCGCCGCCGCGCGCCAACAACCGGCATCTCTATACCGATCAGTCGCCGCTCGACACTTTGGGCTTTGCCGAAAAGGTCGCGCTGCTCGAAACCATTGATGCTGCCGCGCGCGCCCGCGATCCGCGCGTGGTGCAGGTTTCGGCCAGCCTGGCCGCCAACTGGTCGGCGATCGAGATTGTTCGCGGCGATGGTTTCACCGCCAGCGACGTGCGCCCGATGGTGCGGCTCAATGTGTCGATCGTGGTGGAGCAGAATGGCCGGCGCGAGACTGGCAGCTTCGGGATCGGCGGACGGCGGCTCTATGACGATCTGTTCCTGCCCGAAACCTGGAACCGTGCGATCGACCATGCCTTGGCCCAGGCGCTGGTCAATCTGGAGAGTGTCGCCGCACCCGCTGGCGAAATGACCGTGCTGGTCGGCCCCGGCTGGCCCGGTGTTCTGCTGCACGAAGCGGTCGGTCACGGGCTGGAAGGCGATTTCAACCGCAAGGGGGCGAGTGCTTTTTCGGGCCGGATCGGCGAGCGGGTCGGCGCACCCGGCGTCACCGTGGTCGATGATGGCACCTTGCTGGGCGCGCTTGGCCAGGGGCGCCGCGGTTCGCTCTCGATCGATGACGAGGGCACGCCGACCAGCGAGACCGTGCTGATCGAAGACGGGATCCTCAAAGGCTATATGCAGGACCGGCTCAATGCCCGGCTGATGGGTGTGGCCCCGACCGGCAACGGGCGGCGTGAAAGCTATGCCCACGCGCCGATGCCGCGGATGACCAACACTTTCATGAAAGCCGGCAACGACGATCCGAGCGAGCTGCTCTCCCGCGTCAAGACCGGGATCTTCGCCAAAAGCTTTGGCGGCGGGCAAGTCGATATCGTTTCGGGCAAATTCGTCTTCTCCTGCACCGAGGCCTACAAGATCGAGAATGGCAAGCTGGGCGCGCCGATCAAGGGCGCGACGCTGATCGGCGACGGGCCGACCGTGCTGACCCGGGTCAAGGGGATCGGCAACGACATGGAGCTCGACGAGGGTATCGGGATCTGCGGCAAGGGCGGGCAGTCGGTTCCGGCGGGCGTCGGCCAGCCCACTTTGCTGGTCGAAGGGCTGACAGTGGGCGGGACCGGATAGGTTTTCAGGCTCGGTTCAGAATAGCTGGCTAGTCTGGCCAAGACGGATCAAAGGAGTCGAACCATGCGCAAGCTCGCCACCGCAGTTACCGCAGCCGCCGCGCTGCTGGCAGGCCCCGCATTGGAAGCCAAGCCCAGGCTGACCCCGCAGCAGGAGCTGGCCAAGCTGCTCGAAGGACGCGAGCCGGGCAAGCCGACCAATTGCGTCTCCAATTCCGACACCCGCGAGATGCGCGTGCTCGACAAGACCGCGATTGTCTTTGGCTGGGGCAACACGATCTGGGTCAACGTGCCCAAGAACGCCGAGGACCTCGACGATGACGATGTCCTGGTGACCAAGACCTTCGGCAGCCAGCTGTGCAGCCTGGATATCGTTTATACGATGGACCGCTCCAGCCGCATCACCACCGGCTTTATCAACCTGGGCGACTTCGTTCCTTACCGGCGTGTGCCCAAGCCTGCCAAGGCCAACTGACCCTTCCCCGCTGAGACCTCGGAGCCTGAAGACGTTACATTGACCCGCCCTGACGGAGCCGATTTTGGTCCGTGGCGAGGCGTGAGGAGAGAGCGATGCC
>Ga0073920_1000313_pt1 | contig 9530 bp, 11 predicted proteins | sample GWRWT4_2Sept14_2_FD_70953 | JGI IMG/M metagenome (GOLD analysis project Ga0073920, IMG submission 70953) | Sand microcosm microbial communities from a hyporheic zone in Columbia River, Washington, USA - GW-RW T4_23-Sept-14 | ecosystem: Engineered > Artificial ecosystem > Sand microcosm >...
CGGCACGACCGACCAGCCGGTCAGGCCGCTGAGCTCTTCGGACATTCGTGCAAAATCTGGGACCCCGCCACGTCCAAGATCGAGCCGCTCCAGCCCGGCCAGAAAAGCACTGGCCGCGCGGCCTGGCAGGACTTGCATCTGCCGGGCATAGAGACTGTCCCAGATCGCATGTTCTTCGGCAGAGTATTGGCGCTGGGCCGGCTCCAGCCAGTCCTCACCCACATGGGCCGGGCGCTGCAGCGGCGCAGTGAACACCTCTGGCCCCGGATCGGGCAGCCGGGTAAAGTCGGTTTCGGATGGGGCCGGACGAGTCAACATGGTTTCGAATGAAACTTCTATCACGTCGGCCCGCAGCGATCCAGTCCATTGCAGCAAGTGATTGCGCCGGAACGGATTGTGGCGCAGCCTTGCCGAATCGGGGAATCGACATGGCCAAGAAGCTGAAGCGTAATGACTATGAAGACCTCCTTGAGCCAATGGCCGAGGAGCTGGTGGCGATGTCGCGCTGGGTCGCGGCAACCGGCGCGCGCATCGTCGTGCTGCTTGAAGGGCGCGACACAGCCGGCAAGGGCGGCGCGATCAAGGCGCTGTCGGCGCATCTCAATCCCCGCCAGTGCCGGGTCGTGGCCCTGCCCAAGCCCAGCGAGGTCGAGACGACGCAGTGGTATTTCCAGCGCTATGTCAGCCATCTGCCGGCGGCGGGTGAGATCGTCCTGTTCGACCGGTCGTGGTATAACCGCGCCGGGGTCGAGCGGGTGATGGGCTTTGCCAAGCCGGCCCAGGTCTCGGCCTTTCTCAAGGCCGCGCCGCGGTTCGAGCGGCAGCTGGTTGATGACGGCGTCCTGCTGTTCAAATACTGGCTCGGCTGTGATCAGGCCCAGCAGGAACAGCGCCTGGCCGAACGGCTGGCCGATCCGCTCAAGCGCTGGAAGCTCTCGCCGATCGACCTGGCCTCACGCGACAAGTACGATGCCTATACCCGGGCGCGCGAGGCGATGCTGCGCGCTACCCATACCCCGCAAGCGCCCTGGACCATCGTCGATTTCAACGACCAGAAGCGCGGGCGGCTGACCCTGATTCGCGACTTCCTTGATCGCCTGCCCGATACCCGGCTCGATCCGCCTGAAATTGCGATTCCGCCGCTGGATCGCGAACCAGCCAAGGAAACATACGGGGTGCTGGCGCCATTGCGGCCGTTCAAGCCCCAAGCATAGCCTTGACTTTCGGCTTTGGCTGACGCAATGGGCCGGGCCTTGAGGGCGGCGCGCGATGTGCCGCCTTGCCAGTTTTAGCGGCCTAGCGGCCGATTCGTTGAAAGAACAGGACGCACCGCCATGGCGAAGCCCGCAACCGTCAAGATCCGGCTGGTTTCCACCGCCGACACCGGCTTCTTCTACGTGACGAAGAAGAACCCGCGCAACACCACCGAAAAGATGGTGTTCAACAAGTACGACCCGGTCGTGCGCAAGCACGTCGAGTTCAAGGAAGCCAAGATCAAGTAAGGTTCACTGGCGGTTCAAAGCGGCGCTGCTACAAGCCCGGCCATGAACCTCAGAATGACCTTCGGATCGCTTGCAAGTGCCGCCGTTTCGGCGGCGCTTGTCGTTTCTGCCCCTGTTCCCGCCGCAGCGCAGGATTCGGCGGATCTTGCCAGCGCAGTCACCGCACTGCGCGCCATTTCCACCATGCGCGCCGATTTCGTCCAGGCCGATGCCCGCGGGCAGCAGGTCAAAGGCGTGCTGACGCTCAAGCGCCCGGGCCGGATCCGCTTCCAGTATGAAAAAGGCGTGCCGATGCTGGTCGTCTCCGACGGCAGCGCGCTGACCTTCGTCGATTACGAAGTCCGCCAGGTTCAGCGCTGGCCGATCAAGAGCAGCCCATTGGGTGCGCTGCTCGATCCCAGCCGCGATGTCGGCAAGTTTGGCCGGGTCATGCCGACCGGCAGCGACCGTATCGTCAGCATCGAAGTGCGCGACAAGGCGCGGCCCGAATATGGCGTGATCACCCTGGTCTTCACCCGCAAGGGTGATGCCCCCGGCGGGCTCGAACTGTCGAGCTGGGCCGCGCTCGACTCGCAGAAGCGGCGGACCATCGTCACCCTGTCGAATCAGCAGTATGGGGTGCCGGTCGCAGACAACGCATTCCGCTTCAACGATCCGCGCGGACCCGTTCGTCGATGACAGTCAACGGTCCGTCGTGGACCGTGCGGTTGCTGCGACAAATGGCGACAATTCCCTGACGATTGTTCATGGGCGAGCAAGCCGAAACGGCCTAGAACGTTTGTCGACGGCGCGGTTTGAGACGGGTTTCCCCCCTGTTGCCCTAGTCTCCTGTAGGCCGCACCGTCAAAGCGTGACGAACGCACCAAGGAACCCTCGGTCCAATGCCCCCGGACCGAGGGTTTTCCTTTTTCACTTTCAGATGAGCTGATGCCGGGCTGCAAATGGCAGCCGCCTGCGCTTCCGGTGCTCACGACCTTAATGGTCGCTGCGCGCCGGTTCTCGTCGCCCACCATTTTCGCTCCGGCCTGAGCCCATCTGAAAGCGAAAAAGCGCTGCGCAAGAAGCCCGCTCCCCTTCAGGGGAGGGGGTTGGGGGTGGGGGCGGTCATAGACCCACCTGTCCTACCACCCTTGCCGCCCCCCATCATCGCACCTAAAGCCCAAGGCATGGTTTCTATTGCCACCTGGAACATCAATTCCGTCCGTCTGCGCGCCGATCAGGTGGTGCGGTTCCTGAGCGAGCAGGGGCCGGACGTGCTGTGCCTGCAAGAGATCAAGTGCGCCGAGCACCTGTTCCCGCATGAGGTGTTCGAGGCGGCGGGCTATACCCACCGGGTGGTCCACGGGCAGAAGGGCTATCACGGCGTCGCCACGGTCAGCCGGATTCCGCTGCGCGAGTTCCGGCGGCATGACTGGCAGGACAATGGCGAGGCGCGGCATATTGGCGTGGAGCTGCTCGGCCCGGGGCAGGGCCTGCTGCTGGAGAACGTCTATATTCCCGCTGGCGGCGACATTCCCGACCGCGAACAAAACCTCAAGTTCGGCCAGAAGCTCGATTTCCTGGAACGGATGACCCGCTGGGCCGATCAGCTCGACCGGCCGACGCTGATCGTCGGCGATTTCAACATCGCCCCGCTGGACTGCGACGTTTACGATCACAAGGCGCTGCTCAAGGTGGTCAGCCACACGGCCGTAGAGATCGAGGCGCTGTACCGCTTCCGCGACGCCCACGGCTGGGTCGATCTGGGCCGCAAGCACATCCCAGCGCCCGAACGCAACTGGTCGTGGTGGTCCTACCGCACCTATTGGCAGGAAAAGGATCGCGGCCGCCGGCTCGATCACATGTGGGCCTCGCCCGATCTGGCCGCGCAGTCGGTCAGCCACCGCTTTGTCGAGGAAACCCGCCGCTGGGAGCAGCCGAGCGACCACGTGCCGCTGATCACGGAGTTTGCCCTTTGAGGGCGACCCGCCGTGTTGCCCTGGCGCTCGATGCGCTGCGCCATGGCTGGCCGATCGAGGTTGATGGCGTGCTGCGCCTGTTGCCGGCGGAGACCGGCTTCGGTCCGGGCGTCACGGCACCGCGCCTGTTGATTTCGGCCGCCCGGGCGGGAACGCTCAAGCTCGCCAACCAGCGCGAGGCCGCCGTGCCTGAAGCGCCAGTACTGATCCGCGGCGCTGAGCCCTTCACGCTACCTGCGGCGCGGGTGCTGGCCGATCCGGCCGAAGACCTCAACTGGCCGATGAAGGGCCCGTTCCTGGCCGAGCATATCGACCACCAGCGCGCCGCCGAAACGGCGCTGTCGCTGGCCCGGCTGGCGGGGATCCTGCCGGCCTTCCTGGTCGATCCCGAGGGCGCGGGCGAGGCGCAGGTCGCGTCCTCTGGCGATCTCGCCGAATTCACCGATCCGCGCCACCTCGCCATTGCCACGCGGGCCCGCCTGCCGGTCGCGGCGGCGGAGGATGCGGAGATCGTTGCCTTCCGCTCGGCCGATGACCTGCGCGAACACGTTGCTCTGGTGATTGGCCAACAGAACTCCGACCGGCCGCCGCTGGTCCGGCTCCATTCGGAATGCCTGACCGGCGATATCCTCGGCAGCCTGAAATGCGATTGCGGGCCGCAGCTCGATGCCGCGCTGCGCGCCATGGCGGAGGAGGCCAGGACCGGCGGCTGGGGCGTGCTGCTTTACCTGCGCCAGGAAGGGCGCGGGATTGGCCTCGTCAACAAGCTGCGGGCCTATCAGCTGCAGGACCAGGGCTTTGACACGGTCGATGCCAACAACCGCCTTGGCCTGCCGACCGAAGCGCGCGACTTCCCGGTCGCGGCGCGGATGCTGCACTTGCTGGGGGTCGGGCCGATCCGGCTGATGACCAACAACCCGGCCAAGGTGGAGGCGCTGTCAGCCGCCGGAGTGACCGTGGCCGAGCGCGTGCCGCATCAGCTGCCGCCCAATCCGCACAACGCCCGCTATCTCGATACCAAGCGTGACCGGACCGGGCACCTGCTCTAGCGGCGGTCGGACCGCTTCAGCCCCGGTGCCAGCCGGTTCACGCCGATCTGCACCGGCTCATCAGTCCAGTTGGCGACGAAGGTGCTGGTCCGGCTGACGCCGGGGGCGAAGCGGGCGTCGTTGTCCTCGATCACCAGGCCAGCCGAGCTGTATTGCCGGCCTTCGGGCGCGACCGTGATGAAGGCGGACCAGTTTTCCTTGTCCTGTCCCTGGACGAACCAGTTGTTCGCGATCCGGCCCGAGGCGCCGCCCGGCAGGTCGATCATGTAATTGGTTCCGCGCCCGCCCGAATCATCAAAGCTGTTGCCGACAATCTCGACCGCGCGGCTGCGGCTCTTGGCATAGTGCCCGCCGCGGCCCTGCTCGAACCGGCTGCGGGTGATCGAGACCGAGCCGTAGTCCCCGATGTAGATCGAATGGGCACAGCCGCCCGGCCCTTCGCAGGTGCCGAGGCGGGTAAAGGTCGACTTGTCGATCGAGATGCGCGACTTGGTGTCGATCCCGCCGAGGATGCCCTGCTGGCTGTCGCGGAACCACGATTGCGAGACCTCGAGGTTGCCGAGCTCGATCCGGATGCCGACGCCGTTGAAGTCTGGCACCTTGATGTTGGTGAAGACCAGCCCTTCCACCCGGGCATTGTCGCCGCGCAGCACCAGCACGCCCTTGCCTTCGCAAGCGACGCCGTCGAAAGTAGCCTGTCCTGGGGTTTCAGCCTGATAGGTGATCGAGCCAGCACCCTGGACGGCGCAATCGGCGTGGCGGCCGTTGGCAATCCGGATCGTGCCGGTGCCGCCGCCGATTGCCTGGACCGCTTCCTGCAACCGGCCAAAGCGCTGGCCGGTTTCAACCACGGTATAGGGCGCGGCATCCTGCGCGCTGGCGAGCGAGACCGGCAGGGCCAGAGTGGCCAGGGCCGAAAGGGCGAGGATCAGGCGGGCGTTCTTGTCCATGGCGGCAACATAGCCCGGGCCCGGTTAAGATCAGGCAAAGGCTGGACTAATCGCGCTTGCCCCAGCGCCATTTCCAGCCGCCCTTGGTGCGCTTGTAGACCAGTGAGAGGAAGGTGGCCGTGGCGGCGACAAACAGCGCAAAGCCGATCGTGCGGACCCGGCCATCGGCCTGTTGATCAAGCCAGGCGACCACGCCGATGACTGCGATATAGGCACCGATCAAGGCCCAGCCCTGCCAGGTGATCGGCCGGCCGGCGCCATATCCGTAGCGCTCTGGGGCGAACCAAGGCTTGGGCTCATCCATCGCTTTTCTCCTTGGGTGGCCGCCCGCGCTTGGGCGGTTCGGCCGCTGCAAGCTTGATCCCGCGACGCGCCAGGGCCTCACGCAGCAGCACTTCAATCTGCGCGTTGACCGAGCGCAAGTCAGCCGCTGCGGCCCGCTCCAGCGTCGCATAGAGCGCCGGATCGAGCCGCAGGGGGAATGACTTCTTGGCCGGTCCGGACATGGCGTCAGGTCAGTACAGGCTGCCCGTGTTGACCACCGGCTGGGTATCGCGCTCACCGCAGAGCACGACCATCAGGTTGGACACCATCGCCGCCTTGCGCTCGTCATCCAGCTCCACCACGCCCTTTTCGGAGAGCATGGCCAGCGCCATGTCGACCATCCCGACCGCGCCTTCGACCAGGGTCTTGCGCGCAGCCACTACGGCTTCGGCCTGCTGGCGGCGCAGCATCGCCCCGGCGATTTCCTGCGCATAGGCGAGGTGGGTAAAGCCGCACTCGTCGACCGAGATCCCGGCCATCTGCAACCGCGCAATCAGTTCCTTGCGCAGTTCCACGCCCACTTCGTCGTGGTTGCCGCGCAGGGTGATCTCGGCATGGGCGAAATCGTCATAGGGATAGCGCGAGCCGATCGTGCGGACCGCCGCCTCGATCTGGACCATGACGAAGGCCTTGTAGTCATCGACGTCATAGAGCGCCTGGGCCGTATCGACCACGCGCCAGACGACCTGGGCCGCCATCTCGATCGGGTTGCCGCGCAGATCGTTGACCTTGATCTTGTCGGACACCAGGTTGTTGGCGCGAACCGAGATCTTGGTCTTGCCCATCCACGGCCAGACCCAGCGCAGGCCCTCGCTCCGGTCGGTCCCGCGATAGGCGCCGAACAGGGTGATCGCGGCGGCCTGGTTGGGCTGGATCATGTAGAACCCGCTCGCCAGAATGACGAGCGCCACGGACATAAGCCCGGTCGAGACGACGAAGCCGAAGACCTCGCTGTCCTCGGGCTGGCTGCCCGCGAAGCTGACGATCCGCCAGATCGTGAGCACGAGCAGGGCCAGGAAAGTGATGAAGATCAGATAGCCGCTGGTGCTCCAGGCGCGCTTTTCGCGGCTGATAGCCATCGGCGTGTGCTTATCGGACATGGTAGTGACCCCTGTAAAACTGATATCATATTAATATCGCGATTCGGCCCAAGGTCAAGCGAATGTCGCAGCGCCAAAAAAATCGCACTTGAAATACGAGCGAATCAGTCTTAAAAATAACCCTGCGGGACCGGGCCCCTCTGGCGCGGCGCACTGGCACCATCCCCCTTCCCAGCCAGGGCGCTACGTGATGTCGGACCGCATCGGATGATGCCGATGCCTGTGGTCCGGACACCTTGTCCCCCCATCCCAAGGAACCTGGGCACCAGGCTCGGCACATCCGATCGAACTCAACCTGTTCGATAAGGGAGCTTTTGCCATGTCCGATCGAGTGTTCCGTCTGCTGGAGCGCCACCAGAAGCTTGATGAAGCCCTGCGCCTGGCGCAGCGGCGACGGCTGGCCGATCCGTTCGAGATCGTCCGGCTGAAGAAGCTCAAACTGGCGATCAAGGACCGGATGGCGCGCTTGTTGCGCCGCCCGCGGCCCACTTAACAGCGAAACGACCACTTAACCTCCGCGCCGGAGCAGGGCACAGTACCCTCGTTCCGGCGCGCTTTTGTTTTTAACAGGGATAGAGACTGATGGAATTCCTCACCGCCGACTGGCTCGGCACTCCGGTCTGGTTCTGGCTGGCCTTCATCGGCATCGTCATTGCGCTGACCGTCTTCGACCTGGGCATCCTGCACAAGGAAGACCGCGAGATGGGCATCGCGGAATCGCTGAAGCTGTCGGTGTTCTACATCGCGATCGCCATGGCCTTCGGGGTCTGGGTCTGGATCGAGAAAGGCGGCGATCTCGGCATGAAGTACTATACCGGGTACTTCATCGAAAAGGCGCTCTCGATCGACAATGTCTTTGTGATCAGCCTGATCTTCACCTTCTTCGCGATCCCGCCGAAGTACCAGTACCGCGCGCTGCTGTGGGGCATCCTCGCGGTGATCGTGCTGCGCGGCCTGATGATCGCGGCGGGTGCGGCGCTGGTCCAGGAAGCTTACTGGGTGCTCTACATCTTCGCGGCCTTCCTGATCTTCACCGGCATAAAAATGTTCTTCGCCGGGGATCACGATCCAGACGTGTCGAAGAATCCGGTGGTGCGGTGGATTTCCACCCATATGCGGGTCACGCCGCAGCTGCATGCCCAGCACTTCTTCGTGAAGGTGCCGGACGAAAAGACCGGCAAGCTGGTCACTGCGGTTACGCCGCTGTTCGTCGCGCTGGTGGTGATCAACCTGGCCGACCTGGTCTTCGCGGTCGATTCGGTGCCGGCGATCTTCGCGATCACGACTGACACCTTCATCGTCTATACCAGCAACATCATGGCGATCCTGGGCCTGCGCGCGCTGTACTTCGCGCTTTCGGCCATGGTCCACCGCTTCTACTACCTGAAGTACGCGCTGGCCTCGGTGCTGGTCTTCATCGGTTCGAAGATCTTCGTCTCGGACTTCATCATGGGCGGGGAGAAGTTCCCGCCGGTGCTGAGCCTGGGCGTGACTGCCGGGCTGATTGCGGCAGGCGTGCTCTACTCGCTGTGGGCGACCCGCCACGGCGAGGACGCCGCGCCGCAGTTGCCGCATGACGAGATCAGGCCGTAACAGCGGATAGCGGTGCCGGCCCACTTCGCCGCCCGGCCACCCTTCCAAGGGCTATCCTTTGGGAGGCCGGGTGGGGGAGTGGGCCGGTGCCGATAGCCAGTCGCGGATGCGACTGGCGCACCGATCAATAACTTCTGATCGTGGCGAGGAAGGCCTCGCCATAAGCTGTGAGCTTACGGGACCCGACGCCGCCGACTTCGCCCAACTGGGCGAGGGACGCGGGTCGGGTCTCGGCCATTTCGCGCAGCGTCGCATCATGGAAAATGACATAGGGCGGCACCCCGGCTTCGGCGGCCAACGAGCGGCGCAGTTCGCGCAGCGCCTCGAACAGCGGATCGCCGATCGGATTGACCACCCCGCGCTCGCGCCGCCCGCTGCGGCCAGCGCGCTCGCGGCGCGGTTGCAGCGCGATCAGCACTGCCGCCTCACCCTTCAGCACATCGCGGGCATCGCCGCCCAGCGCCAGCCCGCCATGCTCGGTCGGAACCAGGCTGCCGCGGGCCTGCAGGGCGCGCATCAGCGGTTTCAGCAGCGGTGCTTCGTCGCTGCCGACAATTCCGAAGACCGAGAGCCGGTCATGCCCGCGCGCCGCCACACGCTCGTCCTCCTGGCCCAGCAGCACCTTCTCGACATGGCCGAAACCATAGGTCTGGCCAGTGCGATAGACAGCCGAGAGCAGCTTGCGCGCCAGTTCGGTCGCATCGACGATGCCGGGGGCATCAAGGCAGTTGTCGCAATTGCCGCAGGTCTGCGGCGGATCCTCGCCGAAGTGGCGCAGCAGCACGGCGCGGCGGCAGGCGCCGGTTTCGACCAGCGCGGCCAGCGCATCTAGCCGGGTCCGCTCGCCAAGCTGGCGCGCTTCCTCAACCTCGGCCAGCCGCATCCGCGCGCGGGCAAAGTCCTCCGCCGCCCACAGCATCAGCGCCGCAGCTGGATCGCCATCGCGGCCGGCGCGACCGGTTTCCTGGTAATAGCCCTCGATCGACTTGGGGATGCCGGCATGGGCCACAAAGCGCACGTCGGGCTTGTCGATCCCCATGCCAAAGGCGACCGT
>Ga0073920_1000317_pt1 | contig 9482 bp, 10 predicted proteins | sample GWRWT4_2Sept14_2_FD_70953 | JGI IMG/M metagenome (GOLD analysis project Ga0073920, IMG submission 70953) | Sand microcosm microbial communities from a hyporheic zone in Columbia River, Washington, USA - GW-RW T4_23-Sept-14 | ecosystem: Engineered > Artificial ecosystem > Sand microcosm >...
CTGCGAGAGAGCGGCGGTCACGGCATCGCGGCCCGCGCCTTCAAGGCTGAGCACGCGGTTGAACCCGTCGAGCCCGGTTTCAAGGCCCCGCAGCGCCTTCTGCATCGATTCCTTGAAGTTGCGGCCGATCGCCATGACTTCGCCGACCGATTTCATCGCGGTCGAAAGCAGCGGCTCGGCACCCTTGAACTTTTCAAAGGCAAAGCGCGGGATCTTGGTCACCACATAGTCGATCGTCGGCTCAAAGCTGGCGGGCGTTGCGCCGGTGATCTCGTTGGTGATCTCGTCCAGCGTATAGCCCACCGCCAGCTTGGCGGCGACGCGGGCAATCGGGAATCCGGTCGCCTTGGAAGCTAGCGCGGACGAGCGCGAAACACGCGGGTTCATTTCGATCACGATCAGCCGGCCGTCCTTGGGATTGACCGCGAACTGCACGTTCGATCCGCCGGTTTCGACGCCGATCTCGCGCAGCACCGCGATGCTGGCGCTGCGCATGATCTGGTATTCCTTGTCGGTCAGCGTCAGCGCGGGGGCGACGGTGATCGAATCGCCGGTGTGAACCCCCATCGGATCGACGTTTTCGATCGAGCAGATGATGATGCAGTTGTCGTTGCGGTCGCGAACGACCTCCATCTCGTACTCTTTCCAGCCGAGCAGCGATTCCTCGATCAAAACTTCAGTGGTTGGAGACGCATCGAGGCCGGACCTCACAATATGCTCGAACTCGGCCTTGTTATAGGCCACCCCGCCGCCGGTCCCGCCCAGCGTAAAGCTGGGGCGGATGATCGAGGGCAGGCCCGTGCGTTCCAGCACCGCGAATGCCTCGTCGACATTGTGCGCGATGCCCGAGCGCGCGCTCTCAAGCCCGATCTTGGTCATCGCCTCGCGGAACCGCATCCGGTCTTCGGCCTTGTCGATCGCATCGGCATCAGCGCCGATCATCTTGACCCCGAACTTCTCCAGCGTGCCATCGTTGAACAGCGCCAGCGCGGTGTTCAGCGCGGTCTGCCCGCCCATCGTCGGCAGCACCGCGTCAGGCCGCTCCTTCTCGATGATCGCCGCGACCACTTCGGGCGTGATCGGCTCGACATAGGTCGCGTCCGCCATGTCCGGATCGGTCATGATCGTCGCCGGATTGGAGTTGACCAGGACCACCCGGTAGCCCTCCTCCTTCAGCGCCTTGATCGCCTGGGTTCCGGAATAGTCGAACTCGCAGGCCTGGCCGATAATGATCGGGCCAGCGCCAATGACGAGGATCGAGGAGATGTCAGTGCGTTTGGGCATTTGACTATTGTGCTCTCATTGCATACATTGATTGCAATGCAATCATGGGATTTGAACGATGGGTAGCGTGACTATTCGAAGCATCGACGATGCGATCAAGCATAGCGCCCGCCTCGCCGCAGCGCGAAACGGTCGTTCGCTGGAGGCGGAATTGCGCGCGCTGCTTGTCAAGACATATGGCAATGCAGAAGACGATCATACCCGGCGCATTCGGGCCATGTCGGGCCGAGAATTCGTTGATCACCTGATCAAGACCGCAAATGGCGCGACGCTCGAACTGCCCGATGACACGATCGACGAAGAACGGGACATTTTTGGTGCTGATTGATACCAACGTCTGGAGCGAACTGTCGCGCCCGAACCCTGATCCGAATGTCGCAGAATGGGTGCGCGCAAACTTCGATTCATGCCTGCTGTCGGCCATTGTCCTTGGCGAAATCCAATATGGCATTGCGCTTGCGGAGGGCACCCGGCGGATCGAACTTTCCGGGTTTCTGAACGATCTTGTGCAGCGGCTTGGTGGCGAAGTTTTGGCATTCGACAATGCGGCGGCGCTCACATGGGGAAACTTGCGCGCTCGCCTCAAGCAGTCGGGCAAGCTCTTCGGCGAACGCGACATGCTGATTGCCGCCCAGGCGTTGAGCCTGGGCATTCCCGTGGTCACCCGAAACAAGTCCGAAATGGCGCTGAGCGGCGCTTCCATCATCAATCCCTGGCAGCCTTGATCGCCTGGGTTCCGGAATAATCGAACTCGCAGGCCTGGCCGATAATGATCGGGCCAGCGCCAATGACGAGGATCGAGGAGATGTCAGTGCGTTTGGGCATTGCGGGTCAGGGCTCGATTATCTGGCTGGAGTGAAAGACCTTGGCGTGGTCGAGGTAGTCGGCGGCGGCGGGATCGTACTGCTGGGGAACCAGGATCAGTTCGATCTCCTGCTTGCCATGCTGGCCGCGCACGGCCTGGCGGTAAAAGTCCCAGAACTTTGCGGGATCGTCGCTGCGGCGCACGATCACCATCATGTCGGGTTCGCCCTTGCTGCCTTTGCTGGGCGTAGTGATGTATCCAGCCGCTTTGCCTGCCATTCCAAGCTTGGCCATTTCGGCGTCCTTGCCGGTGCCGATGATCCCCAGCACCACCGCGTCGCGCTTCATGCCCTTGGCCCGGCCCATGATCGCCTTGGGCACCACCGGCTTTGAGACATAGCTGGAGCCCCAGACCCGGGCCTTGTCGAGATAGTCCTTGTTGGACGTATCTGTATCGAGCGGCAGTACGATCATCTCAAGCGCAAACACACCATAGCGCCCGCTGCGCACTTCATCCTGAAACGCCCAGAACTGGTCGTGATCGCCGTCGAACGGCACCACCACCATCACTTCGTCCTCGCCCTTGGAATTTTTCGAACGACCATTGCGAAAGCCCTTGGCCTTGGCCGCGCCTTCGAGCACCTGCTTGGCACTCTCCGGCCCGACCGCGAGCAGCGCGATCACCTGGCTTTGGGCGGGCTTGTCTTCGACCTGCGCGAAGACCTGCGCCGAGGCGGGCTGGGCCGCGAGCGCGAGGATCAGCGGCGCGAACAGCGCGGTAAGGCGAAGCATCAGTCTAGACATGGCATTGTCCTTTCCTTTGGGCTTTGCGCGACTTTGGTGGGGTGATGATTGGCCTGCAACGGAGAATTTGCTACCTCAAAAGTCCTTCCCCTGTGGGGAAGGGTTGGGATGGGGGTTCGGCGCTGACCGGAAAGCTCAGAGCCCCCACCCCCAACCCCTCCCCGCCGGGGAGGGGAGTTTTGCGGAGGTGTGGAATGGCAAGGAAGCGTCTGACGCCGGTTGCGCAAAATTTGCGACGCGAACCGACCGATGCGGCCAAGCGCCTGTGGTCCCGCCTTCGCGCCAAGCAACTCGGCGTCCAGTTCACCCGCGAATTCCAGATCGGCAACGCAATCGTCGATTTCGCCTGCCGCCGCGCCAGGCTGGCGATCGAAGTCGATGGCGGACAGCACAGCGACAGCCCCACCGACGAAGCCCGCACCCGGATGATCGAAGCGCACGGCTACCAGGTCATCCGCTTCTGGAACAATGACGTCCTGCAAAACACCGACGGCGTAGTCCTGCGCATCACCGAAGAACTCGCCCTCGCCACCAACCGCGACGACTGGTTTGAAGACGACCCCAACTGACACAGCCCCTTTCTTCCCCCTTCCCCATAGGGGAAGGGCCGGGGATGGGGGTTCCACGCCAGCATGGCACGCAACCCCGACGCGAGGCTGCGCCTCGCTCCCCCACCCCAACCCCTCCCCGCCGGGGAGGGGCTTCCCGGGGGTGAGGTTGTGGGTTGAGGAGATGGCAGTGCGTTTGGGCATTTAGGCCTCGACACAATTGGAAATGAACAGGAACGCTCGCGGGGGGCCAAAAGCGGCCGGTTTGTTCGACGTCCAAATATCGACCAATTGCCCAGTATTGCTTTTGACGATGTTGTGGGTCTGAACGATTCCACTGGCGCGATATGCTACCACCCAAGTAGAAATGATCGGACTGTCAGAATCTCGATGCAGCACCGTGATTTCGGCCCCATCCGAACGGAGATCGCCAAAATTCAGGGCAGCATCCTTTACGACAATGTTAGGGCCCTTTGCATCTTCCAAGAAAGCAAGGGCACCGCCATCAATGCCGTCATCTTCCCATTGCGCGCCCTCCTTCTCAGGATGATCCAGCCAAAGGAACTTGCCCTTTGAGCCACCACAAACGACTGAAACTCGAGCATTGGGCAATGCTGCGACAACCTTCTGCTTAATTTCAGAAGCCAAAGTAGCGGATATCTCCTCGCTCGGCTGACTCGAGCACGCAGCAACAACAAGGCACGCAAGAGAGGTAATAAACCTCGTCACCCCAACATCCCCACAAACCGCTCAAACAGATAGAACGAGTCCATCGGCCCCGGCGACGCCTCAGGGTGATACTGCACCCCGAACGCCTTCTTGCCCTTCACCGCGATCCCGCAGTTGCTCCCATCAAACAGCGAGACATGCGTCTCCACCACACCGTCCGGCAGGCTCGCCCCGTCCACCGCAAACCCGTGGTTCATCGAGGTGATCTCAACCACCCCGTCCTCCAGCCGCTTGACCGGATGGTTCGCGCCGCGGTGGCCCTGGTGCATCTTGATGGTCTTGGCACCCGCCGCCAAGGCCAGCATCTGGTGGCCAAGGCAGATCCCGAAGACCGGAACGTCGCGCTCCAGCAGGCCCTGGATCACGGGCACCGCGTACACTCCAGTGGCCGCCGGATCGCCGGGGCCGTTGGAGAGAAACACGCCAGCGGGGTTCAGCGCCAGCACATCGTCCAGCGAAGTGTTCCCCGGCACCACGGTGACATGCGCCCCGGCATGGTCGAGGCTGCGGAAGATGTTGTCCTTGGCGCCGAAGTCCATCGCCACCACAAGCGGGCGCTCGGTGCGGGGGGAGCGAGCATAGCCCTTGCCCAGCGTCCAGGTGCCGCCCTCCCACTCTTCACTGGCCGAGCGGCTGACCACCCGGGCAAGGTCCATGCCTTCCAGCCCCGGCCATTCCTGCGCGCGCTTGAGCAATTCGGGCAGGTTGAACTTGCCGTCCTTGGCATGCGCGATCACCGCGTTGGGCGCGCCGGAGAGGCGGATGCGGCGGGTCAGCGCGCGGGTGTCGAGGCCCGCCAGGCCGATTTTGTTCTTGCTTGCCAGCCAGTCGCCAAAAGTTCCGGCCGAGCGGAAATTGCTCGGCGCGGTCACATCTTCGCGCACCACGCAGGCAACCGCGCCTTCGACATGGCTTTCCAGGTCTTCCTCGTTCACGCCGACATTGCCGATATGCGGGAAAGTGAAAGTCACCACCTGCCCGGCGTAGGAGGGATCGGTCATGATTTCCTGGTAGCCGGTAATCGACGTGTTGAAGCACACTTCGCCCACTGCTGCGCCTTCTGCGCCAAATCCTTTGCCCCAGGCCAGGTGGCCATCGGCGAGCACAAGGACTCCGGTTGCGCCCGCGGGTTGCGGCGCAAACGAAGGGGCGGGGTCGGCCATGGGTGGCGCTCCGTGTAACTGGGTTCTGGCGATGTTGCTAAGGGTCGGCGGCTAGACCCCTGCCCCCCTTGCGTCAACCTTTGAAAAGACAAAATACCCGGCTAGAGGGGCCACTATCCCCAATGCATAGCTTTTCAGCAAAGAAAGTACCCAAAATGCTCCGCGATACGATCAAGGCCGCTCAGGTTACCGCGATGAAAGCTGGCGACAAGCAGCGCCTTGCCGCCATCCGCCTGATCCTGGCCAAGCTCAAGGACAAGGACATCGAACTGCGCACCGCCGCTGCGGTGCCCGATGACGATGTGCTGGTGGTCGACGTCCTGCAAAAGATGGCCAAGCAGCGCCGCGAATCGATTGCGATGTTCGAACAGGGCGGCCGCCAGGAACTGGCCGAGATCGAAAAGGGCGAACTTGGGGTGATCGAAGACTTCCTGCCCGCAATGATGGGCGAGGACGAGGTCAAGGCCGCGATCGCAAGCATCATCGCCGAAGTGGGCGCCGAGGGGATGAAGGACATGGGCAAGGTCGTTGGCGCGCTGAAGGCCCGCCACGGCACCCAGCTCGATATGGGCAAGGCCAGCGGACTGGTGAAAGCAGCTTTGGGGTGAGGTTTCGCTGCGGTGTCTCGACTTCGGCCTGCGGCCTCCGCTCGACACGAACGGAGGTCGGTTTACGGCTGCACCCCCCAACAAGAAGGCCCGCCAGTTTCCCGGCGGGCCTCCCTGTTCGGCGTTAGCCCGGCTTACTTGCCGAGGCCGCCGATATCTTCCTTGACCCGGCCAAACAGGGTCATCGCAATCGCACTGGCGAGTGCGCCGGCGGCGAGCAGGGCGATCCCGCCCAGCACCGCACCAAGCTGAGCACCAACAGCCGGAACCATCGCCAGCCCCGCGGCCACTGCCGGGACGACCAGCACGGTCGCAGCCACCGGAACAAAGCGTTCGGCGGCCATGGTGACCCCCGAAACCAGCCCCAGAACGACCAGGATCAATCCGACATTAAAGCCCAAATCGGGCATGAAACCGGCTACCACTGCCAGGGCAATACCGGCGAGACGCGCAACTGCGCTTACCTTGTTCAGCATCTACTTCCCTCCTGTTATTCAGGGACGGTCCGGCAAAGCATTGTTTGGTCGTGTATTATTCCCCCAGGCCGCCCCCACGACCCGAGGCGCAACCTAACCGGTTTCAGGTGAAAGGAAAGGTTTAATTTACCATACGGAATCTGGGATTTAGCGACAATTGCCAGCAACGTGGACAAGGCTGTGGGGCGATTTTTCGCGCAGTTGAGGCGCAGCGCCGCAGCGGCTAGACAGGCCCAATGTCGCTCTCCCCGCAATGGCTTGATGAACTGCGCGCACGCGTGACGCTGTCCGGCGTCATTTCGCGGACCACGCGGCTGACCAAGGCGGGGCATGAGTTCAAGGCCTGCTGCCCGTTCCACAACGAGAAGAGCCCCAGCTTTACCGTCAACGACAGCAAGGGCTTCTATCACTGCTTCGGCTGCGGCGCGCATGGCGATGTGATCCGCTGGATGACTGACCAGCGCGGCCTTTCTTTCATGGACGCGGTCAAGGAACTGGCCAGCGAAGCCGGGATGGAACTGCCCGCGATGGACCCGCGCGCGGCCAAGGAGGCGGAGAAACGCGATTCGCTCCACGATGTGATGGCCGCCGCGCAGGCCTGGTTCGTCGAGCGGCTGGCCTCACCGGAAGGCGAGAAGGCCCGCGCCTATCTCGCCACGCGGGGGTTCAACGAACGCACGGTCGAACGCTTCGGCTTCGGATACGCGCCCGAGGGCCGCCAGGCGCTGAAGGCCGCGCTCGCCCGTTTCCCTGAGGAAATGCTGATCGAGGCGGGCCTGCGGATCGCAGTTGATGACAAGGAACCCTACGACCGGTTCCGCGGCCGCCTGATGCTGCCGATCGAGGATGCGCGCGGGCGGGTGATCGCATTCGGCGGCCGGATCCTCGACGCGGCCAAGACCGACGCGCCCAAGTACCTCAATTCGCCCGACACGCCTTTGTTCGACAAGGGCCGCACGCTCTACAACCTCCACCGCGCCGGGCCGGCCAGCCGCAAGACCGGGCGGCTGGTGGTGGTCGAAGGCTATATGGACACGATCGCCCTGGCGGCAGCCGGGATCGAGGATGCCGTCGCGCCGCTGGGCACCGCGCTGACTGAACGCCAGCTCGAAATGCTCTGGCGGCTGGTTGAAAACCCGGTGCTGTGCTTCGATGGCGACGCCGCCGGCCAGCGCGCGGCAATGCGTGCTGTCACCCGCGCCCTGCCCCTGCTGCGCCCGGCGCACAGCCTCAAGATCGTGCGCCTGCCTGCGGGCATGGACCCCGACGACCTGATCAAGCGCGACGGTGCCAAGGCGATGGAAGCCGCGCTCGAGGCGCACACCTCGCTGCTCGACGTGCTGTGGGAGCACGAGCGCGGCGCCCAACCGCTGGCCACGCCGGAGGACAAGGCCGGGCTCAAGGCGCGGCTGATGGCGCATGTCGAAACGATTGCCGATCGCGACATCCATGCGCTTTATCGCCGCGAACTGTCCGAACGGTTTTCCGCCTTTGCTTTCCCGCGCCGGGAACAGCGCGAATGGCGGCCCGGCGGAAAGGGTGCGCCCGTGCCCCAACGCAGCGACCCCAAAATGCTCGCGCGGATGCGCAAGCATTCGGGATCGCGCGATGCCTTGTCGGCCGCGGTGTTGGCCGGACTGCTGCGCTATCCCGGCGAACTGGCTCGCCACGCTGACATATTGGCCCACGCCGATCTGCCCGACCCGCGCTTTTTGGTGCTGGTCGATGCAGTTGATGCGGGCGAGGCGCTTGAAACTGGCCATTTGAGCACCATATTGGCCGCCCGGGGACTGGCAGCCCCGGCTTCAGAAGAATATGCCGCGCTGCGCTTTGGCTTTCTGGTCGATCGCGTGGAGGCCGATCTGGCCCGGGCCGACCTGGCCCAGGCAGTGGGTCTGCTGGTCGAGAGGCCCGCGCTCGAAGCGGCGCTGGCCGAGGCGACCCGGCGGTTTGAGAACGACCTTTCGGAAGGGGCCTATGCCGAACAGCAGCGGCTCTTGAAGAGAAAGCTGGAATTTGATGCGCGGCTCAGGCAAATGGCCAGCGCGCGAGCGGGGGCTTTGGAAGAAGCCGCTGCCAAACCAATGGCGGAATGATGGACGAAGACGATATCTCGGTTGGCGACAAGGAAGGCGGCGATGCGCCCCTGATCGACCTCAACGAAGCCTCGATCAAGAAGCTGATCGCCCGTGCCAAGCGGCGCGGCGTGATCACCATGGACGAGCTGAACGAGGCGCTGCCGCAGGACCAGATGTCCACTGACCAGATCGAGGACATCATGTCCGCGATCTCGGAAATGGGCGTCAACATCGTCGAAAGCGACGAAGACGCGGTCGATCCTGACGAGAAGGAAGTCGATGAGCTCGACGAGCAGACCGACGGCATGGCCGATCGGCCTGACCTGGTCAAAAAGAAAGAAATCATCGAACGCACTGACGATCCGGTGCGGATGTACCTGCGCGAAATGGGCGCGGTCGAACTGCTCAGCCGCGAAGGCGAAATTGCCATCGCCAAGCGGATCGAGGCCGGGCGCGACACGATGATCCTGGGGCTGTGCGAAAGCCCGATCACCTTCCACGCGATCATTCAGTGGTCCGAAGCGCTGAACGCGGGCGAAATGCAGCTGCGCGAGATCCTCGACCTTGACGCCATGCTGTCAAAGGAACCCGCGCCCGAAAACCTGACCGAAGACGGTGAGGAAGAAGGCGAAGCCGAAATCAGCGAAGCCACCGCCGGTCCCTCGTTCAAGGAAGACGAGGAAGAGGAAGAAGAGGCCAAGTCCGACGAGGACGACGACGATCAGATCGAACGCCGGATGCCGCGCCAGAGCGACGAGGAGGAGGAGGACAACACCCTCTCGCTCGCGCAGATGGAAGCCCAGCTCAAGCCTGAGGCGCTGGAAAAGTTCGCCGCGATCACCGCGCTGTTCAAGAAGTTTGAGAAGATCCAGAACGAACGCCTTGATATCATGGGCGCTGGCGGGGCTTTCACTCCGACCAAGGAAAAGAACTACCAGCAGCTACGCGAAGACCTGACCGCGCACGTTGAGAGCGTTCAGTTCCACGC
>Ga0073920_1000322_pt1 | contig 9438 bp, 5 predicted proteins | sample GWRWT4_2Sept14_2_FD_70953 | JGI IMG/M metagenome (GOLD analysis project Ga0073920, IMG submission 70953) | Sand microcosm microbial communities from a hyporheic zone in Columbia River, Washington, USA - GW-RW T4_23-Sept-14 | ecosystem: Engineered > Artificial ecosystem > Sand microcosm >...
GTTTGGCACCTCGATGTCGGCTCATCACATCCTGGGGCTGGAGCAGGTCCCAAGGGTTTGGCTGTTCGCCAATTAAAGTGGTACGTGAGCTGGGTTCAGAACGTCGCGAGACAGTTTGGTCCCTATCTGCCGTGGGCGTCGATACTTGAGAGGAGTTGCCCCTAGTACGAGAGGACCGGGGTGAACATGCCTCTGGTGTACCTGTCGTTCCGCCAGGAGCGCAGCAGGGTAGCTATGCATGGACGGGATAACCGCTGAAAGCATCTAAGCGGGAAGCCTCCCTCAAGATAAGGTATCTTCGAGTCGTGATAGACCATCACGTTGATAGGCTGGATGTGGAAGCGCGGTAACGTGTGGAGCTAACCAGTCCTAATAACTCTGATCATGCTTGAGAGTCCCACCATCAATGACAGCTTTGCTGCCATCGATGCTGACGATTTTCAGCCAGATCGCGCCTTTATAACGCACTAAAGTGCATCGATTAAAACCCGTATCCGCCTGCTTTATTGCTTGGTGGCCATAGCGTCAGTGCCCCACCCGATCCCATCTCGAACTCGGCCGTGAAACCTGACAGCGCCGATGGTACTACCGCTCAAGCGTTGGAAGAGTAGGACGTCGCCAGGCATTAAAGCCGGCGGGTACAGGTTATAAAACCCATTCACATGTCGGGGCCTCCCTTAACGGGGAGCATGCCCTGCACCTAAAGGGCCCTTGAAGGCCCTTTTCGTGTTTTCGGACCTTGCGTCCGGACAAATTCGCCCTATTTGGGCGAGATGGTGACGCGGGGTGGAGCAGCCCGGTAGCTCGTCAGGCTCATAACCTGAAGGTCGTAGGTTCAAATCCTACCCCCGCAACCAACACCAAACCCCGCTCCGGCGGGGTTTTTTGTTTTCGGGCTTACAGCTAGAGGACGGTCATGGACGACGTGCTGAACCGCAGGATGATCGTAGCGCTGATGGCGCTGCTGCCGATCATGCTGATGGTTTACTTCAGCCAGACCATGCAGGCACCGCCTGGTGCAGCCGAGGCAGCCCAGGCCGCCGAACTGGCCGCGCTGCCCGGCAATGCCGCCGAAGCGCCGGTAGTCGGGCTTGAACCGCCGATGGGTTCGCTTTCGCTGGGTGCAATGGACGCCGCGCGCGCCTCCAATGCCCGCAATCCTTTCGTCACCGGCCCGATCGACCCGGCGCCGCCGTTCCGTTTCAGCGGATCAGCGGCCGATTTCGCCAATGCCGGCGAATGCCTGGCGCTCGCTGCCATGGCTGAGGCTGGGCCCAGCGACATTGGCCAGCGATCGGTGATCCAGGTGATCCTCAACCGCACCCGCCATCCCGCCTTTGCCAAGACTGTCTGCGGAGTGGTGTTCGAAGGATCGCAGCGCGCCACCGGCTGCCAGTTCACCTTCACGTGCGATGGCTCGCTGGCGCGGCGCTATGGCGAGGAAGCCTGGGCCGCGGCCCGTTCGCGCGCCGACCAGATGCTGGCAGGGTCAGTCTTCGCGCAGGTCGGACAGGCCACGCATTACCACACCGACTGGGTCTATCCCTCGTGGAGCCCGAAGCTCGAAAAACTCACTCAGGTCGAAACCCATCTGTTCTTCCGCTGGCCGGGCCGTTGGGGCACCGCCAAAAGCTGGACTGCCTATCGCGGCGGCGAGCCATCGTTTGCGGCGCTGACCGCAGGCCCCGCGCCGATGCCGCAAATGAGCGGGCTGCCCGACATCTACGATCTCGACGCCTCGGTTGCGATCGCCCCGCTGCCGCTCGACACGCCCAAGGTTTCCAGCGGCGAAGTGGTGATGCGGCTGCCTTCGGGCAAAGCCAATTTCATCGTTCTGGCGACCGGTGTCGGCCCGCAGGCTGCGCTGACCACGGCCAAAAGCCTGTGCACCGGGCAAGGCACTTGCCGGGTCATGGGCTGGCTCAGCCGCGACCAGGTCCCCGCCAGCTTCCCGCTGCCGCGCGGCGCGCGCGACACATTGCAGTTCAGCTATTCGCGCGATCCGGCGGGGGCCGAGATCGTGCTCTACAACTGCGATACTTTCCCCGGCCTGCCGCGCGAGCAGTGCATTCCGCGCGGGCGCTAACCGCGCGTTTCCAAGGCTAATTTCAATCCGAAGGCCACGAAGAGCGTTCCGGTCAGCCGGTCGAGCCAGCGCATCACCCCCGGACGGCGCAGCGCGCCCAGCAAGGGTTGCGTCGCGGCGACCAGCGCAGCAAACCAGATCAGGCCCAGCACGTTGTGCACGCTCGCCAGCAGCACAGACCAGCCGAGCACGCTTGCGCCTGAGGGGATGAACTGCGGCAGGAACGAGACGTAGAACACGCCAACCTTGGGGTTGAGCATGTTGGTCAGGAACCCGCGCAGCAGCCAGTTGGGCTGGGCCGGGATTCCGGCTTCACTCTCCGGCAGGTCGAGCGCCTGGCGCGGGGCGCGGATCAGCTTGAGGCCGAGGTAGAACAGGTAAAGCGCGCCCGCCCAGCGCAAGACCTCATAGGCCAGCTGCGATGCGGCCAGCAATGCGCCCAAGCCTGCACCCACCAGCAGCCCCCAGCCCAGGCACCCCAGCGCAATTCCCAAAGCCGCCAGCATAGCCCGGCGCGGCCCTTCGGCAGCGGCGGTGCGCAGCACCAGCGCGGTATCGAGTCCCGGCGTGACAGTCAGCAGCGCGGCGGTGGCGGTGAAGGCCAGCAGCGCTGCGGCCGAAGTCATGCGCTGAACTTCCCGCCCTCGCCGGCCAGTTTCGCGAGCAGCGGTGCGACCGGCAGGTTGTGGCGCTTGAGGCCGTCGGCGATCTTGCCCAGCCCTTCGTGGTCGGCCCAGTACATGATCCCGCCGGTCCAGGCCGGCCAGCCATAGCCGTTGAGCCAGACCAGATCGATGTCACTGGCGCGCTGGGCGATGCCTTCCTCCAGGATCAGCGCCCCTTCGGAAACCATCGGGTAGAGCAGGCGTTCGAAGATCTCCTGCTTGTCGACTTCGCGCTGGGCAACGCCGCTCTTGCTGGCGAACTCGGCGATGATCGCCTTGACCTCGTCCGAGGGCGTGCGCTTGCGTTCGGCATCGTAGTCGTAAAAGCCCTTGCCGGTCTTCTGGCCCCAGCGACCCTTGGCGCACAGAGCCTCGCGGATGGTGGTGACCTTCGAAGGATCGCGGTGCCAGCCGATGTCGAGGCCGGCCAGGTCGCCCATCTGAAACGGACCCATCGGGAAGCCGAAATCGAGCAGCACCTGGTCGATATCGTAATAGGCCGCGCCTTCCATCAAGAGGGCATTGGCCTGCTCCTGGCGCTTGGACAGCATCCGGTTGCCGATGAAGCCGTGGCATACGCCCGAAACCACCGGGACCTTGCGGATCGTGCCAGCGAGCTGCATCACCGTCGCCAGCTGGCTTGCCTCGGTCTTGGCACCGCGCACAACTTCCAGCAATTTCATGATGTTGGCGGGCGAGAAGAAGTGCATGCCCAGCACCGCCTCGGGGCGCTTTGTCGCGGCTGCAATCTCATCGACGTCGAGGTAGCTGGTGTTGCTGGCCAGGATTGCGCCGGGCTTCACTATGCGATCGAGCCGGCCGAAGACGTCCTTCTTCACCTCCATCGATTCATATACGGCTTCGATCACCAGGTCGCAGTCGGCCAGGTCATCGAAGCTGAGGCTGGGGGTCAGCCGCGCCATGGCCGCTTCGGCATCGGCCGCCTCGATCCGCCCGCGCTTGACGCTGGCTTCGTAATTCTTGCCCATAACCCCAACCCCGCGATCCAGCGCGGCCTGTTCCTGCTCGACAATGGTGACCGGGATCCCGGCCGAGAGGAAGTTCATCGTGATCCCCCCGCCCATCGTGCCGGCACCGATCACGCCGACCTTGGCGATCGGGATCAGCGGCGTGTCGGCGGGCAAGTCGTCGATTGTGCTGCACAGCTTGAGCGCGGCTTCGATATGCGCCTGCGCGCCGGGAAGGGGTTCGGACATGGTTTTTGTCTCCATTCGTTTCCAAGTGCAGATTCACCCGAAGCACCAAAGATGCCGCGCCTGCGGCGAAGCCGCGCTCGACGCGCGGCGGTATCGGATGACGCGTCATTGCCGCAGATGAAGGACCTTCGGTCCAGGAACAACATCTTTGGTTCTTTGGTCCTTCGGGTGAGTCATGAGAACCTAATTCACCTGCCGCTCGCGCCCGGCCCAGTAAGGCTCGCGCAGTTCGCGGCGCAGGATCTTGCCGCTGGCATTGCGGGGCAGGGCGGGGATCACGTCGATCGTCTTGGGTACCTTGTAGCTGGCCAGCCGTTCGCGCGCCCAGGCTATCACGGATTCCGCGTCGATGTCCTGCCCCGGTTTGGGCACGCAGACCGCCTTCACCGCCTCGCCCCACTTGTCATCGGGCACGCCGATCACGGCGACTTCGAGGACCTGCGGATGACCATAGATCCCGCTTTCAACCTCGGCCGGATAGACATTCTCCCCGCCCGAAATGATCATGTCCTTGGCCCGGTCGTAGATGAAGACATAGCCGTCTTCGTCAAGATAGCCGACATCGCCGGTGGCGATCCAGCCATCGGAACTCATGGTCGAGGCGGTGGCTTCGGGCAGTTTCCAATAGCCCAGCATGTTGTTGGAGGAGCGGGAGTAAAGCTCGCCAATCTCGCGCGGGGGCAGGGCGGTTCCGTCTTTGCTGCGGGCTTCCATTTCGACGCCCGGCAGCGGCTTTCCGGCCGAGCGCATCCGCTCGTTGCCCTCGACCGAATGGTCCTCGGGCGGCAGCATGCAGACCGTCCCGGTGGTCTCGGTCATCCCGTAGGCCTGGATGAAGCTCGCGCCGAACATCGCGATGCATTGGCGCAGCAGTTCCAGCGGGATCGGCGCGGCGCCGTAAAGGATGTATTTGAGGCGGCTGAAATCGGTGCCGGCGCAGTCGGGATGGTTGAGCAACATCTGCAAGGCGGCGGGCACGATGAAGAACCGCGTCACCCCGCGATTGACCACCGCGTCGAACACGCGTGGTGGATCGAATTCGCCCAGGATCACCGCCGGCAGGCCCGCGCTCAGCGCCATGATGCCAAGCCCGGTGCCGCCGATATGCGCACAGGGCATGGCCACCAGCACCGCCTCGTCCTCGGCCCACAGGCTGTAGGGCTGGGGATTGTCGAAGGCGGCCTTGCGCAGGCCGAACAGGTTGCGGTTGGACAGCACTGCGCCTTTGGGATTGCCGGTGGTGCCGCTGGTGTAGAGTTGCAGCACGGCATCGTCCTGACCCGACGGTTCAAAGCTGCCGCGCGGCGCGCCCAGCAATTCGGCGCGGGCTTCGGCGGCGGTGTAGCAGCCCAGCAGGCCGGGGCGCTGGCCCAGCGTGTCCTTGCAGGCCTCGAACCCGTCGCCCAGCAGCAGCAGCTTCGCCTCGGCATTGTCGATAATATAGGCGGCCTCAACCTCGGCCAGCCGCCAGCCGACCGGGACCATCACGATGCCCGCACGCGCCGCGCCATAGAACAGCGTAAAGTAAGTGCCGGCGTTCTTGCCGAACCATGCCACCCGGTCGCCCTTGTTCAGCCCCAGCGCAGCGAAGGCCGAGGCAACCCGCGCGCTGGCCTCTTCCAGCCCGGCATAGGTCAGCTGCAGATCGTCCGAATCGATTGCCGCCCGGCCTGGCGTAGTGTCGGCCCAGTGGCGGATGAACTGGTCAAAGGTGAACAGCTCGCGGGTTTCGAGGACCCGGTCGAGCAAATGTTGCATTTCGGCTTCGGTCATTGGCGTCTCCCGCCGCGCAGCTTAACCGGGCGATTAAGCGAGGCAAGGGCTATTGACGGCCCAGCGCACCACCTCTTCCCAATTCGTCACCCTGAACTTGTTTCAGGGTCCATTTCTCGGTTTAAACCGGTGCTCTGTCGAGCGAGCTGACTGCATCGCAATTCCATTGACGCGACCTTCGAGCCGAAGGCGAAATGGATGCTGAAACAAGTTCAGCATGACGGGTCTTTTTGGTGAGTGGCCTGGCTCGCCAGATCACCCCGCCGCAGTCGCGATCAGCCTGGCGTAGAACTTGATCATGCTTTCGAGGTTCACCAGCGACACATGTTCGTTGGTCCCGTGCAGCGTCTTGATGTCGCCGCCCGCCAGACTGATCGGCATGAAGCGATAGACGTCGTCCGATACCGGCGCCATCGAGCGGCTGTCGGTGCCGCCGACCACCAGATAGGGCGCGATCACCAGATTGGGCTGACCGGCCCTGGCGCTGGCCGCGATCAGGTTCCAGCCGGGCGAGCTGGTGGAGGAAACCGGGCTGGGTTCGCGCGGCGCGCGTTCGGTGAATTCGACCGTCACCGGCAGTGCCTTGGTCGCCTCGCGGGCGCGCTCGAGCACTTCCTTGGAGGTGTTCCACGGCGCGATCCGGTAGTTGACCAGCGCCTCGGCGCTTTGCGGCAGGACGTTTTCCTTGGGGCTGCCGGTCAGCATGGTCGGCGCAATGGTGGTGTGGAGCATCGCTGCCGAAGCCGGGCTTTCGGCCATCTTCGACATCACCACACCGCCCAGCAGCCAGCGATTGGCCACCGCCACCTTGCTCGCCCCGCCAGCCTTGGCGGCCAGGACCGAGACCATCCCTTCGGCGGGTCCGCGCAGTTCCATCGGGAACTGCTTGGCGTTGATCGCCAGCACCGCCTTGGCCAGATTGACCGTGCCGATCTCGTTCGGCAGCGGCGGGGCAGAGCTGTGCCCGCCCGGGGCATTGGCGGTTACCCGCAGCGTCATGTAACCCTTTTCGGCAATCCCGATCAGTGCCGCCGGGCCATTTATCATCGGCGTGTCGGTGCTGATGATCCCGCCCTCATCGATCGTGAACAGCGCCTTGACCTTGCGTGATGCCAGCAGCTTGGCGGCCGCCATGGCCCCGCTGCCGCCCGCTTCCTCGTCATGGCCCGAAACCAGGATCACCGTCCGCTTGGGCTTGAAGCCCTGTCCTGCGAGCGCTTCCATGGCTTCGAACAAGGCGACCAGCGAGCCCTTGTCGTCGATCGTGCCCCGGCCCCAGACTTCGCCATCGACAATCGTTCCGGTAAAGGGTGCGTGCTTCCAGTCTTTCTCGGTTCCCGGCGTCACCGGCACCACGTCCTGGTGGGCCATGACGATGATCGGCTGCGCGGCCGGATCGCTGCCGGGCCAGGTATAGACCAGCGTCTTGCCCAGCAGTTCCTTCTGCATCGCCGCGTGGGCCTTGGGATAGGTGCTGGCCAACCACGAATGGAGCTTGTCCCATTCGCCCACCTGGTTCTCGGCCGGGTTCTGGTGGCTGATGGTCTGGATCTGGACCGCCTGACTGAGGTGCTGGCCAGCGGCCTGAACATCAACGGCCGGGGCCTGGGCCACAGTAATCCCGCTGCCGTCACCCACGGCATCGGGCTTGAACATCGCCGTGCGCGCCGCAACGGTTCCAACCAGCGCGACTGCGCCTGCGCCCAAAGCCAGTACCCATTTTTTCATTGAACTGATCCTCCCATTTGAGATCAGCCTAACGATCCTTCCCAAATTTGCGAAGCACATTTGGGGAGGTGGCAGCCGCGACAAGCGGCTGACGGAGGGGTAATGGCGCAAGGGTCGATACCCCTCCGTCATTCGCTGCGCGAATGCCACCTCCCCATTTGCACTACGTGAAAATGGGAAGGAACTCGATTAGCCCGCCATCAGCGAAGCATTGCCCCCCGCCGCGGTGGTATCGATGCAGGTCACCCGTTCGGACGCGAAGCGCGCCAGGTAGTGCGGGCCGCCGGCCTTGGGCCCGGTGCCCGACAGACCTTCGCCGCCAAACGGCTGGCTGCCCACCACCGCGCCGATCTGGTTGCGGTTGACGTAGAAGTTGCCGACCCGGGCTTTGGCCTCGACCAGCTTGCGGGTCGCGTCGATGCGGCTGTGCAGGCCCAGCGTCAGGCCAAAGCCGGTCTGGTTGATATCGGCCACCACCTGTTCCAGCTCTTCGCCCTTGAACCGCGCGACATGCAGGATCGGTCCGAAGTTCTCGTTCGCCAGTTCGTGGATCGAGCCGATTTCGATGATCGCGGGGGCGACGAAATGCCCGGCCTTGCACGTTTCAGGCAGTTCGCGCTGCCAGACCCTCTGCCCCGCCGCTTTCATCGCCGCCACGTGCGCCTCAAGCTTGGTCTTGGCCTCGGCGTCGATCACCGGGCCGACATCGGTGGCAAGATCCTCGGGGCTGCCGATCACCAGCGCCGCGAAAGCGCCCTTGATCATCTCGATCATCGCGTCCGCGACATCGTCTTGCAGGTAGAGCACCCGCAGCGCCGAGCAGCGTTGCCCCGCGCTCTGGAAGGCGCTCGCTACGACATCGCGGGTGACCTGTTCGGGCAGCGCCGAGCTATCGACGATCATCGCGTTCTGCCCGCCGGTTTCGGCGACCAAGGTGGCCAGCGGACCATTGCGGGCAGCGAGCGCACGGTTGATCGCCTGCGCGGTTTCGGTCGAGCCGGTGAAGGCGACGCCAGCCACGCGCGGATCGCCGGTCAGCAGCGCGCCGACCTTGCCGTCGCCCGGAGCGAGCTGCACCTCGCCCTCGCTGATCCCGGCTTCGTGGAACAGGCGGATCGCCAGGTTGGCGATCAGGGGTGTCTGTTCGGCCGGCTTGGCAATCACGGTATTGCCCGCCGCCAGTGGCCCGGCGATCAGGCCGGTGAAGATCGCCAGCGGGAAGTTCCACGGGCTGATCGCGACAACCACCCCGCGCCCGTGCAGGGTCAGCCGGTTGCTCTCCCCGGTGGGGCCGGGCAGGCCAACGCCCTCAGGCGTGAAGTGCGCCCGCGCTTCGGCGGCGTAGTAGCGCAGGAAATCCACCGCTTCGCGCAGTTCGAGCACGGCATCGGGCAGGCTCTTGCCGGCCTCGCGCTGGCACAGCGACAGGAACTGGGCAGTGTGGGCTTCATAGAGATCGGCCACCGCTTCCAGCCTGGCCGCGCGCACCGCGCCGCCCGCCGCATCCCAGCCGGGCTGAAAGGCGAGTGCGCGGGCGATCATTTCGTCCACTTCGCCTGCGGTGCTCTCGCGCACCTGTCCGACAATGCTGGCGGTGTCGAAGGGAGAGCGGATGTCCGAAACGGCCCCATCTGGCTGGTGCTCCACCGTCGGCACGGCAGGCCAGTCATCTTCGCCACGCCATTCAGACAGGTGCGCCTGCAAGGGTTCCAGCACCAGCGGATCGGCCAGATCGACTCCCTTCGAATTGATCCGCCCGGGGAAGATATCGCACGGCAAGGGGATCGCCGGATTGCGGCGCGGGCTGAGCGCCGCAAGATCGGCGACCGGATCGGTCACCAGCTCGTCCACCGGCACTTCGGCATCGGCCATGCGGTTGACGAAGCTGCTGTTGGCGCCGTTTTCCAGCAGCCGGCGAACGAGGTAAGCGAGCAGTTCCTTGTGCCCGCCGACAGGGGCGTAAATCCGC
>Ga0073920_1000325_pt1 | contig 9341 bp, 6 predicted proteins | sample GWRWT4_2Sept14_2_FD_70953 | JGI IMG/M metagenome (GOLD analysis project Ga0073920, IMG submission 70953) | Sand microcosm microbial communities from a hyporheic zone in Columbia River, Washington, USA - GW-RW T4_23-Sept-14 | ecosystem: Engineered > Artificial ecosystem > Sand microcosm >...
GCACCGGCGATGCCTTTGACGTGAAGGTCCAGCCGGTGGTCGAAAAGCGTGAGAGCATCACCACCGATGAGTGGGAGAAGTTCGTGCGCTGGCGCACTGTCACTGCAGATGGTGCGGTGACCACCAGCTATGCCGAATATCCCAAGCAGTTCTGGCGGACTCAGATGAAATACGTGGTCACCAACGCCAAGCCCGAGCCGGTGACGGTCGACGTGGTCCAGGGCGGCCTGGGCCAATGGTGGTGGTGGCGCGATGTCCGCGTGCCGCAGGAAAGCATCAAGGGCGTGCAGGAAAACGCCGACGAACGCCGCTGGGAAGTGGCAGTGCCGGCTAACGGCAAGGTCGAACTGACCGTTACCTTCCTGACCCCCTGGTAAGCGCTTGCGCCGCTTCGCCGCCCTGCTGCTGCTGATCGCCGCGCCGCTGGCTGCGCAGGAACGCGCGCCGGTGGTGGTTTCGGCCGCGCCGGACAAGGTGGCGGTGACGCTTTACCGCGATCCGGACCGGGGCGAGGACCCGATCAATGCCGACGCTCCCTCCTCGCTGGCGCTGATTGTCGAGACCCGCACGGTCACGCTGCCCGCCGGGGTGGCAACGGTGCGGTTTGAGGGCGTGGCGGGCGGGATCGTTCCCCAGACCGCGATCATGTTCAACGCCGCTCCGCGTGAGCGCAACCGCGATGCGGCGCTGCTCTCGCAGGGCGGGCTGGTCGATGCCTTTACCGGCCAGCGCGTCACCCTCCGCCGCACCGATCCGGCGACCGGCAAGACGGTGGAAGAAAGCGCCACGATCCGCTCGGCCGCCGACCGCTTGGTAGTGACCACCCCGCGCGGGATCGAGGCGCTCTATTGCACCGGCCTCAATCAGACGGTGCTTTATCCGGATGTCCCCGCCACGCTCTCGGCCAAGCCAGTGCTCTCGATGACGACGCGCGACCAGCCGGCCGGGGCAGTGACGATCACCCTGGCCTACCTCGCCACCGGGTTCGATTGGGACGCCAATTACGTGGTCTCGATCGCGCCCGATGGTCAGTCGGTCGGGCTGCTCGGCTGGCTGACCATGGCCAGCGGTGACGAGACCAGCTTCCCCGATGCCACCCTGGCGGCTGTAGCAGGCCGGATCCAGCGCTCCGACCAGACCAGCGACGATACCGGTGGTGGCGCGCGCTGGGCCGCCAGCCGGCTAAACCGCAGCTGGGGCTGCTGGCCAGCTGGCACGACTACCAGCGACTTGTCGATGCCGCCGCCGCCCCCTCCATCCGCGCCGCCGCCGATGATGCTGGCGATGGAAGCCGCGAGTGACATTGTCGTCACTGCCCAACGGCTGGAATCGCGAATGATGGCCTCGCCTGTGGCCGTTGCCGTCACGGCCGTGATGGAGGGCCTGGGCGATCTTAAGCTTTACCGCGTGCCGATCCCAGTAACGGTCGCGGCGCAATCCCAGAAGCAGGTCGCCTTCCTGGCCAAGGACGAGATCAAGGGCGTGCTGGCCTATCGCACGAAAATGGATTGGGGGGAGCCGAGCGACCCACAGATCCTGTTCCGCTTCCGGAACACCGCCAAGGAGGGTCTCGGCAAGCCGTTGCCGGCCGGGCGGCTGGTGTTCTATCAGGATGGTCCCGATGGAACCATGGTCATGGGTGAGAGCACCCTGCGCGACAAGGCCGTGGACGAGGAGGTCGAGCTGGAGATCGGCAACAGCGAGGAGGTGACGCTGGAGCATGCGGAACTGGCCAGCGACGCAAAAGCCAATTGGGCCGATCATCGGGTCACTGTGAAGAACGCCAACCCCTTCCCCATTCGCTTCGAGCTGGAGTTCCCGACCGGCCGCGACACTCGCTTCACCAAGCTTTCGCACCGGACCGAGCGCAAGCCCGGCAAGCAGGTGATGGTGCTGACAGTGCCCGCCAATGCCGAGCAGGAAGTACGCTATCGCAGCAGCGAAGTACGCAAGACGGGCGACTGAACCGCCGCCACGTCTCCATAGGTCCAAGTCCGTTGACGGTTGGTCGAAAACACGGCGCTGGCGCTGGCACCACCCTCCGGGTCTGCTAGCTAGAGCGCAACGTCGAAAAAGGGGTCTGAAATGCCAAGATACATCACCGCATCGATCATTGCGCTTGCCGTCGCCGGCACTCCCGCCCTGGCCAAGACCAAGGCCAAGGAGCCGCAACCGGCACCGCTGTCCGCCCTCGTGAAGTCGGTCAACATTCCCTACCAGCAATTCACCCTGCCCAATGGTCTGCGCGTGCTGGTTCACACCGATCGCAAGGCGCCGGTCGTGGCAGTCTCGGTCTGGTACGGCGTCGGATCGAAGCATGAGCCCAAGGGCAAGACCGGCTTTGCCCACCTGTTCGAGCACCTGATGTTCAATGGCTCGGAAAACTCGCCGGGCGATTTCTTCAAGCCGCTGCAGGAAGTCGGCGCGACCGATTTCAACGGCACCACCTGGTTCGACCGCACCAATTATTTCCAGACCGTGCCGACCGGCGCGCTCGACCGGGCGCTGATGCTGGAAAGCGACCGCATGGGTTACCTGCTGGGCGCGGTCACGCAGGAGAAGCTGACCAACCAGATCGGCGTGGTCCAGAACGAGAAGCGCCAGGGCGATAACCAGCCGTTCGGCCTGGTCGAATACGAGCAGTACGAGAACCTCTACCCCTCGGGTCATCCCTATCACCATTCAACCATTGGCTCGATGGCCGACCTCAGCAGCGCCAGCCTGGAGGACGTGAAGCAGTGGTTCCGTGACAATTACGGTCCCAACAACGCGATCCTGGTGCTGGCCGGCGATATCGATCTGGCGGCCGCGCAGGCCAAGGTGACCAAGTGGTTCGGCGCGATCCCGGCCGGGCCAAAGATCAAGCCGGTGAGCGTGCCGGTGCCCGATCTGCCGGCACCGCTGGCCAAGACGATCAAGGATCAGGTGGCGACCACCCGGATCTACCGGATGTGGGCGATCCCCGGCCTCGACAACCCCGATTACCTGGCGCTGGAAGCGGGCAGTTCGGTCCTGGGCGGCCTCGCCAGCTCGCGGCTAGATGATGCGCTGGTCCGCCAGCAGAAGGTCGCCATTGGCGTCACCGCCGATGCCCAGGTCTTTGCCCAGGGTGGCCAGTTCGTGATCTATGCCGACGTCAAGCCCGGCACTGATCCGGCGGCTGTTGGCGCGGCGCTCGATGCCGAAGTGGCCAAGTTCCTGCGCGAAGGCCCCACGCCCGATGAGCTGCGCCGGGCCAGCACGACCTATGCCGCCAACGAAATCCGCGGGCTCGAATCGGTCGGCGGCTTCAGCGGCAAGGCCCCGACACTGGCCGAGGGCCTGCTCTACAACGGTACGCCAGATCATTACCGGATCGCGCTGGACCGGATGGCCAAGCTGACCCCTGCTGCGGTCCGCACCACCATGCAGAAGTGGCTCTCGCGCCCGGTCTTCACGCTGACGGTCGAACCCGGCACCCGCACCGAGGGCGGCGAAAACCGCGGCGGCTACATCGTCTCGCCCGATGGCCTTGGCGCGCGCCCAGCCTTCTTCCGCGATCCGCTGTTCCCGGTGGCCGGGGCTGGCGGTGCGGCAGCGACAACCCAAGCGGATCGCTCGAAGCTGCCTGACGTTGGCGAGCTGACCCCGCTCGATTTCCCGACGATCGAACGCGCCAAGCTGTCCAACGGCATGCAGGTCTATTTCACCCGCCGCACCGCCGTGCCGGTGGTTTCGGTCCGCGTTTCGTTCGACGCCGGTTTCGCCGCCGATCCCAAGTCGGCGCTCGGCACCCAGGCGCTGCTGCTGCGGCTGATGAACGAGGGCACCGAAAAGCTCGATTCGACCGAACTGGCCCGTGCACGCGAGCGCCTTGGCGCCAACATCCGCGGGTTTGCCGATACCGACAACACCTCGTTCCAGCTCGATACGGTCACCCCTAACCTGGCTCCGTCGCTCAAGTTGTTCTCGGACTTCATCCGCCGTCCGGCGCTGGCCCCGGCCGAGCTGGAGCGCGTCCGCGTCCAGCAGCTCGCTGCGATCCAGGGTGAGCTCAAGAACCCCGGCCCGATCGGCAACCGCGTGCTCCAGCCGCTGCTTTACGGCAAGGACCACCCCTATGGCATCCCACCGACGGGCACCGGCGATCCGGCCGTGGTGGCCAAGCTCACCCAGGCAGAGCTCAAGGGCTTCCACGACCAGTGGTTCCGCCCGGATACGGCCAAGATCTTCATCAGCGGCAACACGACGCTGGCCGAAGTGACCAAGCTGCTCGAAGCCAGCTTTGCCGACTGGAAGGCTCCGGTCACCCCCGCGCCGACCAAGAACTTCAATGTGGCGATCCCGACTCAGGCGGAACGGATCGTACTGGTTGACCGGCCGGCCTCGCCGCAGTCGCTGATCCTGGCGGGTAAGGTCCTGCCGGTGAAGGGCACCGACGACCTGCTGACCCTGCGCTCGGCCAACGATATCCTGGGCGGCAACTTCCTCTCGCGGATCAACATGAACCTGCGTGAGACCAAGGGCTGGTCCTATGGCGCCGGCAGCGGCGTGGGCAACACGCGTGACCGGATATCCTTCCGCGTCCAGGCGCCGGTCCAGGCCGATCGCACCGGGGATTCGATCGCCGAAATCCGTAAGGACCTGACCAGCTTCCTGACCACGAACGGGGTCAGTGCCGAGGAACTAGGCTGGTCGACCACGGGCAGCGCGCGTGAGCTGCCCGGCTCGTTCGAAACCTCGGGCGATGTGCTGGGCGGCCTGGTCAGCATCGTCAACTTCAAGCGCCCGGACACCTGGTATGAAACCCTGGCCGAACGCTACAAGCAGATGACCGCGGCCGAGCTTGATGCCCGGGCCCGCGAGATGAAGCTGGGCGAAGGCCTGGTCTATGTCGTGGTTGGCGATGCCAAGGTGGTTGAGCCGCAGCTCAAGCAGCTGGGCCTGCCGGTAGAGGTGGTTCCGGCCGCCAAGTAACACTTTCGCCCGGGCGCTGCGCCAGATTGACAGCAGCGCCCGAGCGGGCAAGGAAGGCCTACTTACCAAGCTGTAAGTTGGAGGAGAGATTCGATGTCGATTGCAGGCACTTATGAATGCGTGACCAAAACCCCGATGGGCGACCAGAAGAGCGAGTTCACCATTGAGGTCAACGGTGACACCTTCACCGGCAAGAACGCCGGTCAGATGGGTTCGATGGACCTTGAGAACGGCAAGATCGACGGCAACAAGCTGACCTGGTCGATGAAGATGACCGTCCCGATGCCGATGACGCTGGAAGGCGAAGCGACCGTCGATGGCGATACCATCACCGGCGGCGTCAAGGCCGGCGCTTTCGGCACCTTCCCGATGAGCGGCACCCGCAAGGGCTGATCCGCCACGGACCGAAACAGCAAGGGCGCCGGAGGGGATCCCTCCGGCGCCCTTTCCGTTGCGCCAGCGGCTTACTTCTTGATCTTGACCTGGGTCTTGATCACCGGGTTGGGCACGTCCTGTCCGGTGCGCAAATCAATCACCGTGTCGCGGCGATAGCCCAGCACCCCCGGGATCGGCGGCATGCGGGTGAACATCAGCGCGTAATAGTTATTGAGCTTGCCGTGGGCGTGGAATTCCGCCTGCACGGCCGGCAGGGCCTTGAGACTGTCCGGCACGCCATAGGCCAGCTTTGGCCGCCCTGCGCCCGGCGCTTCGACCGGTTCGCCCTTCTTGGTCGCCTTCTCCTCAGCCCGGCGCCAGGCATCAGCGCTGGCGACGTCCCAGTTCTTCACCGAATCCGCAGCAGCGATCAGGAAGTTGCCAAGGTCGGTAATCACGCCCGGCTTCACTTCAAAGCGGACGGTCCCCATGCAGTAGCACTGCCCACCTGCTACCATCCCCGGCTGCATCAGCAGCGGGCCATAGTAGATGTAAGTCCCCGGCTTGACTGACGTCAGGTAGTTGAACCGGTTCGCCGGCTCATCCTTGTTGTAGATGAACATCGGCCCGAACGAGACCGTGTCGCGCAGCTCGATCGGTTCGATCGAAAAGTTCTCGGGTGTCGGCTCGACCGGCTTGGCGGGCTGCTCTTTTCCGGTCTGCTCGGCAATCTTGGCATTGTTCTGCCAGTTCTTGAGCTGGCCCGGATACTTCTTCTGCGCCTTGGCAAAGGCCTCGTCCCAGTCCTTCTGGTATTCGACCCGGGTGGAATCATCTGGCACGCGCAGGAACATGCCAAAGGTCCGGTAATTGGCCTGGACGAAGATATAGCCCGACGCTGGATCAAGCTTCTGCTTGCCGCTGGCGATGTTCTTTTCCTCGACCGCTTCGGCCAGGGCCAGCGCGGGTGCAACCAGCGCACTGGCCGCGACGATCAGTTTCAGCGCGCGCATCACAGCCCCAGCTCCTTCGTGGTCGGCTTCGGCCCGGAGGCGACCAGCGCCTGCAGCTCGAGCGCGTTGTCCCGCTCACCCTCCTTCTTGCGGCCGTGGCCTTCCTCGAAGTTGAAGTCCTTCCACAGCTCGCCGGTCAGGCCGTAGCGCTGGTATTCCTTGAACCCCATGCAATTGCGCAGGTTGATCCGGCGCTGCTGGCGGCGTGCGGCTGAGCCAAAAATAGCATCAGCTATCAGGCTGCCAACGGCTGAGCCGATCCCAGCGGCAAGGACGCCATAATTTGCCATGGCCCCGGCCATCGCCGCGCTGCCATCGAGGTAAATGCTCGACCCGCTGGCCAGAGCATCGCACTCGCGAATGTCGGCATAGGCTTCGGCGAAGCCGGAGCCTTCGCGGTGGAAGTAGAAGTACTTGTCGAAATCGGCCTCGTCCTGCGGCGTCGGCGTGAAATCGAGCTTGGGCCGGGTCAGCGTGGCGGGATCGGGCAGCTCGTAAGGCACCAGCTGCGGCGCGGCTTGCTCCTGCGCGATTGCCGGCATCGAGGCACACGCCACAGCAACTGCCGTGACCAACCGAAGACTTCGCATTTCTGGCCCTCCCCCTGGCCCATCTGGATCAGGGGTTTTTGGGACAGTGCCAGTTAGTTGGCAAGCGCCTTGCGCAGCAACTCGTTGACAACCTGCGGGTTCGCCTTGCCCTGCATCGCCTTCATCGACTGGCCGACGAAGAACCCGAACAGCGCTTCCTTGCCGCCCTTGTATTCGGCCACCTTGTCGGCGTTGTCGGCCAGGATCTTGGCAATGGCGGCTTCGATTGCGCCGGTGTCACTGGTCTGCTTGTTGGCATCGATTTCGGCGGCCAGGTCGATGTCGCCGGTCAGGTAAGCCGCAAAGATTTCCTTCGCCTTGCCGCCCGAGATCGTGCCCTCGCTGGCAGCAATGATCAGCGCGGTGTTGGCCGCGACCGTGTTCTTCGGATGGGCGGCGCCTTCGGGGATCGCCTTCAGCACCCCGGCCCGCTCCGACAGCAGCCAGTTGGCCACCCGCTTGGCGAGGTCGCGTTCACCCTTGCCGCTGGCCTTGACCACGGCGTCCAGCATTTCCTCAAACTGCTGATAGGTTTCCACCTCCAGCGTCAGCTGCGCCGCGTCATAGGCCGAGAGGCCCAGCGTGGTTTCATAACGGTGGCGCTTGGCATCGGGCAGCTCGGGCAGGCTGGCGCGGCATTCCTCGAGGAAGGCTTCGTCGAGTTCCAGCGGCAGCAGGTCCGGATCGGGGAAATAGCGATAGTCGTGCGCATCTTCCTTGCTGCGCATCGAGCGGGTTTCGTTCTTGTCCGGATCGTAGAGCCGGGTTTCCTGGACGATCGTGCCGCCGTCCTCGATCACGCCAACCTGGCGGCGGGCTTCCTGTTCGACCACGGCCATTACGAAGCGGACCGAGTTGACGTTCTTGGTCTCGGTGCGGGTGCCGAACGGCTCGCCTGGGCGGCGGACCGAAACGTTGACGTCGGCGCGCATCGAGCCCTGGTCCATGTTGCCATCGCACGAGCCAACATAGCGCAGGACCTGGCGCAGCTTGGCGACATAGGCCCCGGCCTCGGCCGGCGAGCGCATGTCCGGGCGGCTGACGATTTCCATCAGCGCCACGCCGGAACGGTTCAGGTCGACATAGGACATGGTCGGGTGCTGATCGTGCATCAGCTTGCCAGCGTCCTGCTCGACATGGATCCGCTCGATCCCGATGGTCTTGGTCGAACCTTCAGGATCCTTCTCGTCCAGGATCACCTCGATTTCGCCTTCACCCACGATAGGGTGGTAAAGCTGGCTGATCTGGTAACCCTGCGGCAAGTCGGCATAGAAGTAGTTCTTGCGATCGAACCGCGACCACTTGTTGATCTGCGCGTTGATCGCAATGCCGGTGCGCACCGCCTGGCGGATGCATTCGCGGTTCGGCACCGGCAGCATGCCGGGCATGGCCGCGTCGACCAGGCTGACCTGGCTGTTGGGCTCTGCCCCGAAAGCCGTGGCGGCGCCCGAGAACAGCTTCGACTGGGTCATGATCTGGGCGTGGACTTCCAGCCCGATCACGACTTCCCATTCGCCCGTGGCGCCCTGAATCCGATAAGTGCTCATGACCGTGCCGATAGGGCCCATTTGCCCGCAAGAAAAGGGGTTACCGCATCCCGGCGCGGTGGCGGCTCCATTGCCGGGCGGGTGCCTCGACCAGGCGGTACATCACCCAGGCGGTAAACAGCGCGGCGACGATCGCGGCAAGGCCGACCAGGTCTGCCGTCAGGCCGGCCGATGCGCTCAGGCCAGGCCGGTTGGCAGCGAGCATGGACACAAACAGGCCTGGTTGTCCCAGCAGACCAGCCAACCAGGCCAGGCCGCTCAGGAACAGGCTCTGGACCAGACCGTGCACCATATAGAGCGAGTAGGAGACGGTCCCGGCGAACAGCAGCGGGCGAGACAGCAGCGCGCGCGAGACGGCGCCCCGCTCAGCCGCGAAAGTCAGGACGGCAGCAGCGAACAGCAGGTCATAGGCCAGCACTGGCAGGAGCTGCGCTGGCAAGGCAATTGCGCCGATCACTACGGCGACCATGACCACTTCGGTCAGACCCGCCGTTGCGGACGGCAGATCACCCAACCGCGCGCCGATCCGCCGCCACAGCACGAAGGTCGCCACCCCCAGACCAAAGCCGGTCAGCCCGCGCAGGTGCGCAGCGAACAAGCCCGGATCACTCGGCGAGGCCAGTGCCAGCCCGGCCAGCACGGCCGCGACCAGGCTTACCTGCCACCACCAGCTCCCCGCCAGTCGCCAGCCAAAGGCGATCAGCAGGTAGAGCAGCACCTCAATGGCAATCGACCAACTCTGCACAACCCAGGTGTAGAGCGCAGAAGGAACGAAGGCCTGGAGCAGGAGAGCCTGGACCAGCAGGTCGCCCAACTGGCGTTCAGCCGCGAAGGCGGCACGGCCGGTCAGCGATGGATTC
>Ga0073920_1000326_pt1 | contig 9336 bp, 5 predicted proteins | sample GWRWT4_2Sept14_2_FD_70953 | JGI IMG/M metagenome (GOLD analysis project Ga0073920, IMG submission 70953) | Sand microcosm microbial communities from a hyporheic zone in Columbia River, Washington, USA - GW-RW T4_23-Sept-14 | ecosystem: Engineered > Artificial ecosystem > Sand microcosm >...
ACTCCTCCCCCTGAAAGGGGGAGGTTGGGAGGGGGTACGCTTCCGAGAGGATGCAGTTTGCTTAAGCAGCCTGCCTGAAGGCGCGCTATCAACCGGCGCAATAGTGGTGAAGCCACCCCATTGGCTCTATGAAAGGTGGCGCGTGAGCCATGACAGCAGCGTCTGAAAATATGGTGGACATTGTCTCCCCGGACGAAACACCGCATCCTCAAACCGTTGCGCGCTATATTGTGCGTGATATTCCCATTTCGGGGCCTGATGAAAGCGCCGCCGATGCGCGCGGGCGGCTTATGGGCCAGCGCTATGCCGATGCATCGCATGTTTTTGTCATCGATAAAGACCAAAAGCTGCTGGGCGTCGCCAAGCTTACGGATCTTCTGGCGGCGCCTTCCAGCATGATAATCAGTGCGCTGATGTTCCCTGCCAATAGCCATGTCGTTTCGCCTCAGACGGATCGCGAACTGGCCGCCAGCCTGGCGATCCGCGCAGACGCCACATCGCTGGCGGTTTGCGACGCGAATGGCCGCCTTATTGGCGCCGTGCCGGCTGCGGCGCTGATGCTGATCCTGCGTGATGAGCATCTTGAGGATCTGCATCATATTGTTGGCATCATGGGAAAATCCGAGGCGGCGCAGGCGGCGTTGACGGCGCCGCCGTTCCGGCGCGCCTGGTACAGATTGCCATGGCTGCTTGCCGGTATGGCGGGCAGCGCCCTGGCGACACTCATGATATCGCAATTCGAGACGCTGCTTGCGGCGCATATCGCAATTACCTTCTTCATTCCCGCAATTGTCTATCTCGCTGACGCCGTCGGAACACAGACGGAATCGGTTGCGGTGCGAAGCCTGTCACTGACACAAGCCCGGATGGGGCAGTTATTGCTGGGCGAGATCGGAACCGGCATTGTGATTGGCGTAACATTAGGGGCGCTGGCTTTGCCGCTGGTCTGGCTGGGTTTTGGCAGCCTGGCGCTGGGCGCGTCTGTTGCGATAGCGCTGGTTATTGCATGCAGCGTCGCCACCTCCATTGGTTTTCTGCTGCCGTGGCTGTTCGCGCGGCTTGGATATGATCCCGCGCTTGGCTCTGGTCCTGTCGCCACCGTGCTTCAGGACACGTTCTCAATAATGAGTTTTATTATCACTGCAAGTCTGCTGCTTTAGCGGAAAAAAATTCGCGCCTGTCACGAATACGTCACGATGGCGCGGTAGGATTTTCGCATCATTCAGGAGCAATGAAATTATTGCTCCGTGATCGGATCATTAAGCTTACAAAGCGTAAACTATAACCAGGGAGCACGAATCATGACTGCACCATCAGAAATCATCCCGGCGGCAATGAATCCCTTTAACGGCTTGCGTGCCTTCTGGGGTCAGTCCGGCATTTTCAATACATCCGAAATGGAATCCCTTTTCGGAAAATTTCAGGCGCACAATGCGGATATGAGCAAGCTTGTTCAGGACGCATCGGCCCGCCAGACCGAGGCGCTGAAAGCCGCCAGCGAACGGAGCGTGCGTTACTTTCAGGATCTGTTCAGCGCGCGCAAGCCGCAGGATCTGATCGACGTCCAATCCAATATTGTATCGGACATAATGGAGAGCTTCACCGGGCAAACCCGGAGCTGGCTGGAGCTGACGCAAAGGCTGCAAGAGCGTGGCCAGGCCATGGTCCGCGATATGACCGCGAGAGCCGATACTGCGGCTGAGACGGCCATAGCGGATGCAACGAAAGAGTTCACATTACATGTGGCGTCATCCGATGAGGAAACGGATGATGATGATGATGATGATGACGCGCCGGTGAAAAATAAAAAGGTCCGGGCATTGCTTAAAACGGGCGCTGGTAAACGCACATCCACTGTTTCCAAATCTGCTGCGCGTGGCAGAAAGCGCTGACCCGCAAATGATCGCGCAGTGTATTTACGGGCAGCCATTGCGTCCCCGCGTTTGCAAGCGTAGCTAAGTTAGACATTATAATCAGACATGGCAAAACGAGCACCGTCTTTAAACCAGTTGGGGAAAGAGCCGCCGGAGCGGCTGCCCTTTTCCTTCGACCGTCCGCTGCACGCCGCCACGGCGTTATTTACGGCCGGGATTTCGCCCGCCGCATTGGCGCAGGCCTATACGGACTGGGCGCAGCATCTGCTGTTATCGCCTGACAAGCAGGCCCTGCTTGCCATAAAGGCCTTGCGCAAATCGATGCGCTTCGCCGACTATTGCCTGCGCGCCAGTTCGGATCCTGCCTGCGCACCATGCATTGAACCGCTGCCATTTGACAACCGCTTCACCGGCGAGGCGTGGCGCAAACAGCCCTTCGCCGCCATATCTCAGGGGTTTCTGCTGACGCAGCAATGGTGGCACAACGCCACCATAGGGGTTGACGGGGTTTCCCGGCACCATGAAGATGTGACCGCCTTTACCGCGCGTCAGTTGCTTGACATGCTTTCCCCAATGAATTTCCCGCTGACAAATCCGGAAATACTGGAGGAAACCATCCGGCAGGGCGGAATGAATTTTGTCATTGGCGCACGCAATTTGTGGGAAGACTGGCGCCGGGCCGTGAATGGCGCACCGCCGGCTGGCGCGGAAGCCTTTCAGGTTGGCCGCAATGTGGCGGTCACGCCCGGCAAGGTGGTGCTCCGCAACCGGCTGATCGAACTGATTCAATATGCCCCGGCGGCGGACACCGTGCATGCGGAGCCGATTCTCATCACCCCCGCCTGGATCATGAAATATTATATCCTCGATCTTTCTCCGGAAAATTCGCTGGTAAAATATCTGACGGAAAAAGGCCATACGGTTTTTATGATTTCCTGGAAGAACCCCACCGGCGCTGACCGCGATCTGGGCATGGTTGATTACCGCAGGCTTGGCGTCATGGCCGCGCTGGACGCCATCTCGGCTATCGTTCCCGGCCAGAAGATACACGCCGCCGGATATTGCATTGGCGGCACGCTGCTCGCCATCACCGCCGCCGCCATGGCCAGGGATGGGGATGACCGCCTTCAGAGCCTGACGCTGTTCGCCGCACAGACGGATTTCACCGAGGCCGGAGAGCTGATGCTGTTCATAGATGACGCGCAGGTCAGCTTTCTGGAGGATATGATGGCCGAACAGGGGTATCTCGACACGCGCCAGATGGCGGGCGCGTTTCAGCTTTTGCGCTCGAACGATCTGATCTGGTCCGCGCTGGTGAAAACCTATCTGATGGGCCAGCGGCGGCCGATGAACGATCTTATGGCCTGGAATGCCGATGCAACGCGCCTGCCTTTTCATATGCATTCGGGCTATCTGCGGCATCTGTTTCTTGACAATGATCTGGTTGAGGGCCGTTATGAGTGTGACGGACGGCCCGTATCGCTGCGCGATATACGGGTTCCGATCTTCGCGGTGAGCGCAATCGCGGATCAGGTTGCGCCCTGGCGTTCTGTTTATAAAATCCAGATGCTCACTGGTTCTGATGTAACCTTTGTGCTGTCGAATGGCGGCCATAATGCGGGCATCGTCAACCCGCCGGGCCTGCCAGGGCAGCATTATCAGATATCGACGCAAAAAGATGACGAAAACTATGTGAATCCGGATCGCTGGCAACAGGCGACGCCGCGCCAGGAAGGCTCCTGGTGGCTATGCTGGCAGGACTGGCTGATCCGGCATTCCGGGTATAGAGTAAGTTCGCCGCAAATGGGCGCGCCGCAAAAGGGTTATGCGCCTCTGGGCGATGCGCCGGGCCTGTATGTGCTGGAGCGGTGAGCACGGGCGGGCGCCTGCATATGGGAGCAAGTACCGATGTCCGTGCGTAATTTGCAATTTCTGTTTGCGCCTAAAAGCATCGCCCTGATCGGGGCCAGCCAGCGGCCAGGTTCGGTGGGTCAGGTGCTGATGCAAAATCTGCTCGGCCAGGGATTTGCCGGGCCGGTGCTGCCGGTGAATCCCAATGAAACGATGATTGCCTCACTCCCCGCCTATAAGGATGTGGCAAGCCTGCCCGTCACGCCGGACCTGGCGGTGATCTGCACGCCGCCCGCCACCGTGCCCGGGCTGATCGATGCGCTGGGGCGGCGCGGCGTCAAAGCCGCCATTGTCATCACCGCCGGATTTGCCGAACTGGGCGATGCGGGACGCGCCCTGCAACAGCAAGTGCTGCAAGCGGCCAAGCCGCATCTGCTGCGCATTATCGGGCCAAACTGCGTCGGCATACTGGTTCCCGGCGTCAATCTGAACGCCAGTTTCGCTCCGGTAAATGCCCTGTGCGGCAAGCTGGCCTTTGTTACGCAATCAGGCGCGGTGCTGACCTCGGTGCTGGACTGGGCGGGATCGCGCAATATTGGTTTTTCGCACATGGTGTCGCTGGGCGGCATGGCGGATGTGGATTTTGGCGACATGCTGGATTATCTCGCCAATGATACGGATGTCAGCGCCGTGCTGCTATATGTCGAATCCATCACCCATGCCCGCAAATTCATGTCGGCGGCGCGCGCCTGCGCCCGCATCAAGCCCGTCATCGTCATCAAGGCGGGCCGCCATGCGGAAGGCGCGAAAGCGGCAAGCTCGCACACCGGCGCGCTGGCCGGAGCGGATGATGTCTATGAGGCGGCGTTCCGGCGCGCCGGCATGTTGCGGGTGAAGGTGCTGGATGAACTGTTCGAGGCGGTGGAAACGCTGTCCGCCGGGATACGCCCCATTGGCGAACGCCTGGCGATTCTTACCAATGGCGGGGGCATTGGCGTGCTGGCAACGGACGAACTTATCGATGATGGCGGTGTTTTGGCAGCGCTGTCCGAAGCGACGCTGGCGCGTTTGAATAAAGCGCTGCCGGTCACCTGGTCGCATGGCAATCCGGTTGACATTATCGGTGACGCGCCCGGCGCGCGCTATGCCGAGGCCACCCGCGCATTGCTGGAGGATGAAAATGTCGACGCGCTGCTGGTGCTGAATTGCCCGACGGCCATCGCCAATAGCAGCGAAGCCGCCCGCGCGGTGCTGGATAATCTGCATGATACGCGCAAGCCGGTGCTGACCAGCTGGCTGGGCGGCGCAAGCACCGGCCCGGCGCGGGCGCTGTTTCGCGCGGCGGGCGTGCCGAGCTATGATACGCCCACCCATGCGGTGCGGGCGTTCGGTCATCTGCTGCGCTACCGCCGCAATCAGGATCTGCTGATGCAAACCCCCGCCAGCGGAGGCGAGGTTTTGCAGGCAACCAATTGCGGCGAGGTGCGCGAGATCATAGACAGGGCGCTCAGCGAGCGGCGCGAATGGCTGAGCGAAGCGGAGGCGAAATGCGTTCTGGCGGCTTATGGCATTCCGGTGGTGGAAACCCGCGTGGCGCAAAATCCGGTTGAGGCGGGCGAAATCGCCGGTGGTTTTGGAGGCCCCGTTGCTTTGAAAATCATGTCGCGCGACATTACCCATAAATCGGATGCGGGCGGCGTTGCCCTTGGCCTTGAAGGCGCTGATATGGTGCGCGCGGCGGCCGCGTCAATGCTGGCGCGGATGGCGCGAACCCGGCCAGAGGCGCAGATTGACGGCTTCACCGTGCAGCCGATGATCAGCGGCAAAGGCGCCGCCGAATTGATTGTTGGCGTCAGCACGGATGCGGCGTTTGGCCCGGTCATTCTGTTCGGTGAAGGCGGCGTCGGGGTGGAAGTCGCCGCGGACAAGGCGATCGGGCTGCCGCCGCTTAATGATGTGCTGGCGCGCGAGCTGATTGATCGTACACGGATCGTACGCCGCCTGCGCGGCTACCGCAACATTGCGCCCGCAGACATTGACGCGATTATTCGTGTGCTAATTTCTGTTTCGCGCCTTGCGGCGGAATTTGCGGAAGTATGCGAGCTGGACATAAACCCGCTGATCGCTTCGGCCAGCGGCGTCATGGCGCTGGACGCGCGCATTCGCGTTGCGCCCGCTTCGGGCGATCCGGCGGACCGGCTTGCCATATCGCCATATCCTGCGCATCTGGCCCGAACGCTCACCACCAAATCCGGCACGCATTACGATCTGCGCCCGATCCGGCCGGAGGATGAGCCCGCGCTGATCGCCATGGTCGCGGCGCTGGACCCGGAGGATGCGCGGCTGCGGTTTTTATCCCACATGCGTCATATGCCGCATCAGCTGGCGGCGCGCCTGACCCAGATCGACTATGACCGGGAAATGGCCTTTGTCGCGCTGGACGCAACCGGCATCGGCGGCGTGGTGCGGCTGGCCGCCGATCCGGACGGCGAGAAGGCGGAGTTTGCAGTTTTGGTGCGCAGCACGCTGAAAGGAACGGGCCTTGGCTTTGCCCTGATGCAGGAAATCATCAATTACGCAAGACTGCGGGGCATCGGCGAATTGACCGGAGACATTCTGACCGAAAACCGGGCCATGCGCGCGATGGCGCATGAATTTGGTTTTGTCACGCTGCCAGACGGCAGGGAGCCCGGACAAGTACGGGTCAGTCTTGCATTACATCCGCAAACCGGCTGATACCGGCGGCGGCAGAACTCGCTTCAATCCAATCATAAATGGTTCAGAAATAGTGACAGCAGTCACAATTTCGGCGGATTTTGTGACAACTGAACATGAAGTAATATTTCTGTAAAATGCCTGATGTAGCATCTCCTTAAGAAATTATTCACCAGTATTTCTAACTGAATATGCGGCGTGGATAATGACAAAAGACTGTCCGGTAAAATTTTTCACAAAATATATATGCATTAAACTGCATATAACCTATGGAGATTGCGATGAATTTTTTAACAAAAGCCGCCCTGACGGGAATAATGTCTGCTTGCGGGCTGGCGGCACTGCCCGCTCACGCGGCCATTCTTACTTCCTATAGCAACACGACTTATGGCGAATTCGACTCCACTTCTGGCAACCGCAGTGTAACCGTCACGGCTGCCGATGTCGCGCCAGGCGCCGGCACACTTCTCGACGTCAACATTACAGTCGAATTCTCCAAATGCGGCGAGACAAATATAGGTCCGTCAGGTTCAGCTTGCGTGGACGGTAGTTTTTCCTATAACGAAGAAATTGTGTTTCGGCTGACCTCGCCAAATGGCACAATTATTTTTCTGGTTGAGGAAGGTACTTTTGGCGGCCAGGAGCCTGGCGCAGGCCGGCTTTCGATCACATTTGATGACGAAGCGCTCGACCCGGTCGGGGGAAGCGAGATAATAGCAGGAAGCTTTATTCCCGTGCAGGCGCTGTCCGCTTTCGATGGCGAAAGCGCCATCGGTGAATGGGTTTTGACTCTGGAGGACACAGTGCCAGGTGACCCACTGGAGTTTTTCGGCTACACGCTGAGCCTCACGACGGACGAAATTTTCGCGGCCGTCCCTGAGCCCATCACCTTTTCGCTTTTGGGCGCCGGAATGGCCGCAATGGCCGTAGCGCGCCGCAGGCGCGCACTCCCCCATACTCATTGAGGCGCCCGAGCATTTTTTCCATCCTGATTGAAACACATGTTTCAATCAGGATGGAATTTGCTCTTACACAAACCTGCTCCCCATTTCCACCATTGGGTAACCGGATCGATTGCCGCCAGGATTGAACCAGACGCTTCAATCCTGGCGGGTTTATTTTGCCTTCTGCCGCAAAGTGCCCGCATGGCCTGTACCAGGTGAAATCGCGGCACAATTGCCAACCCCCTGGAAAGCCTTCCTAAGTAGAAGGCCTCCATGCGCCGCATCCCGGACGCCAGGTCATCCCGGGACAAGCCCGGGATAACAGGATCAGGTGAACAGGAAGTCAGACGCGTCCAGGCTGCCAATGGCAACGCCGTTCAACGTAATTGAGTGCGTTGCATCCAGGGCGATGACCGTGTTGAGGCCAACCTGATGGGTCGCGGTCTGAACGGCAAGAAAATTGGCGAACATATTATCGAATTCGATGCGATCCGTATTGCCAAAATCAGCGATGACATTCAGGCCGAAATTGGGTCCAAAAATGAACTTGTCATTTCCGGCGCCGCCGGTGAGCACATTATTGCCGGTTTCCGCGTAAAGATTATCATTGCCGGCCCCGCCGAGAAGTTGATTGTTGCCACTGCCGGCATAAAGCGAATCATCGCCATTTGCACCGCCCAGAATATCGTTTCCGCGGCCGCCAGACAAAATGTCATTGCCATTACTGCCGACTATCTTATCGTCGCCATCACCGCCTCGGACCGTGTCGTTGCCGTTGCCGCTACTAACATCATCGTTACCGGGAGTCCCATCTATCACATCGTCGCCATTGCCGAAGCTAAAGGTCCTCCCGGCTTCGGCCGTGTCTGTCACACTGACATTGATGCCCTGCGTGCTTACGCCGCCAAATTGATCGGTGGCGGAAACAATTACATTATAGACATTGTCGAGATTGGCGTCTTCCTTCGTCTCAAAATCGCGCGCGGCAAGGAAGCTGAGGACGCCCGTGCTCGCGTGAATAGTGAAGAACGATTGATCGTCGCCACCGCTGATGGCGAAGCCGAACGCATTACCTTCCGGATCGAGAGCGGTAACCGTTGCAATCGCAGTAAGATTTTCCGCAACGTTGAAATTCGCCGCAGACGTAAAGACCGGGGCGTCGTTTTCTGGCGTCACCACCGCCTGCACCGTTACGGGGGCGGAGCTCAACCCGCCAGCGTCTGTAAGGACCAGCTTGAAGCTGCCGCTTACCGTTTGCGATCCATCGTGCTGGAAGCTGACCTTGCCTGCCTGGAGATCGGTCTGGCTGAAGCTGAGCGCCTCAACGCCGTTCAGCAGAACCTTGCCGTTTGTCGCGGCGCTCACGGCGTATTTCAGCACGAAACCGGAATTGTCGGGATCGGCCTCGTTGACGTCAGCGGTAGTGATCACCACCGCGCCGCCTTCCGCCAGCGCAATAGTAAGATCGCCCGTGATAACCGGCGCCAGATTGTCGAACACCGCATCGGAACGCAGATTGAGATTTTCGATGCGCAAGTCGCCCGAGGGGGGCGTATCCGCGACATCATAGGCTTGCTCCGGCGATCCAAAGCGTTGCTCAAGATAGTCTTCGAAGGCTTTTTGCTCGCCCAGCGCATTGGCCGGGACATTGGCTGCGGCAGTGAGATCGACCAGACTACGGTTTGTGCCCGGCGCATCAAAATTTACCGCCGCCGATAATGTTCCGTCATTAAGCAGATAGCGGAAATTGGTGGCCAGGAAATTGCCGCCCGCATCTGTCATGGACTTGACCGGATAACCGTCGCCGCCATTTGCAGTGAAGTTCAGGGCAACAATGCTTATTACCGCTGGCGCGCCCGCCACTATGACCCCGTTTTCCACAATCTTGGCGATCAGTTCACCCTGATCATTGATCAGGCTGACATTGACGACGCGCGATCCCGCGGCATTGT